>JGI24721J44947_10011379_pt1 | contig 11115 bp, 10 predicted proteins | sample YelNatPaOPGAMG01_FD_44947 | JGI IMG/M metagenome (IMG submission 44947)
GCAGCGACAGCGATCACTGCCGGCTTTTGACGATTTTGCTCCTTACCAANGCGCGGTTGCCGAGCTGCTATGAAAACTGCAATAGCAGGGTCATCAGCGTTAGGATCATTGAGCACACCAAGCGGCAGTTGGCGCTCCGCGGTCACCAGTGCCGGCACTTGCAGGGCGTTTCGGCGCCTTTTGAGGTTGCCGGCGTTACCGGCCTCTAATCCCAGCCCGCTTCGTGTACAAGTCCGCGGATATGGGGTCAGGCGGTACACCGCCCTGGTCTCAAGACCGTCGCTGCCAGGCGTGCCGCATTGCCGTCGTCGTCGCCGTCGACGGCATCAGCGGCGTCGACGTCGACGGCGCTGCTGCTGCATGCCCAGCGGGCGCATACGTCGTACCTGCACGCATCGCGCGCTCGCCCGTTGTCACACGCGCACACGCAGTCACGTGCACGCACACGCATACGCACACGCACCTGTATACGAGGCGAGCGCTCGAGCGTCGAGTCCAGCGCGAGAAACGTCCCTGTTCGAGAGGACGTCTCGGAAAGCTACACGTGCTCGCTGAACACCTGGTGGTGTCTGGGAAAGGGCGCAATCATGTCGGTTGAACTGCGGGTTGGTGGGAAGTGGCGGCTCGGCCGCAAAATCGGTTCCGGCTCCTTCGGGGACATCTACCTCGGTACAAACGTGTACACTGGTGAGGAGGTTGCGATAAAGCTCGAGTCGACGAAAACAAGGCATCCCCAGCTGAGCTATGAGAGCAAAATCTACCGTTACCTGGGAACGAACCCTGCGACGGGTCAGCCTGCGGTCGGGATCCCGCAGGTTCACTGGTACGGCACCGAGGGCGACTTTAACATCCTAGCGATGCAGTTACTCGGTCCGTCGCTGGAAGATCTTTTCAACTTTTGTCACCGGCGGTTTTCCCTGAAAACCGTGTTGATGCTGGCGGACCAAATGATCCAGCGTATCGAGTACGTGCACAGTCGCTCCTTCATTCACCGCGATATCAAACCGGACAACTTTCTCATGGGTCTGCGACGGGACTCGAGCGTGGTATTTCTCATCGACTTTGGCTTGGCGAAAAAGTATCGTGACCCGCGTACGCTTGTGCATATTCCGTATCGAGAGAACAAGAACCTGACTGGGACCGCGCGGTATGCGAGTATCAACACGCACCTTGGCATTGAACAGTGCCGACGCGACGACCTCGAGTCACTTGGCTACGTACTCATGTATTTTAATCGAGGCAGCTTGCCGTGGCAAGGTCTGAAAGCAGCCACCAAGAAACAAAAGTACGAAAAAATCAGTGAACGCAAAATATGCACCCCTGTGGATATCTTGTGTCGCGGCTTTCCGTCCGAGTTCGCCACGTATCTGAACTACTGCCGCTCACTGCGCTTTGAGGACAAGCCCGACTACAATTATCTGCGAAGGCTATTCCGGGACCTTTATCGGCGCAAAGGCTATCAGGACGACAATGCGTTCGACTGGACCCTCATGCGAAAGGCAGCACTGGAAGCACCGACAGGCGCTACGATGGAATCCGGGGTGGCGGCGATGCCCGCCGACGATACCGGGAGTTGCGGCGCGAATCGGGCCGATGTCGGAGAAAACTACGCTGGCAAGCAGGAGCTCGAGCTCGATACCCCCGAGGATATTGCCGTTCCGGTCCGATACCTGACGCGACCGGACACAGCATACGGGCGACCGGCGCCTCCGACGACAGCGGCACCACTGCCGTATTCGGAGCCGCCACCAGCGCCGTCGCCGCGGTAGCAGGTGCTTGCGACCAAGCGTCTGAGTCGTCGGGCGACGCTCCTGGTCGCAGTTATCGCTGTCGCTGCAAACTGCTGGCGTTACGCAGTACTCGCGGGCGCTTCGCCGACTTTGAGGTACCGCGGCGGCCGAAGGCAGCGATCGATGCGCTTGGCGAGCTCAATGGGCAACCAAGCAACGATCACGATAACCGCCGTCTTCCAGATGAACCCGACCGAGAACACGAGCCGGCGATTGAACTCCTGTGTAAGGATAAAGATCGCGAGCGCATAGAACAGCAGACTCAAGGCTTCGCTGAGCAGCATCAAATAATGCCAGGTGTGAATTTCGCTCGCAACCATGAGCAGCTCCAAGATTATGAGCGCAGTGAATGCCACCGCTTGAATATTCGCGGTGGTGAAAAAATCGTCGTTCCATAGCACCAAGACAGCAAATGTCATAATCGCCGTGCCGCTGTAAAACCCTTTCAAAACCCAGGTCAGAAACGTGCGCACGTTCAAAGAACGCCCGCGCCGGAGCTCGCTGTAGAGTTCCGGGTACGCCATGGCGATCGTATCTCGAACGTCTCGGTCGAGGATGAGCGAGAATATCGGCAACATGGTGAAGATGGTGGCATAGCCGACCATGAGGAGCCCATTGAAAACGGAAACTGCCGCGAAATAGAAAAACGCCGAGAAACACATCTGAATCACCGCGATCATCAGGCCTCGATGAATGACGAATTGCGCCAAGCACGCCGAGCGTTTGTAGCAGTTGCGGCCGTGCCACACGAGCAACCGCGGCAGATGCGAGAACTGTGCAACGCTAAAGTCGGCGGCCATGCTGGCTTGGCGACCCTCCTTGCCGGGTATCCCGACACCCACGTTCGCCCGTCGAATCATGGCTACGTCATTGCCGCCGTCGCCAATGGCGAGCACCCGCTTGCCCAGATGTCGACGGATGAGGCGCGCTAGCTCGCCTTTCTGCGTCGGCGAACAGCGACATGCGATAACGGCCGGCGCTTTGCCCGCCACCTGAATGAAATCCTCGGGGAAATGGTGCAACATGACATCCAGTGTGGTGCCGTCGATCACGAGCACCTCATTCTGGCGACGCTTGAACTGTGCGAGTTGTCGGGAGGCAACGGTACGGCTCTCGACGCCGCTTATCGTGAACGTGCGCTGATTCCGACCGACCAGGCGACTGCTGGTACCGATGCATTTGGCGGTCTCGACCTTGTCACCGGTGAGCATCCAAATATGGAATTCTGCTTGGCGCAGTTGTTCCAGGGTCGCCTTCACACCATCCTGCAGCGTGTCCTCGACACCGGTGATACAGAGCAGCTTCAGATCGCGTTCCAGACGCGCCTGGGCGGCGGCCATGGCCTCGGTACGCCCCTGGGTGCGCGCACGCGCCGCTCCATACAGCTCAGCGAACTCCCGATATTCGGGTTCTGTCAGATACCGCATGGCGTAGACGAGTGTGCGTAGACCCTCCCGAGCCATGTTCCCGCACTCTTCATCGAGCCAGTCATTCGCTCGCACCATTCGACCGATGATAGAATCGGCACCTTTCACAAAGAACATAATGCGCCGCGGAATCGGCACATTAGGCTCCTGCGGTCCATGCACCACAATACCCATGCGTTTGGCCACCGAGGTGAACGGAAACTCAACCAGAATCTCGAATGTTGCAATGCCACCACCAGGAACGCGCAAGCGAATCCGGGTCGGTGTATGCTCGATGAGCTGCACCCCAGTCGCGTTTGCGAACTGAACCAAGGCAACCTCATCCGGTGATGCAGCCTGAAAATCGTTATCAACTGGGGTCACGTTGTGAGCCAGGGCGATCGCGAGCATAGACTCGCGGATCTCGCGATCGAGCGACTCTTTGCCGCCGTCGAACGCGCGTTCCACATACGTTTTCAGGTCGTCCATGGCCTCTCGCCCGAATAACATGGACCCAAAATGAATTTTCTTGAAAACCATCTCATTCTTCGTGAGTGTTCCGGTCTTATCTGTGAGGATGAAGTCCAGGCGACCGAGCTCCTCGGGGATATCCGAGTTGCGCACCACGGCACCGGGCATGGCATGATCTCGTTCAATTACAAATTTGTACACATATTTCGCTAAATCCAAATTGATGCGCATCGAAATCGGAATGATCGACGCCAGCAGCAGTAGGTAGCGCAGCAGGTAGAGAAACCAGTGACGACCAAAGCCCTTGAAACAGAGCAGAATAAACGCCATTGAGAAGAGCAATAAGAAAAGCAGTTTGCTCAGAAAATTGATTTCTTCATCGAGCAGACCCACTTTGGATGGCGGCTCCGTCATGTTCATCATCGAACGCGTCTCCGCGCCGGTGTAGATCACCAGCGCGATCGCATTCCCGCTAGCGAGCACCGTGCTTGCCCAGAGCGTATTTTCCAGACCAAGGGGTTCGATCGTTCCATTCTGCAGGTACAAGTTACCGTGAAACTCGTAGATCTCCTTGCGCGGTGCCTCTGCCCAAACCGAGGCTTGTAANCCGACGAGGCTCTCGTCACTGGGAAGCAACTGCGTCGAATGGGCGGCGCGNCGCAGCTTCCAATCTGTTTCCCCGTCCAAATGGTCTGTGCGGAGAAAAACAGTTCCGTTCGGATCCGGAGATGCCCTCATGAGGATACAGTCCGCTGGGACGCGCTGGTCCTTCGACAGCACGATGAGGTCACCGACGCGTAGATCGCAGGCGCGGGTTGTGCGTCGCTCCACAGCACCACTGCCGCCAGCTACGAGCTTCTCGTAGACCTGACGATTGACTTCGTGATCCCGGCGGCGGCGGAGGATGTCGTCCACGGCGGATTTACTCATGGACACCGCCAGCACAAAGGCAAGCGGTCCAATGTAGGTAACCAGGTAGCCGACGCGCAACGCGGGGATGAGCTGCGAAATCGCGATAAGCAGGAAGAATATATTGTAAAACATTCGAAACTCCTCGTACAATGCCCGCGGAAAGAATGTTAGCGCATTGTATTTGGAGTTCCGCACTGCATTGTCAGGAAAACGACGCTTGCTGGGATTAGTGGTACCACTCTCCAGGTATATGGTGCGTGGCCGGGGCGGTGCTTTCACGAACCAGCGCTGCCGCAAGGTCTGTAGGGTAGACGCTTTGGAGTACGCCTCCGGGCCTGGATCACCAGATGGTTCGTTCTTTTCCGGCAAGTTGATGGAAACCTGCTCGTCGTTAGCGAACGCGAGTGCGCCGTTTTGCTTCAGGTCAGCGGGCGTCGGTGTCTCAAGTGCTGTTTTCTCCACAGTGAGCGGCGAGAGGCTCTCGTGCGGAAGCGCACCCAGACCGTCCACGTCCACGCCAGGTGGCAGNTACCGCCCGGCGCGCGGGCCTTGCCAAGAAGTGGCAGTCCCCGGCGCTCGCCTGGAACGAGCACCTGACAGCNCACCGGTCGTTTCAGTCANTGCCCCCGTTTCGTGGATGCGTTCCGAGCTCCCGTTCTCCCCAAGCGACTGCGTCCCTAGGCGGAGGATGCGCTCTGCGGCAGAACGTCGGGAAAGACCCTTCGTACGTCGCTGTGGGTCCATCGCTGTTCGGTTTCCGGTTTGCTGAAGTTGGACCGGAGTACTCGTCCTGTCCGGAGGCAGCGCTAGCCACCCTCCCAAGCGAAGCACGAAGAGCAACCTCTATGACTCTCCGGGCTGTGTGTCGTCGTATTCAGAACGCTCGCTAACCCCCGGTATCCTGCTCCCCTAACCGAAATACTTGTCCCCGGACACAAGGAGTTGCCAAGCGTTCACGAACAAACGTTTCAACGTTAGCAACTAGAGTGTGTCCGCACAGGTCGTCCGTTCTTCGTTAAAAAACAGGCTACGGCTACGTAACCTGCGACAATGCGGACATGCCAGCGCGCGGGGCGCCCTGGCGCCTGCCGNCACCGCTGCGGATCGCTGACGATAACGTCCGGCATCGNGATACCCGCTAGNTAGACGTTCGTTTCCAACAGCTGATCGACGGATCGTCTCCAAGGACCAGGGAATACCCAGTGCTACGAATGGTCCAGCGCATCCGGGGAAGCGTCCATCATGTCGCACTGTAACGTTCCATTCCATCGGTCAACAGCATCCGTAGATTCGATTGGGAATCCTGGATGATTGATACAATCATCCGGATGCCGAGTCTGGTGTGTGGAGTGTGTGTGTGTGCGCGCGCGCGCTCTCTGCGACGCTTATCGCGCCATTGCGGACGCAGCACGGAGGCAGAACAGCTTGTTTCTATCCTTGAGGGTGTTTATTAGAGGCGTGATTCACGTTGCACGGGTTTTGGGAGGCACCAGCGATGCTTGATCGGCCGTCGGCACGCCAATGGGACTCGCGCTCCTACCGAACAAGATCTGCATGCAAACCTGCGTCTGCTTCGATCGGAGCGGCATGACAACGATGAATTCACGGAGGACTCGTTCGAAGAAAGTACATCAGCGTTTGGAAGCTCGGCATGAATTAGGGTATCTTGTGTCAGATGCGCTGGAGCTGCGGTCAGCGTGTCGAGATCTGGATCGTGACGGATGCGTCACAGCGCTGTCCTTGCCGCTCCTGACGGGAGCATTCCGACATGGAGCCGCTCGTGGATTCGCAGTTTTTCCATTCTCTTTCGATGTATGTCTCAGTGGCTGGTTCGATCCCCGGATTTCGTTTTCCAGCATGTGTCAGCGAGCACTGGCCAAGTCTCGTCGAGGAAGCCCGATGCACGTCCCTGTAGCTCGGGAGCGATCTCGTCGACTTCGCATCGATCGATCCATGGCTGTGGTCCCCGATCCTGTCTACGCGAAAAACCTGGGCGGGCGCTCGGCATGGATCGACTTGACCCAGTGCGATCACGTGCACATCTCTCAAAAGCTACAGTCGAAGAGCAGGATGCTACCAGCACCCCAGAGGCCGGTGCGTTTTCCACGAACTTCGCACGACACAGCACTGCCCTGCACCGGTGCATTAGACGGGCACGAATCGATGCTTGCGTGATACACACGATCGTAATTGGGTGCAGCTTCATGGAGAAAGGCTGGTTCACGAGCGTTATGTCCGTCGACGTGAATGTCGTGCGGTATGCTTGCGTGCCTGCGGTTGTCGCATGGCCGAGGCGCATCCATTCCATACGAGATGCGGTGTTGGCAAGCCTGAGCCGACGCCATCCCGAGTACTGCAAATCATCTGGTTCTATCCGACTTTGATGGATTTGGAATCTAGGGATTCAGCGGATACATGAAAAAAGTCTCCATTGTAAAGGAACACGGGGTCGCTGAACGTGGCGCTGTGTCGAGGCTCCGGGAGCGCTGACATCCTCGACCGGATCACCGACACCTGTGATGTATCTGCGTTCGTGTCAGATTAGAATGGGATAACGAGCTGCTCGCTCTGCCCCAGCATTTGGATTTCTTTTCGACCTCTTTTTTTCTATGTACAACCTCGATGTTCAAAGTAGAGCAACAAGTGCCCAAGGACTCATCCAGTTCTTAGATTCGCAGTACATTTGCTCGGGCAGGCTCGCTCGACTCTCGACCAGTGGAATTCTTTACGTCATCGTCATCGGGATCATTCGCGACGCCCTCGAACGAGACTTCATATCACACATGTCGCTGCACAGGGATAGAGCGACGTGGTTATACCGGGATGCGGTCTGGGGCTCCATAGCTAGCCAAGGTAGCTGCAGCGGTGTACGCTGGTGTCTTTTACCGTAATGGTGTTCCGTTTCCGGGTGCGTGTCATGAAGTGTATATTCGCGGTCTATAACAGATGTGTTCAAAGTGTGTCCATTTGAGGAAACAAAAAACCCAAGGGAAAGGTACGGAGATGGAAATCCGGGATCCTGAAGGACCTTCATCGCCAGTTTCGACAAAAAACTCTTCTCCTCGACGATCGAGCAAAGAAGTGCAAGTGATGCGGATGAAGAGCGGAGATAGGCGAGAAAAGGTGTTTGCCCGACGAGACGATGACGAGACTCTAGTCGTACAGCGGGCACGTTTTCTAGGACTCCCTCCATGGCTGAGTTCAACGCGAGGCAAGAAACATATGGCGTTCGTGACCCGAGCCTTGACGCCGTACTCTTGACCAGACGAGCTGCGGTCCTGAAGACGAGATCTGAGGAGCTGACGCGAGCCAACTTTGTGAAGCAGCNTCTCAGACTCGCACTGTGCCTGGATAAACTGAACCCGATGGCATCGGGCCGTTCAAAAATGACTGGAAGCCGTCCACGGGAGTCTATTCATGTACCCTGCATCGTCGCTGGACATTGTTCGTTTTCCCGATCGTATTGGCAATGCGCATTGCCCCACAGACCTGAAACGCCTCGCTTTGCATCCACTCGAAGCCGTACGTCTATCCAGAGTGCGTATTCGCAGGGTTTCCTCTTCTTGTCGTAAAAATCGTTCCGGTCCAGTTGCTACCGCCGGCAGTTGGTCTGGGGAAAAGTTGAGGAGCGTTTGCTTTGCGCGTTTCACAACGCTTGCTTTTTTGTCTCGTTGGCGGCGGGCTTACGTGTATAGCCTGGATCTGTCTCTGCTGTCCACTTTATTTGCAGAGGTTTTCCACGAATCAGAGAGCCATAAGCGCTGCCGGCCATTGCGGGCGTCAACCGTTGTTGTGTGGTTGTTTCAAGCGCAAATAGGTGTACCAACCTTTGCAGAGCGTCCGCGGAACGGTCTCCAGTCACAAGATCTATCGGCTTTGAAACACGCAACCTGGTTTGGTAAAAACGCTTTCCAGAGTTCATCCTCGCGAAAACTTCTTTACACCGAAGAAACGTTCTCCAACTCGTACGAGAATGAGCTCGCGGGTTCAGACCATCAGTTGTGAGCGAGTCGCTGACTTGGTGCGAAAGGGCGCCATTCCGTGGCCAGTAACGATCCTCGATGTACGCGACGTTGACTTTCACGGTGGATGCATACGAGGCGCATGGCATGCTCCGTACGACGAAGCTATAGGGAATCTGGGTGCCTTGGCCGTGAAACTCATGCGCTTTGCGCTGAAAATGCATTCGACATCCGCAGGAGATCGGCACTTGGTCATATGCCACTGTATGCTTTCCAAGTGCCGCGGACCGGAGATCGCTATCGGGCTCGCTTCGACGCTACCGCGGATGCATGTCCAATGGAAAAGAGAGGGTTCAGATCTGGCGCAGCTGGACTTGCCCAGCATCGCAGTCATGGAAGGTGGATATGAACATTTCGCACGTCTTTTTGGTGAAAAGGAGCCTGGGCTGTTCGCTGACCGCCCCATTCAGGTTGTGTGCGAGTAACTCGAGCAGCACAAAGGGATTCTGGGAAAGCGAATACTTCTGCATATGAGAACACACTACGACAGACGAGCTCTGAACAGCGGCAGCAGTGGCCGGCACCAGCGATTCGAGAAAACGACTCGGATTATGATACACTCGACAGCATCAAAGGCGGAGAAAGGTGCGCGCCTTTGCAATGATTCGGCGCTCTCATCGGGGTGCAGAGCCGGGTCGGACGCGCGCCCGCGCTCATCCTGGGGAAATGCTCGCTCCCGGGTGCCTGCGTATGAGGCCGGACGCCGGTGAACGGCACCGCAACCATCAAGGATTAACAGCGTTTCTCTGCATTGTGCGATACGCTCCTTTTTGACTCAAGTGTGCATGGCGGTCGAATGCACGAGACGTCACGCATCCCGATCATGTCCCGCTCCTTATATGTGGTTCGTCGGGGATAACGCAAGCGGCATCCGGATGCAAGGGTGTTGCGTTGCATTCAGATTCGGAGCGCTACATCATTCGCGAGCGGTTTTTGAGGGAGGGCAGCGTTGATCCAAGACCACCCGAAACGAAACACAAGCTCCGACAAGACTAGGGTACGTGCATTCTCAGCCGACCCTAGACGGCAGCGCTCGAGCCACCATTTCCTCATTGGACATGTGATTTCTGCGGCGTTCCTGTGCCGCACGGATGTGCACCCACTCTCCACTAGTTTAGCAGGTCGGAATGCATTTGCTCATTGCCGAACATTACCGCATTTGATGAGGTATCGGCAGCGGTGCATCAACCTCGACCAAAGTATACGAGATCGTATCTCTTCGATGGGGTCTAGGCAGATTCAAGCAAGCTGGACCTGTGAGTATTCGTAGCCACATTTGGGAGCGGTGCAGCGGAATCACTGCGAACGGCGTATCCCCGAGAGGCCCATCGACGGGGCCGAATACCTCATGATCCGGCCGTCCTGCGCGTCGCACCGGGCGCTGATGCTCTTCAAGAGCATTCGTCAGCGCCGATGCACCAAGAAGGACTACCGACCCCTGGCGCTCCCATTACCAGATCCGTTCCATGAACGCAGATGACACGCCGACGCTCGCTGGATTCGTTTCGGGTCCGGCAGCATGCACACGTGTCCGCGACCAAGGCACCGATCTCGTGGCCACCACCGATGATGGACTTGTTAACAGGGATCGGTCTGTACTCTTGCGGCATCATGTAGCAACCACGCTAGAGGACGCCCATTCGGTTTGGTGCCACAGATATGTAGACGCATGCAGGGGAAGGCGCCAGCGGGTTCACACAGCTGCTGGGCACACTTGCGTCGATCGTTCTGCATTCGATGCGCGTATAGGCGTTCAGTCATCGCGAAGTTGCTTCATGCGCGGTAACCGTCGACCTGGGGTCATCCGCACCAGCAGACGAAGCGGTCTCAGCATACACGATTGTGGGCATGTTTTCCTCAGTGTCCTCAATGAGGAGAGACGCCCGCTCTGCTGCGCTCTCCGGGATGGACCTGTAGAGCGCAACGACGTGCTCACCGGTTAGTTCCGTAACGAGCATACGCAAGCTCGCGGCATTTCGCGGTCGTATACTCTCTCCATTAGGCAGCGGGTACTCGGCATAGATCGTAAATGCCCCGTTCAGCGCGCGCACCTTGAGCGGTTCGCGAAAGTGCTTCCGGCGGTTGGCAGAGTCCTCTGCTGACGCGTCGCTGCTACGATCACGATGCATAACGATCCGCCGTCCAACAATGCGAGTTTGCCGCCCGCCGTGACCACAGCGCAGCGCGATACCTGAACCTGGACGTGCGCCTCGGTAAAGCGGGTAACGGCTCAGCAGCAATCAAAATGAGGTTAAGGCGTCGTGCCCTGCAACGCAGACGTCACGAGCTGCCTCAGACTGATTGCAAGTCTGGACAAAATACACTCGCTTCACAGCTGCATGATCTCGCCACACAAGGCCTGTGTACGGCGCGTCGTCACCAAAACGCACCCCTCTGGACGACAACCAAGCGCGCTCGACGCCAGCAGCCACAACTGCGTATCGTCCATAGAGCGCGCATTCTACGGGTAGATCTCCGGATCGGACAGTGTCTGCGTTGCACGAATGGCTTTGT
>JGI24721J44947_10011382_pt1 | contig 11112 bp, 9 predicted proteins | sample YelNatPaOPGAMG01_FD_44947 | JGI IMG/M metagenome (IMG submission 44947)
AGACATGAGCGCAGATGCCGACCCGATTGAAGCTACGCTTGCTGGGCTAAGCCTTGCCGAGCTAAGAGAGCTCAGTGTTGAACAGAGCGAACAACTGAACGAGGTTGAGCGCCAGATTCGTCTGTGGCACGAACATTCGCATCGATCCCAGAACGACGGCCATACAGGCGAGTCGCTAGCCCGGCTGCGCATGCTCGAGACCCGAAGAGAAAAGCTGAACAAGTGTCTCGATGATATTGCCGACGCGATGCTCCAAGTAGAGGAAGAGGATCTCTGGCAGGCTACTGCTGAGCCAAACGCGATCTCCTTTCAGACTCGTCAGCATTTCAAGCATGACGCGGCCGTTTCTGCTGGGCAGACGGAGCCGCTGCGGCTACATTCCGAGGACACAGGTCGTCGGGATGCAACAGCACCCGCACACATCCACGCAGATGAAGTGCCCACCGAATCCTGGACAGCGGAATTCGAACGCGAAGATAATCCAGCGTACACGACACATACGTCTTCACAGACGATGCCTCGGCCGCAGACGGCAGCAGACGACGTCGTCGATCCGAGCTCAGCCCAGGAGTATCGATCCGCTTCGTTCGATGACGCTATAGAACAGTCCGCTTATCGCAAGCGAACACATTCCGTTTCGCCTGTCCGCCACCGGGAGTGGGCACATGCGGCTGATACAGCAAGTGCTGCAGCTCCGGGATACACGAGTCGCTATGCGAACGAACGTGCACAACTCATCGATGCTGGCTCGGTGCTGCCAACGCCTGAGCATGAGCGTCAGCGTCAGCAGCAGCAGCAGCAGCAGCATCCTGCTGCTACGTCGCGTATGGCACCAAGATATTCAGCCGCGCTCGTGCAGCAACGCGTAGAGCGAGCCCGGGAGCGTTTGGCTCAGCGCGGGGAAGCGCTGCGCAACCTGCATATCTCAAGTGCAGGTCTGCAGAACGATGCCAGCGCCTTTGAGAACTTGTCTGAGCGTCTGGCCCGTAAGAATCGTCTTTTTGGTGGTCGTTTCTGGGAATCGTTTCTTTAAGCTTTACGTGATCTTTTAGATGAAACCTAGCGGCATCTCTGTAAGCTTCGCACACGTGGTCCCGCGTCGATCTTTGCGAAGCGCGTTCTGTTCCTGCACGCCACTCGGCTGCCTAGTTGGTGCACCTCCAGGATGACCGGGGTCGTGCCGGTGGTGGACCCAAGTGCCCGGCGGCTAGAGCATTGCAGTTTGTGCGCATCGCAAGCGTGCCCCAGGCTCCAGACATGCAACAACGGACACACTCGCGTTCTTCACTGAGGCAGCGTTCGGCGGGTGGCAACGAAGCGCCCTGCCCTACGTCCCAACTGTCCCAATACCGTCCGGGGTAGCGTCATTGCACTCGTATCAGAATGAAATAAAGGAGGCTCATGCAGGGAACTCGGGCGTATACGAATGAATTCTGGAACTGTTCCCACTGTTATTGGCACAAGCCTTTGCGGGCTCTCTCTCATGCTGCTTCCCGATCCTCGTTCTTGTTTGTCTCCGGATTTTACATACGCCGGCCTTTCTTGTCTCTTCAGGTCCGTTGCCAGCAGTCGAAGGATGTTTATGGCTGCCCCCGAGTCTCGGTTACGTCGTTTTGCAGCTCTTACCGACGCATTTGGTGCACAGATGGAAGCTGTGATCTACGATTCGGTAACGATTTGCATCTTTCTTGTATACATCGGTAGCTCTCGATCCGCGACGTTTACACTTGAGTGTCATCAGGTGCTCCCATACGTCCATCACAAGACTTCGTCCGCTGAGCGCCGCCCTGTGACGCGTGAACGCTCGCTGCATCGCTCGATACATGCCGTTGACTGGCAAGAAACGAAAAAGCTTCCAACGATCCTGTGCTTCGCTTCCTGGCCCAGTGCTGCACTCGAAGACCAGGAGCTGTATCTGGGCGATACGCTCGGCGAGTACGCTGTCCGCTGCACTTGCAAGTGCATGCTATTCTAACGAATAGAGGATTTTAGGACCTTGTTGTTGCCTGTGATGAAACAGGTATCGGAGAGGGAATCGAGGCTCCGGAGTACGTCGAAAAGTATCGAACCGAATATGCTCGCTTCGTGCAAAGCGGCGATGCGCGCTCCATAGAGACAGATCGCTGTAATGACTCATGTCCATATCCAAGACCATTTCTTATAGAGCTAGGAGAGACGGGAACTCCTGCGCGCATATCCCGTCGAAGGCATGGTGATGGTGCATTCGCGACCGGCTTCGTCGATGACCTGCAGGAAATGAAGCTTCATCTTTAGACCGGAGACGATTATGTGACGTCGGCAGCTCCACGAGGTTTTCGGCATGCGCTTGTAAACAAGTCGTCAAAGCTCGACGTCGACAATTTTTTGCGTCGTCAAGTGTGCGGTGCCAATGGATACGCCTCGAGTTGCCCGGGAACACAAGGATCCAACACTCGTAGAATGCGTGATTCGATTCTGGTACACGTAAGAAAAGGATTCAAGAACAGTGGCAGCTCGTTTATATAATTTCGATGACGATATCGGTTATTTGACGAATCCGAGCTCGGGGGTGTCGCGAATCATCCTGATGAAGATGACGTAAAAGCGTCCAGCGGCACAGCGTGAAAGGCTCCTCTGCGAAAAGCCGACCGCGGATCCAAAAATTACGCGTGAATCCGGCAGCACTTGCACCTGCTTTTCGCATGTCGAGGCTGTACACGTAAAAAAGCTCGGGAAAATTGAAAGACCCGAATGGAGCCACAGCTTCAGTGTTCCATTTTCATCTGACGCCCGAGTAGATGCTGCTCACGTAAGCTGACAGCGCGTGATCAACCAAGCGTATCATCATTTCCGTGTCTTGGCAAAAACAAGTCACGATCATCGGCATCATTCCACACGCCGGCGCGTGTTTTGCTTTTATGCACGGGGAACGTTGCGGCTCTCAGGTCCGTGCCGAGCACTCAACGCGAGCGCGGTGAGCGCTGCATCTTCGACTGCTGCTGCTGCTGCGGCACCGCCGCTGGCGAGGCGAGCCTCAGCACCTGGCGAAGTTGTGCGGTTATAGGATCCTCCGCATCGTGACCAGTCGACGTTGTCCCTACAGATGACGCCGTCTGACTCGATACAGGCACCGTCGTGATAGGCGCCAGACTTGCGGGTCCCAGCGGGTGCTCGCTGGCAGGCCAAGGGCGCAATGCATGTGTGCTGGGCGCTTGTTCGCATCCCAGGTTTTGATAGAGTTGATACCCCGACACACTCCATGGCGGCATCGGTCGGTCCACTGACTGGTGGCCCGTTCCCGAATGCATCGGTGGCGCCCACGCTGTGCTCGCTGTTGGGCAAAGCACAGCTGGCGATCCGGCTTGTTCTCCGTAGTCGCTCCGCGCGAGCAAACATCGCTCGACTTGCGTTCCATCCATGAGTGTGCAACGTTCTGCGGCCGTCAAGGCGCTTCGAGAATGAGAATAGGTCCCATTCGAGTCCATGGGAATGTTTGTGGGCAACATTGTGGTGTGTCCCGATGCCGTCGTTGATGCGGATGAGGATGCTCCTGTGCTGGGACCTGGTGTTGCTGTTTGCATTTCTAGATATCGCCTCGCGAACTTTGGAATCGGAACGGCTTGCGGTGTCGGTACCGTTGCAGAATAGCTCGCTCCTGCGTACCGCATTCCGTCATTCACGGTGCTGCAGCGCTTTCCCTGATCCAATCGCACATGAGACGTTGTCGATGTGGATCCATTACGGTGCGTGTGATGTTTCAGTGGGGCTGCTGTTTCGTAGCGGATGCGCTCCGATGCGCTCGTGGAATGACGACGTGAAGCATTCTGCATCGGGTGGTGCGAGGTAGGCGCTCCTAATGCGTTCGCCGCTTGTCCAGGTGTATACGATTCCGGACGTTCACGGGCGCCGTGATTTGGGTACTGCACCAGAGATGTTGCAGGTTCTTTTGATATAGTGCATGCGGGATTGGCGTAGTGCGGTTTGGGCTCAGTTCTCTGCTGTAGAATGCTATCCGGAGTCAGGAGATTCCTCGCGGTGTCTTGTTGTCCGGTGACGAGTGTTTGAGCGCTGGAATATGGAAGCGTTACGGGCGCTTTTGACTGCTGCTCGCCGTCTAGTGACGAAGTGGCAACCTGGACGTAATGAACGTCTTCAGGTCCGAAGGTGCCCTGGAGTGCGTCCCAGCGTCTCACTCGAACAGGGATACGGTTATCAGGAGCCGCACCGCCAGAGCTCGCTTCCGCAGAAACAGCCGGCCTCTCGTTTCGTGACCAACTATCGTGGCTAGCTTTCCCTCTTTCATAAGAGCGTAGCTCAGTGTTCACTTTGCCAGCACCCTCCGCGCCGTCTGGTACGTAAAATGGCACCAACGGCCGCAAAGTACCTATTACGGGAGTGTCGTCTCGCGGCTGCGAACCGGCACGGCCAGCTGACTTGGCTGCAGCACCGCGCCCTCGGCGGGCCATGAGTTGGAGCTGTCCAGGTTCAAACCAGCGTATTAACGTCTTTATAGTCTCGAGATTATTCGAGACGAAGCACCACCTCCACGAAGACTCCTGCCGCCAAGCGCTCGCCTGCTTCGTAGCGACGCGCACGACTGGAAGTATGACCTCGGACGCACCCGTAAAGCGCTCCCGTCCCAAGTGCTCGAAAGCGTTCCGTCTACTCCCAAGCGCACACAAGTCCTGTTGAAATAATGCGTCTGCCCAAACTGGAGCCTAGTTTTTGAAAAATGACGTTGTCTCCAGGTGGCGATGACGTCTCGTCGAGCACCTGCGTTTCCCAGCAGAAGCAACTGGGTTCATCAATCCTGTATAAACCTGTATATCATGGCATTTCATCTCAATTGCGTTCCAATTCCAAGGTGCGTGTCACCGAAATGCTTTTCCTCGGTTCATAGCAGGCATTTTCGAAGAGCGTTGATTTGAGGACATAAAAACACAGGGGAAAGTCATGGATATGCAGGTCGAGGATCCCGGAGACACGTTATCGTCGGATGGTATAAAACAAAACGATAAAATCCTCTACTCGCCGACTATAGGGCGCGACGACGATCTAGGTATGAAGAAGAGGTCGAAGAGCGGAGATAGAAGAGGAGTGTTGTTTGCCCGACAGGACGATGACGGGATTCTAGTGGCTCAAAGGACACGTATTTGAGGAATCCTAGCAATGGTGAGTTTGAGTAGAGGCAACAAACGCATGGAGTCCGTGAACCGAGACTTTATGCCGCCATGAATATCAGAACGTGTATGGTGTTGAAGTCGACATCCGCGGAGCTGCCACGATCCAACTTTGTGAGGCAGTCCCTAACCCACGAAGTGTGCCTGGATGAACCGACACCGGTTGATGGTGGCCAGTCAAGAAAGGCTGGGAGTCGTCTCCGAGTGGGTATATACATACCCTCCCAGGATATGAAACGTTTCTATCGCGAGTGATAGCTGCACATCGGTAGCTGCTGCGCTCTCGAATGCGCCCCAGAACGCAGCCCTGCACGGTGTCGAGCGCGGACGCTTCCTCTGCAGCGAAATGGACGGTCATCATCTTCTCCTTCACGTCTGATTCCTGGAATTCGACGCGAGCAGCTGCAGTGATCATTTGAGCGTTCGAACTGATTGCATCCCAGCATTCATCACAAGTGGCGCCTTGCTCTGTGCTCTTGTACGTGTGGTGTTACGCAGAAGGCCCAGGTGCGCTCCATGAAGCGGGTGGCATACCGAGTACGCAGTTCGCGTCGCAGGTTCTATACGAAACGAGTCCCGATCTCGATAAACGATATCCTTTACAGTTCTTCTCTTTCAGAGTAGAAATGAATAGAGCGATGCTGGAGGTCCGGGGCACGGTCGCAGCTGCTGACGCACACCCATTTCCCCGCACATTTCTCGGCTGCGGATGCACGACCTACATTGGTTCAGCGTTCCGTGCGGAGCGTTTGCAGGAATACCCCGGCGATAGAAAGCGTAGACTCTTGTGCTCGGGCTGTTTCTGGGCAGAACTGGCGTGCCGTGGCGAGTTGCTGTACGGCCTGGGGGCCAGCACGCGTTCACACACACACACACCAGCGCCGTGGTCGCGCTGCTTCCGTACAGGCGACACACCTGGTGCCGAGGCATCGCGTTCATGCAGCAAGTCAGGACGCCCGTTTCCGCCTTTCTCGAGCAGGATGCGGACGTCAATCATGATATGGGGTTTCTCGAAAGTGTACCGGCGCCAGCGGCAGTCGTACTCACCGGACCGGTGCGTTGGCTTCGTCTGGGAGAAAGCGGGATAGCGACTATCGTGGGCGGCCGTTCGTGGGTGATAGGCGCTCTGCGCTCGAGAGAGCCCGGCGTATCGGAACACGAGCCAAGACCTGCAGTGACTGAAGAGGACGAACGCAAGCTGCAACGCTCCTCAAGTTCGGCACGGGTGCTGCAGTGGGACCACTGGTGCCGCGGCCTGCACACAGACCCCATCACGGCGCTGTGTGCGGAGTTGTCCCTTGTTGGAACGGCATGCGGTACGATCCTGCGACTACCGAATACAAGTGCAGACAACCGTGAGCCTGCGAGAGCTCCTAGCTACCAGACGTACGAGCTCGAGGTCATCATGCAAACAGCGCNCAGCTCGATTATCGGGCTGAACTCGAAAGCAGTAGCCACGGATGCGGGACACTTATACCGTATAGACCTCGAAAGCGCATGTTTNGAGCTTCATGGGATGGTTGGAACAGGTTTTAGCGCTTTTGCGGCGCTCGAGCACAGTTTTGAGGTCATGACTGCAACCCGTGACGGTGCCGTGCGATGCTGGGACCTTCGTGTTCGCGCTGATGCCTGTAGCGCTGCCTCTGAACTCCCCAGCGCTCTACTGGCGTCATCCATTAGCGCATTCCCGCGACCACAAGGCTCGATTCCGCTGTGTATGGATGTCGATGAGCGGTACNTGGTTGCCGGCACCGACTGCGGCGACGTTCTGGAGTGGGATCGACGTCAGCCGGCGAGCCTGCTGCGAGCGGACCGCCTGCACGAGGGCCCGGTCCTTGATGCTCGCAGCGTCCAGTGTGCGGGTGGGCAACGCAAGATCGCCTCTTGTGGGACAGACGGGCGGGTGTACTTTGGCAGTACAGCGGCAGACTTGGGTCCAGTGGTTCGTGGAGGACCCGGAGCCGATTTCGCGAACAGTCTCGATATCATTCAAACTGAACGGTTGATTGCCTTTGGAGGTGATGCGGGGCTCGTCTACGTCTATGCAATTTAATGGTGACGTAGCGACGGGGGAAGGTGCATCGAGATCACGCTTGAATGCTTTCAAAAATGAATATCTGAGAACCTGCGGGTGCGCTAGTTAGGACGCGAGTGAAGAGCAGGTACGAGTCTGTGTCTGCGGGTCGATCAGCTTTGCCTGGGGACTACAATGGTGGACTTGCTTAGACCGGTGATCAATAACCGGTGAGTTCGCTACTCGCTAGAGAACCCAGGGCACTGCTGGGCGTTATGGCCTCGGGATACGCGCGCACTCCGATTCTGGAGCTCGTTGTTGAATAAGACGCCACCTCTGCCGCTGAATGGTCATCTTTTTCGTTTAAAGTACAATCGATAGGTCCAATACGACTTTTCTGGACATGCGGTGGCTGTCGATATTCAGGAATCGGACGACCATTTCGCACCAGACACCTCAATATCGGACGGATTCCAAAAACGGCTTCACGTATACGATCGTAGCTCGATCGCTGCAGCGAACCTGCGGGGTGCCAAGTCTGCCTCAGACGCCAGCACCCGTGTCGGATGTGTCGCTGCCGTGGGTGCCCTGCATAGAAATCGTGCCTTGGACAGACTAAAGCGCGTGTTGGCTCGAGCTGGAGTTCTTCGTCGCCTTGGGCAGGCCTCCAGGTTGTTTACAACAACGGGAGCAACAACTGATACTGCGCACGGCGATGTGGCGCCACAGCGGACGCACTTGAACGAACACTCACCCAAGCGTACCGTGCAGNGTCCATATGCAGCGCCCTGTTAACGATGCACCAATCACAACCTTGAATGAAAACAGCAGCCATTTAAGGCGAGTCCAATGGGTCCAGCGCCATTGTCTGCCGGCACGATGCCTCTCTTTCATACTTTGGGTAACCGAGCGTTCAGTAGACGCAACCATGTACTCCTTTCCCGAGTTGCAGTTGCGAATGGTATCGCACCGATGCGATGCCTCTTGTTCACACCTCTAGTAAACGAGCGCTCAATAGATGCACCCATGTATTCCTTTCACGANCTACCGTTGCACATCGTACCATCGGAGCGTTCCACTGCTAGCTGCGCTGCAAACCGCTCGCACAGCGGGCAGGCTACAGGCGCCATGTGCAGTTGGTACCGCGGCATACAGAGGAAGTGTACGCCTCGCTCCATTGACACAGTATCTATCAAGATGNATTCGACCTCAAAATTATGGTCCACCAGAGCGATGTCCATGCCGAACAAACGCTACGGGTTTTCCTCCCCAGGGACCTGCTCGATTGCGATTGCCAAACCGGCGATCAGGTGCTGTGCCCTTGAGAAACGCGTCTGTTATGTGCAGGCGACCTCGAAAAACTCGTGCCCCTGTCCTGTCCTCGGCAGCATGCGGCTCGCAAAAACACCCAAGGTTATCGATGGCGTCTGAGAGCACGCTCGCCATCGCCTATACCAGCTACCGCCGTCAGGGGTGCTCACGGCGAAGGGCCATTCATCAGCCACGACAGCACCTGAATCCGTTCAAGGTCGCCTATGAGCAGGAACCCACTCATCACCAGCAACAGGGTTAGCGCAGTCCCATTGATCGCATTCTCGAGGTTCCGTGGCAACGGTTTCCCACGAATCGCTTCNACAATCAAAAAGGCCATCTGACCGCCATCCAGAGCCGGCAACGGTAACGCATTGATGATCCCTAAATTCAGCGAAATGACTGCAGCAAACTGCAGGAGGACAGAGGCATCATGGCGAGCGATTTCGGCACCTATGGATGCCACGCCGAGCGGGCCGCTGAGCTCCTTGCTGTTTTCTTTGAGATTCGAAAACAGCGTGATGAAACCGTTGATCGTATTGCGTAAGGTATTCACAAACTCCTTGTTGGTCTCTGGTACAGCATTCCGTAGAGGGACTCGCTCACGCGATACTTTCNCATTGGGGACCAGCTGCACGCCGATGCGGCCCCCTTCGGGATCCACTCGNACTACGCTTCCGTNTGAAAGCTGCAGCTCGATCGGTTTGTGCTGGGGATCTGCGGCGAGGCGCCGTANCATGTTCGCAGCCTCCAACGCGGATTCCGCACCGGGTGCCAGCGCTTGGCCGTTCACTGCGACAATGACGTCACCTGGCTTGAGTCCGGCCTTCGCTGCAGGAGCGCTCATATCCGTAAGCGCCGGCACTGAAACTCCCGTTTCAAACTGCATCCGCGGAGCGCCAACCGTCTCAACTGAAGTGAAAAGCAGCGTCCAAGCGAGCGCGATATTCGCAAGGACGCCCGCAGCGATCACCAGTGCACGCTGCATCAACGGCCGATTCTGCAACAAATCAGGATCGTCATTCTTGACGATGGTTTTCGACTCCTCATCGTATCGATAGTCTTCGGGAAAGGCGACAAAGCCCCCAAGTGGAAGGAGCCGAATCGCGAACTCTGTTTCCGAGTTTTTCGGTCGAAAGCTGAAAAGGCGAGGCCCGAAGCCTATAGAGAACCCTTTCACTTTAATACCTTGCAGGCGAGCAGCGAGAAAGTGCCCAAGCTCGTGGATCACCACCGTCCCCGCGAGAATGAAAACTCCCGTTAGATTCACGCCAGCCTCGGTAGCTATTGATGCGACAAGTGCTGGTCTCTTGCTAGCACTCAGGCGTCTCTGCGGACACCGCCACGCCGACAGCTCTGCACTCCCTGGCTTGTAGGCTCGCCGCTGCGCCCCAAGAGTGTGACGGCCCGTACGTGGGACTTTTGCCGCTGCAACCGACCAAACGAATGCCTCAACCATATAGTCTGGATCCGGAACCTTTTCAAATCGATAGATTTTCGAGGGACGAGTTGAAACAAGCACTCAAGAATTGCACACGCCTCAGGAGACGCTCACGACCTCTGCTTGGTACTGAAAACCGTGAGTCGGCGACGTCGGAGGCAGTCGATCTTCACGTTGGGGGTGCGCGGCGCGCCTGCCGCACACGCTGCTTTGGCGCTGTAGCAACGGTTATCGCTGAAGAAGAAGATGATGATGATGTTAACGACGACGATAATGATGCTTATCAATGTATAATGATGTATGGAATATGAGAGGCGTCGCGGACGAAGAAGAAGAAGATGATGATGATGATGATGATGATGATGACCATAATGATGCTTATCAATGTATGATGATGTATGGAATATGAGAGGCATCGCTGATGAAGAAGAAGATGATGATGATGATGTTAACGACGACGATAATGATGATTATCAATGTATGATGATGTATGGAATATGAGAGGATCGCGGACGAAGAAGAAGAAGAAGATGATGATGACCATAATGATGCTTATCAATGTATGATGATGTATGGAGTATGAGAGGCATCGCTGATGAAGAAGAAGATGATGATGATGATGTTAACGACGACGATTATGATGATTATCAATGTATGATGATGTATGGAATATGAGAGGATCGCGGACGATGATGATGAAGATGATGATTATCAATGTAGTATGATGTATATCATAACAGAGGCATCGCTGATGATGATGGTGATGATGACCTTAATGATGATCACTGTACTGCGATGTTTTTAGTATAGGCAAGACATCGCTGATGAGAAGGCGGCGTTCGGGCGTCGGCGCTTTGCACGCTTCCTGTGCCCGGGAAACACCTCATCCTGCGCTCTGGATGTGGCATGTTCCAGGGTTCCGGAGCCGGTGTCGAACCATATGCCTTGAGCATCAAGGCGGTACGGTACGCTCTTGCGTGGATGTGTGCACCTTTTCGGTTCAAGGCGGACCGACTGGGTTGCATGGGGCATTTTCATTTTCAGAGCAGGTGCCGGACAGATACGCTCGTTTGGGACTAAAAGTGGAAGCGCTCTGGGCATCTCTGGACCTGTGCTTCCTGGATCGAGGTAGTTGCGGAGCGTTCACTCGGCGTCCAGAGCTCTGGAGAGAAGACAAAGCTTTTTTT
>JGI24721J44947_10011385_pt1 | contig 11112 bp, 17 predicted proteins | sample YelNatPaOPGAMG01_FD_44947 | JGI IMG/M metagenome (IMG submission 44947)
GACTCGCACGCTGATCTTCCAAGGAGAGTGGTCAGGGATTGCCGCGTAGCCCCCTCTTGAACAGGCAGGGAATTTTCGCTAAGCTTCCTGAGTCATTCAACCTTTCGCGCCTGTAGCTCAGTCCGGATAGAGCATCGGATTCCGGTTCCGAGTGTCGGGAGTTCAAATCTCTCCAGGCGCGCCATCCCATCTCCCTCATAAACAAAGATATAATCCAATCCAGCGATCTTCCGAAATTCCTGATCATTGCTTTTTTGGGACACTTCCTCTCCAGTCAGAGCATTCGAGATTCCCTCTGGAGGGGTTAAATGGCCACGTTCGAAAAACGAGGAGATCTTCAATGGAGGGTCAAGATCCGGAGGAGAGGCTTTCCCCTCCAGACCAGGACTTTCAATACGAAAGGCGAGGCCGAAGTGTGTTGATTCAGCGAAATTGGCACTTTTCCGATTTGCACCGGTCACGCAGAAGACCGGTTTTGTTCCCGAATATCCCGTCGCTTTTCCCGACGGATTTTTCGGGCGGTTTCGAGGGCCGCTTTTCGGTCCTCAAGCCTCTTGGTGACATGTTCCAGGCCCTTCAGATAGTCTGACGGGGTCAGGTCATTCAGGGAGGCATGCAGACGCTCGTGATTATATGCCTGAACATAGCTTTTGATAATCTCCCATGCCTCATCGAGATCTCCCAGAGGAGACACCCGGATGCATTCGGATTTGAGGCTCTTGTGAAATCGCTCGATCTTGCCGTTGCTTTGGGGATGTCCCACCCGGATCCGTGAATGGACCACCTCCTGATCCCGAAGATACGAGCGGAACTCTGTCGAGATGTACTGGGGCCCGTTGTCGGAGATGAGCCGGGGCTTGGAAACTCCCTTGGGAAGCGATTCCAGGGCCCTCTGGATCACGAGTTCCACGTCGTCTGTGGTCATGCTGGCCCGAAGGTCCCAGTGCACAATGAACCGGGAGTATCCGTCCAGGACGCTGGTAAAAAAAAATAATGCGTTCCCCGAAGATTGACATAGGCAAAGTCCGTATGCCACTGCTCATGCGCCCGGAGCGGTTGATGAAAGCCCGTCCGATGCGCTTTCTGGCCGTCGGGAACCGTCCATGTGCCGGAGAGACCGGCTTCCTGCAAGACACTCCGGACGCTTGAGGGAGACACGGCCGCGACATTCTGATCCAGCATCATGAAAGACAGGCGCTTGGCCCCGAGGGAGGGATGTTTTCTCTTGAAGGCCAGGATCGCCTCCCGCTCCTCCGGGAGAATCCCGTGTCCCTTGGGGAGAACGCCTTCCGGACGCGCTCCCTCCCTTGGGTCACAACCCATCGATGGTAGGTCCGGGACGGGAGCCCCAGCACCTCCAGGGACTTTTTGACGGGAAATCCTGCCGTCTTCCTGAGAAACAGGACTGTCTTCAAGACCTCCTCCGTCGTTTCCGGGGCGACGTGCGTTCCGGTGAGAGGGCCCCAGGCTTTTTTTAACGTCAGGTTCTCCGTGGAGAGTTCACTGACAACGGATTCCAGTTTTCGGATCCGGTCCTCTTTTTCGAGGATCTCCCGAGGCAGGACTTTCCTCTGGCGATGGGTCTCCTTGGAAAAGGTCTGCTCAAGTCCCTCCAGAGCCTGTTTGGCCCATTGAAGAATCAATCCCGGGGAACTTCCGGTTTCTTCGGCCAGATCGGCCAATCCAACATGTTCTTTCAGATACCGACGTACGATTCTGGCCTTCTCTTCCACTGTCCATCGTTTCTTTTTCCCGGTCTCTTCCGCCTTTTCGCTCTCCATGAACACTTTCCTTCCTGGTAAGGGTTTTATCGATAAATTTTACCAGAGAAAGTGCCATTTCATCTGAACCTAGACAGATCACCCTCTTGCAACCGGGGGAGGGACCATATATGGTTTCCCCCTTGCCAAAAACTTTACTTCCGCCTTGAACCGCCAGGCCTGCACCGGGTCAGTCCTATTTGAACTTTGAGAGGGCTGCGGTAACCCCACTCTTGAGTTCTTCGAGAACTTTGTCTGCCGTCTTCTGAATTTCTTTCCAGGCCTCTCCTGTAGAGGAATCTAGCTCCTTCAGCTTTTGGGTCACATCGTCTTTCTTTTGCTTCAGTTTTTCAAGTTGCGTCGTGGCGGAAAGGTTCGCGTCCGCCCCTTTGTTCCTGATCTTGGCAGCCAGAAGGTTGATCTGGGCGTTCCATTCCTCGATCTGGGCATTGAGTTTTTTTCTGTAAGCCTCTTTTGTGTCCATATCTGCCTCCAGGTTACGATGCGGAAAACGATCCTATATTGACCCTACCACAAAACGGAAGATGGACAAACAATCGATCNCGATGGACCGTCTTCCATGCTTTTATCGATCTGAAACCGCCCCGCTTTTCTCCTAAACGTCTTGCAGGGAAACATCCCTTCTGCCCTATTTCGAAAAGATTTTCCGGAAGAGACAGTCGAAGGCAAAGGGAACCGGGGCAATCCAGAGAATCCTCGTGTCCCTGACTGCCACAGACAGGAGAGATTGATCTTTCCTGTCTGTGGCAGGATAATGAACCCATGGCACATTTCAACCCGAACGAAACATTCCGGGCCGCCGAAAAAAAGCTGAAACTTGTCTACCTCCTCTACGCCATCGGACTGGCCTTTCCGGCAAGCACTCTTGCCGGTTTTCTTCTTCTCCTCACCGGGCGCACACTGAAAATCGACGAACCATTGATCGTTTCCCATCGCCGATGGCTCATCGTGACAGGTACCGTGATCCTGGTCGCCACAATTTCCAGCTTCCTGGCGATCGATCTGTCGGGCGGATTCCTCTCCTTCATCATCGCTCCCGAGTTTTTCGCCGCGGATGCCTATACCCTGTACCGCATTGTTCGCGGAATCATATTCCTCAACAAACGTCGCCCCGTGGACCCCCTGGAAGCCCTGACCATCACCCGGATCCTGCACAATCTGGGGTTCATCCGGTCCTGATCTGACACGTCCCACTCGGTTGTGACCCCGCCTGCCCCAGCCTTCCCCAAAGTAACATCGACTTTCGGTGTCCAGAAAAAACAGAATCCTGAAGACAGAAGCCCGATCGCCGGAAACTTCAGCAACTCGTCCGGATTCCTCCCGGGATGTTTTTCAACAGAAACCCTTCCGGTCCGGCTTCCCGGGACAGGGAATCGACAGAATCACCGGTCACCCGGAACAAGGGTCGGCAGATGTGCTACCCTTTACCGCAGGCACCGGCTGTCTTTGGGCATCCTTCCCTGACATTTCCTGGCCGGAGAGAGCTGCAACGGGAGGCTTACCGTTATGATCATGTTCTGGGAATGCCCCTTCCGCCCGACCGAATCAAAACGGGAGAAGCGATCGCTCCCGGAATGCCCGCAAACGTTATGCATGACGACCGGACCGGCGATCGTGCGGGCGTCTTCCGGAGAAGTTGTGTCAGACAGGACCGGATGCCTGGAGAATGGGTTTCCCTCCTCCCCTTCACGTGTCGCCCGCAACAGCACCATCCAACCTTTTGAAAGGAGCTACCCTTGATGAAGAAGCCCATCTTCCTGACCCCCAAAAAAGCTTTCGGAGCATTCACCGCTGGCCTGGCAATAGCTGCACTGTCTGTCACGGGCATACCCTCCGCCTCGGCATCCGACTATAAAACAGGCCACGGAAATCCCGCCGGAATGTACAAGATCGATCCGGATCACACCGCTATCATCTTTGCCATCGGTCATGCAGGGGTGGCCACGGTGGTCGGACGCTTCGACACCGTCCGGGGACACTATCGCCTTGATCCGGGCAAGACCGATGTCCGTGTCGATATCGCCGCAAAAAGCATCGATACCAATCAGCCCATGCGGGACAAGGATCTGCGAGGTCCTGACTTTCTGGATGCNAAGGCCTTTCCCGTCATCCGGTTCGTGTCCACCCGGTACAAGAAAACCGGAAAGATGTCCGGGGTTCTGACGGGCAAACTGACTATCAGGGGAAAAACCCGGACCGTCTCCCTCAAGGTCCACGAAGTGGGAGCCGCCGACGTCTCCACCCTTCCAAAACCCTGGGGCGGGTATTTGACGGGGTACGACCTCGAAGGGGTCATCCGGAGGAGCGACTTCGGGATTACCACCTACCCCGCCATGATTGGAAACACGATTCACCTGTACCTGAGCGTCGAAGGGATCCGGACGCACACATAGAGAGGAGAGGAGGGGGAAGGCCCTTCCCCCCTCCTCTTTCCAGTTATGGACCTTCCAGCGGGAGGGGCTCCTCCATGTCATCGTTTTCGATCGCACCGGCCGTCGCTCTCATGCTCCCGGCTGTCTGGCCGTTTTTTCTTGTCCTGGTTTCCCTTTTCCTGGCCGGACGGGTTTTCTCCCTCCGGCCGGATCGAAGGGTTTTCCTTGCGGATCTGTCCGTCCTTTCCGGCATCATGCTGGTGTTCGGGATGTTTGACAACACCGCTCTCCGCCAATTCTTCCACCCCGACCGGCCCATGGACGGGATCCCCCTCCTGGCGACGCTGACCTTCCTCGCCCGTCAGCTCTTCCACCGTTTTCCCCCGATTTATCCCGAAGCGGCAACGACACTCATCGGCCTTTTGATCCTCCTCCTGCCCGTTTTGCGCCAGGAAAGCCTTGCAGGAGGAGTCCGGGACGCCACTCTGGTCTATGTGATATGGATGGGTGTGCGTCTTTTGTATCCGGCCGCCCCCCCAAAGGGCATCGAGCGTCCCTTTCTCGTCCCCCTGTTTCTCACATCCTCTGCCCTCGCCGCCCTCTCTCCCCTGTCGGGAAGCCTTCTTCTGGGACAGATCGCATGCGGTATGGCCGCCGTGACAGGGGCCATACTTCTGGCCGCATTGACGGGAAATGTCCCATGCACCGCCATCGAGGCCGGATGGGTTTTGGGAGCCCTGATCTTGATCGGCCGGCAGTATGTCGACATCTCCCAGGTCGTCATTGCAAGCCTCACGGGGTCCCTGTTTCTGGGAGCCGTCAGCGCCCGTTTTGTGCGGAAGATTCCCGGCCGCTTCCTGTGGGCAAGACATGGTCTCGTCATCGCGTCTACCCTGGCTCCCCTGATCATCGGCGTGTCCGAAACCCTGACCTCTCTTGCACATCAGGGAGTGGTCTATTAAGGTGCGGCCGGAACAGTCGGGGAGGAACTCCNTGGGACGGTCATGTCATGGCAATCGGCAGTATTGGAACCCTGAAGAGAATGCATGGGCATTTGCAAGTGAGGGACTCATGCAATCCGGAAAACCCGTCCGCATGTCGTCACTTCAGAATCTCTGGACAATACTGGTACAATAGGAAAACAATCGGAGGGGGCCTCCTCAGACCCGCCTCCGCCTTGGAAGAACCGGAGGCGGACGAAGGCGTCCCTTTTTATTCCTTCACAGTTGCACGACACGTATCGCAAAAGAAGCGGAGTTTTCCGGCATGTGCACACGATGAAGACATCTCTCAAAAAAATGACATGGCCCATTGTCCTTGTTGCGCTGCTCCTGGCGTGCATCCTCGTTCCGGGAAGTGCCCGCCCAGCTTCCGGGGCGGATGACCTGTCATCGAAGGTGACGGACGCCGGAAAATCCGTCGAAAAATCCCTGGACCGGGCGGCCACTCAAACCGGGGCGTATTTAAAAAGCGACTCTTTCCACAAGAAGGTGAAGCAGGTGGTCGACGGGGCGGCGGAAGCGATCAGGAACGCCGGGAACTGGGTCGGAAAAAAGCTTGACGCGATGTCGAAAAAGGATTCTCCCAAACCCTGATTCCTCCCCGCAATAGGTCGGGCCTGCGAACCAATCGCCGTTTCTTCCCGTGTTGTCGCACCGTTTGCACCGGGAAACCAGTCGGCTGGCTTTACGGTTGGGAAGGTTCCGGAAAACGCTTTATGTCCGGGTGCCGCCGAACCCCCTGTTTCCATCGACGGGGATGCGTTCAGGATGCCGATCGACAATACCTGCCAGCGGGCCTTTCCCTACACCNACATGATCCGCCTCGCCGGCCTTTTCCTGATCGGTCACCCCATGACCGGCATTCCGGGAAGAGATCTGCCGCAAAAATACGCCGCAGCGGCAGGCAGGAAAGAGTTCCGGCTGCCTGTTGCANCTTGAATATACCAGGAGTCCCCCGCTATCCCGGGAGGAGCGGGCTCCTCCTGAAATCCGGAAGGGCGGAGGAATGCGCAGGCGATCACCCTGGAGAGACCTTTCTGGATGCAGAAAAGGCCTCCCGATCTCAANGGAAACCTCCTGCGCTTGAAAAGAGGGGGATTGTGGAGCCCCCACGATCGTCGAGTGGACGGACCTGATAGATCGTACAGTCGTTCCGGCATGCCCCTGTAACATCCACCTTTGGAAAGGACAATCGGTGACCATGATGGCTGGAACCATCGACACCCCGCTGGGCGAGGCGATCCTCATCGTGGAAGGAGATCGTGTCGTGGAGTTTTTTTTCGCCGGACAACGGTCCGTCCCCGGAACCGTTCGCCGGCCATTGCCGGCATCTCGGGTCCTGGAGGAAGCGAAAAGTCAGATCAATGAATACTTTTTGAAAAAACGACAATCCTTCACTGTCCCGGCGGATCCGAAGGGAACGGATTTTCAGCGCCGCGTATGGGAGGTGCTGAAGGGTGTTCCCTTCGGAGAAACGCTCTCCTACCAGGACATCGCCTTAGGTATCGGGGAAGGAAAGAACTACGCCCGGCCGGTCGCTTCGGCGATCGCACAAAACCCGGTCATGATCCTTATACCCTGTCACCGGATCATCGGTGCCGACGGCTCCCTGACCGGATATGCGGGGGGACTGGGCCGGAAGAAGGCGTTGCTGGAACTGGAAGGAAGCCTGCAGGCTGAAGACGGGCGACGTTTTTTTTCCAAACCCCGTTCAANCTCCCGATAGAAGGTCTCCCCCTGGGTTTTGTTCTGCATCCGGTTTGATGGCCCCCGGGGATGTGACGGCGTTCACTGACTTCTTCCCTCCTTTGGAGGAGAATGGTTGGGGAGGAGGATTGAACAATGGACAAAACCCAGGCTGGATACAGGGCATTTGCGACAAGAATTGTCACCCGGGGAGGGGTGGGCATCGAAAAGACACCCACCCGGACGAAACATGGGGTGGAAAAAGCGGTCATCCTTACGGTCGCGGCGGTAGCGCTTTTCCTGATCGGCCACCACTGAAACTATGTTGATTCCGCGAAATTGGCACTTTTCCGATTGGCANCGGTCAGCGAGCCAACCGGGTTGGGTTCCGCATATCCTGTCGCTTTTCCCGACAGATTTTCCGGGCGGCAGGANGACGTTCGTGATGATACGTCTGGACGGTGCTTTTGATCATCTTCCGTGCCTCTTCGCAATCTCCCGGAGGCNTTNCCATTTCAGGCTCTTTTGGAATNGTTCGATCTTGCCGTTATGATCCTTATTCTGTTTCCAAAACTTCTTGCACATAATTCTGTACGATACCCTGAACAGCGGGGTCTTACGGCGCTTTTTGAATAAAATTATTCTGTATAGTGGATATCTATTTTATCCATTTCCGCCTGTAAAAAATGGGAATATCCCATTAAATACAACCGATACATCAGAAATACTCTTTTTCCCCCTCGCTGGACAAACCTGTGTATGTTCAATATAATGAACAAAGTTATTTTTTAAACCATTATATTGAACATGCGACCTTGCGGTCGCTGGCCGACGCACAGACAGGGGGAACGACATGTCCAGCTATGAGATACCGGTGGGTCTCAGAACTTTCCTGACACCTGCGGCGGCGCTGAAAGGCGTCGTCCTTCCCGACCCTGGCGAGGGGTTGAACCTCGGCCGTGTGGTCGATGAAGACAAGGCGTTGACCATTGCAGCCGAAAAGATCCTTTCCGCGAAAAACCCGACCTTGTTCCCCGGTCCGCTCGTCCTCTGGAAAACCTCCGGGGAATCTTCCCGAATGGCGGAAGCCGTCAAGAAACTCGGCGAATGGGGAGGGATGAACATCATCCCGATGCCGGACTACCGACCCAAATACCCCAAAATCAACCCCGAATCGGAAATCAACCCCAACCATCCCAACCTGACCATCTGGCACAACAAGATCGACGTCTGCGTCTTCGTCGGGGTCCACTGCCACTACTCGAACATCGCCCTCAAGATCATCCGGGGCGGAAGCGACTGTTTCACGATCGCGCTGTGCAGCTTCGCCGGGGATGACGAGGCGCACATCACCATCCGGGACCTGACCCCGGAAAAAGTGGAAAAGCTGGCAGGGCGGGTCAAGGCTCTGAGGACCCGAACCGCCGGGGTTTCCACCGAACGCGCCATCGTCTGAAGGGATGATCTTGTTTTCCCCGGAACCGGAGGAATGCGCATGAATCACAAAATTCGCCANCCGGCCAGGGAGGCCGGAAAAATCCGCTCTTCCCTCTTCAGGGTCTGGACCGACGAGGCGGGGAATCCCTTCTTCCCGGACGGGAGCACGCCATCCTTGCCCCCTGACTGTTTTGTCTGGATGGATGCCTCCAGGCAGCCCCGCGAAGGGGAGTATGCCCTGGTTTCACTGGAGAATAAGGTTGTGTTTGACCGGCTCATCCGGAAAAACGGGCGTCTCTTGTGGGAAAAAAATGCGGACCGGAACGGGAGCGCGCAGGATCCCCTGGTCCTGGGCGTTGTGGTCGCGGGCCTGGAATGGCTGGCCGTTCCCGACGATTACTGAAAGAATCCCACACCAAAAGAGTGAAAAAACAAGAGAGAGAGGTCGTTGAATGAATGCATACCGCGTATTGAGAGGGCCGGAAGGATTTCTCCCGCCGGCGGCGGCGCTGATGGGGCTCATTCTTCCCGACAGGGGCCAAGGCGCCATTGAAGGGAGAAGCGTCGACGAGGAACGGGCGATCGAGGAGGCTGCCCGACAGTTGGCCATGGCGAAGGTCCCGACGATTTTCCCTGGCCCCCTTGTCCTCTGGGGATGGACCCGCGAGGCGGAAGAGATGGCCGAAGCGGTGGCCCACGTCGCCGAGACGGCCGGCATCAATATCATCCCGATGCCGGACTACCGCCCCAAATATCCGAAAATCGACCCCGAGGCCGAAATAAACCCCAACCACCCCAACCTGACCATCTGGCACAACAAGATCGACGTCTGCATGTTCGTCGGGGTCCATTGCCATTTCGCCAACCTGTCCCTGAAGATCATCCGGGGCGGAACGAATTGCTACACGATCGCACTTTGCAATTATTCAGGGGACGATGAGGCCAACCTGACCATCCGGGACCTCACGCCCGGCAAAATTCGCCGGATCGGCGAAATAATCAGAAAGATGAAAACAAACGCCCGCCGCTAACCCCCTTCTCCGAAGGCAGAACCCGGTCGCGGGAGAACGTGATCCTCTCCCGCAATCTTTCCTTCCGTATTGAATGTTTCTGCCGGCTTCCCTAGACTGACTTCATGAAACAGGTCAGTGAACGCATCCGGCAAATCCGGACGGAAAAAGGCTGGACCCTCAGGAGTCTCGCAGAAAAATCCGGCGTGTCCGCCAGCGCCCTTTCCCAGATCGAGTCTGGTCAGGTCTCTCCGTCCGTCGCGACCCTCGAGAAGATCTGCGCGGCCCTCGACCTTCCGATCACACTCCTCTTCGACGACCCGGCCAATGGTCCGGACCCCCAGATCATGCTGGCAGGCCATCGCCGGAAGGTATACAGCGCCACGTCCCACGCGACGATCGAACCTCTGGCGCGGGGTCTTCCCGACAAAAAGATGCAGCCCATCCTCCTGACGCTCGATCCCGGAGGGGTCGTCGGGGAAAGCCCTTACGCCGCGAGCGAGGGGGAGGAGTTCGCCATCGTGATGCAGGGGACGGTTGTTTTCGAGCAGAACGGGAAGACCTACCCACTCCAGGAAAAGGACGCGGTTTACTTCGACCCCCATCAGCCTCANAACTGGAAAAACCAGGGGCGGGAACCNTCGGTCGTCCTCTTTGTCGTGGCCGTGTAAAGGCCCATCGCCTCTTTTCCGGCATGTCCCGGTGTTTCCCTTTTCCTGTCCTGCCCCGCGGAGGGTTCGGGAAAGAAGGGGCCGAGGAGATCCCTATTGAAACAAGGAGAAATCATGGGAAATCGCAAGAATGCCATCGCCCTGGTTGTTTTGTTACTGGGGGTCACGATCCCTCTTTCGTATTATTTCAGCGCCCGGATGTCCGCCCATTCAAAACTCCCGCCGGCCAATCTCTCCGAACTTCTCCCCGGGGAACTTGTCGTCATCTCGAAGGCCACATACGGATGTCCATCACTTGAAAACATGACCGTTCTCCGCGGGGACGCCGTGGCCCACGACGAAATCGGTTTCGCCAATCATTTCGCCAGCGCTCACTGCCAGAAGTTTCCGGCCGGTCCCCGAACATTCAGGATTCTCAAGCTGTCGGACGGCGCAGGCGGCATCCGGTATGTCGAGGTCAACGATCCGCAATCCGGCGCGGCCATCTGGCTCTTTGGGGAAGCCCCCACCTTTTCTCTTGCCAGGAACCCTTAAGGAGATTTTTCCCAAGAGGGCTCTGACCGAGGGGGCTACCCCTGTCGTTCTTTCAACATGGCCATGCACCCGACCCATCATTGCGCATGCGGAGAGACCTTTCATTTTTGTAAGCACAGATTCTTTTTTGAGACTGGCCGAACATCGATCCGGGCTTCCGATCGATGAAGTCGTCCGGTCGATCCTCCGGGACCTTTTTCCCTGAAATTTCAAGAAGACCTGTCCAGATTTCTTTTTCCGGAAAACCCGTCTGTCAGTTCCTTCCGGGTACCGTCCCCCTCACTTCTTCTCCCCCTGATCACCAGGGGGAGGTTTGAAAAGCGCCGATGGTGAATCGGGTTGTTGCCTGCCAAATAACGCTTGTCGTTCATGCGGCCTCACCAGATCTTCACTCTCTCTTTTGTTTTCAAACCCGAAGCCCCCGTCCCCTTCATCCGCCATGTCGTTCCGGAATCAAAATTGCTGGGGATCTCCGGACAGAATGCGGATCAAAAAACGGTGTCCGCCTGGCTTCATCTCCTGACCGGAAAACAAATATCGCCCAACACGAAACGAGGAGTCCGGATGAACCGACTGGAAAATTTTCACGAAAGCCGGAACGATCTTCTGGGGTTTCTGGG
>JGI24721J44947_10011394_pt1 | contig 11107 bp, 11 predicted proteins | sample YelNatPaOPGAMG01_FD_44947 | JGI IMG/M metagenome (IMG submission 44947)
ACACGGATTGGATGGGTGCACGCCAAACCGGTGATCAGCGTTTGAGGAAGCGCTTGGACTTGGGGATTGTGTGCCAGCGACAAGACTTCCAACTCAGGTAAGCGAGCAAGCTCAAGACCATCCAGCGGCGACGCTAGATGATTATGTGACAAGTCTAGTACGCGAAGTGTTTCGCCGACTTCCTCAATCAGCCAGCTGGGAAAGTGTTGCAGCCGGTTGTGGGCAAGGTTCAGGTACCAAACGGGACACGGAGGCGTGTCAGGGCAGACTTCACTTTCTATACACCGAAACTCTCTCCAAACCTCAAGTAACTCGACGTCTACAAGGCAAAGTCCACTCAGGTCGACAATACCGAGTTTGTCACCGACACTCCGCTCCAGTTTCCGCCGCGTCTCCGCAGCGAGGCAACGTCGGTCGTCGACGACATCCTTCGTGCAGCCTGCTCGCTGTAACTCGATTGCATGGTTCATCCAGTGCTAACCTGCCAACCTTACTATTCTGAATATGACAGAGACAGGGAGTTTTCCGTGTCACCAGTACCAGCAGCCGTGGCTAGGGACCCGCGTGTACCCCGGGCGGGCAACAGTTCTCGCAAGCTTCGCCACAGCGCATGCTCGCTCGACAGCGGCATGCGGTTTTGTTGGGACACAGCAAGCACCGGGTTGCTGTTGCAGGTTGCAGGGCTAGAACGCCCGATGCTATCCGGAGCGCGTTTTCCGCACGGGTTAAGATGAGATGACCAGGCAGAAGCTTTTGGAGGAGCTCGAGCTGCGGCTACAGGAACGCAAACGGCGGGGGCTCTGGAGAGCGCTTCGCTCACCGGGTGAGGCCGGTGCTCAAGATCCGGCCTACGAGTTTGCATCAAACGACTATCTTAGCTTTGCACGAAGCCCTGAGCTGGAAGAACTCACAGCAAAGCTGGTTGAGGAGGCGCGATGGAGCGGGAGTCTCAGGAACGGCTCTGGTGGCTCGCGGTTACTCACAGGTGACTCGGGGTTCGCGCACGCCGTCGAGAAGCAGATTGCGCACTTCCACGAGGCAGAGGCTTGTCTGCTTTTCAACTCTGGTTACGACTGCAATCTCGGTGTTTTCAGTTGTATTGCAGCTGCCGGCCGGGACGTCGTGCTCGTTGACGAGCGCGTGCACGCGAGTATTCACGACGGATGTCGTTTGAGTCGAGCCCGCACTGTTCGACGCTTTCGACACAACGACCTCACTGATCTGAGGGAAAGTCTATCGACACTCCGCAAGGCGCTGGGCGACGAGTGCTGGATCTTCGTGGGCGTGGAATCCTGTTATTCAATGGATGGCGACCTACTAGCTCGCCCAGGAGAGCTACTCGACATGTGTGGTGCTTTTGGAGCGCTTCTTATCGTCGATGAGGCGCATTCCGTTGGTGTTCACGGACCGGATGGCCGCGGTCTCCTGCACCCATATAGAGCGCACCCAGCGCTGTTGGCGCGCGTGGTGACGTTTGGTAAGGCATTTGGTCTGCATGGGGCTGCGGTCCTGGGCGCACAACCACTCCTGCAGTATCTGCTGAACTATGCGCGACCGCTCATTTATAGCACCTCGCTACCACTGCACAGCTTGTGTGCTGTGAGCGCGGCGTACCGGCTCATGGCGACAGAGACCGCGGCACATCGGCGGAAGCTGCTCTGGGAGGCGGTTCGAATGTTCCATTCCCTCACGAGGGATCTGCGTTCGCGTTGCCCCCAGTTGCCACCGCCTTTAGTGAATCGGGAGAGTCCCATTCAGGCGATCATTATTCCCGGCAATGAAAACTGTGTCTTCGTGGCCAATGAACTTCGTCAGCGCGGTTTCGACGCCCGTCCAATTCGGTATCCAACCGTAGAGCGCGGAGCAGAGCGCATTCGAGTGGTGCTACACGCGCACAACACCCCTGAGGCGATCAACGCCTTCGTACAGGCTCTGATCGATATCGTCGGGCAGCTTCCTAGTGCCATGTGTGACGCTAGGGGCACTCANCAGTCGGGTGCGCCNTTGCGTCCGGCGCTGTTGAACGCACGACTCTAAGGCGTCAATGAATGCCCTTTGGCTGTATTATCCATAGCGCTCCAGNCATGACCCTGCGTCGAGGTATCGGCTATGGAAATTGTAATGCGTATTGGTGCTCGTTGCTGGATCCTGGAAACACGGGCGCTGGACAGGCTTCGTGCGAAAGAGTGGTGCAATGTGANAGCGATCCGCTAGGCGCCCTCATGACAGTCACAGCCTAGCTGGAGGTGATTCTCGGGATTTTCGAATTGTGTCTCTGTTGATCGTTGCATCGCTGCTGTCGGCGCCCATCCGATTATGCCTTGCGTATCCTGATTCGTATGATGTATTCGTGTGGACGCCTGTGCTCGTCGCGAGCTGAGCAATAGCACCTACCCTGGTTTTTTTTTGAATCTGAGCAGGCAACTGAACCGCTTCATCGTGTTCAATGGAGGTCCCAGCAGTGCAGCTCTATTCGAGATGCACCGCAGAGAATGGGCAACGCTCGCCGCATTCCGGTTTACACCACGTAGTTGCTGCAAATGGAAACCCAGGAATGTCTAGCGCTCTCGAATTCCCAACAACAAACACCCTGGTGGAGCGCAGGGCATCGCTACCCAGTATGCGTTCGAATCCTTGGGATTGATGCTCGATGCATCCTCTGTTTGATGAACGCGCCACTGAACGTGACGTATACCTGATTAGATGCCCATGCTCGTATGCGTTTGGTTGGCCTTGGAAGAAACGAATCCAGATTGCAAGCCCGCGAACGAGATTACCAGATGCTGTTGAGACTCGTCGTGTACAGTACGCAATGGAGCCTGAGCGAAACGGAACTGGCGAAACTGCCGCCCAGGCGGTGCGGAGACTTGTAGCGCCTTCGCCTTGCGCGACATTCTGGCGCCGGGCTCTGTGCATCTTTACGTAGGATAGCAGTGACGAGCCAGCCTGGATGGTCGAAGCGGTTACCCTTGTCTATGCAGCAACGCTAGTCAGTAAGCAACCAGCCTCCGAACAGCACGTTGAAGCAAATGCTGGTGCAAACCGAGCACGCTACTCGCTATTCGCTGGACACGATGCATGTATCAATCCAGAGGCAGCTTGACATCAGTAGGAACCCTCTAGGACAGGGCATAACAGTGGCCCTGGTATTCGGTGCTCGCGAGCAATAGCACTGCCCTGCAAAGCGACGNATATGATGAATACGTTATCTTCTTGGCGTCCGTAGACGCGTGCANCGTCTGCTGTCCCGTCAGCGGGTTAGCATACGCAGTGCACCTGCGCAGTGCTCCCTGATCCAAGGACTCGTTTTCTTGGGGAAAGCTCTCCACAGACCTCGTCCTCGTCTCGAATAAGCTCGTTGAAGAAGAGTCTGTACTCCTGGCCGAGTGCACCAGCGTGTAGAGCAAATTCCACGCGGGCGTCGTTCGCCACTCCAGGTCGCAGAGTGAGAGAAGGGATCAAAGCTCTTTGATCTTAATGTGGTGCGGCAGAACTTGAACAGCCGGGTCTTTATTAAAGGTAGCGTTCGNAGCTGCTGCCGCTGTTGCTTGAAAATGCCAAGTCCGGTGATGCTGGAAGCGAGCCTGCTCTTCGCAGTACAGCGGTATCAGACGAACACGTACCTTTGAATTGGTCGCTCTGCTTCTTATTTCGGGGTTTTCCGAAATTTTTTAGACTCACAGCCTCAACGTTAGAACTGCAGAAATAAAAATGGTTTGCGTTCTCATCCGTACTGGTTTTGGATTCTCGATCGTCTTTTAGGAGTGCCGCCTTGGACTCTTTCCCGCTAGATTTCGTTCTGTTATCGAAGTCTAACTTATTCGCTAGGCAGTTGAACAACAATTTTTTTCAAAATGAGAGATATCAATCGTAAATTCATACGTAGAAAACTCCACTCTTCTCCTCTCTTGACATCTACTATGTTCAAATAAGGCAGCCTTCAACNTTTCTATCAACGCAAGTTGCAGGCGCAGCAATGCACGCCGCATCTTAGACGACGTCGTCCCTTTAGGACGCGATCGCNAGCTCAGGTCGAAATTTCACTGAACTTGCTACGTAAAATAACCGATTTCGGTAGAGAAACAACTCCTAATTTCGTAGTGGCCACTGACAAGAAAAGATTCGACAGCACCACGATATCGCTCATGGGATATGCTTAGGGGGGATCCCGTCTCTTCGATTCTGGTTTGCGTGAGAACGGGTCTCAGACTTGAACTACAATCATCGCAGCGATCGCGCCTAGTGGAGCGTGCGTGATCGCTTTGCAGGAAGGGAGCGTAGACTTAGCGAACTTGCTCTGCGTCTTTGTCAGCGAGAATTTTCCTGTAGGTACTTGGTCCATTACGGACAACATCGCGTTCCAACAATGATTTATCGAGTGAAACAGCAAGCGCTTGCGTTTGCCGCGCACAGCATACTTGCCCAGAAGACCGCCTCAAAGATGTCTGGAGTTGTCGGGCACGGCACTGGGTGCGATAGCGGAGCGAGGCATCAAGGAGCGCCTCCTTCATTCATGAAGGACATNTACCCAGCGTTGTAGGAAGCCGTCCNGGGCCATAAGGCGAAGCTTGAAGCATTGCGAAGTTCGGTGGATATATGGAAACACCTGAATACAGCCATATATCATCGCTACAAAGGCACACTGAGGCTAGATACAAAGAGGAAGATACTGGCAAGCAGAGCCTAGACCGCAACTCCCGCCTGTACACGAAATGCGTAAACAACTACCGGAAATAGCGGAATCTGTATACTAATGCTGCCATCTACATCCGCCGACTACGAACAACGGAGCTCGAGTCAAGGAAGCGACCGACTCATTTAAAGCCCCCGATAAGGGAGAGAAAGTGGACCCTGCTGCGGAGAACACCCGAAAAAGTCAGAGACTGATGGCGCATGACGCATGTAACTGGGACAAATCGCACCTGCGTTGTGATGCGCACACAACGCACCTCGCGCTCCGCACAGCATGCCGTATTCTGTATCGTATCTGTGCTGCGGAAAGGACGGGTGAGCGTTGATTGTTTGTTCATTCGTTCGTTCGCGGTACTCAGCGGGTGTACGGCAACGCTTGTCGACAACACTTCAACTAGTCCTGTTTGTCGAGTGTATAAGAAAAAGTTAGTGCCCGACAAGGTGCGCTGCTCGTGTGAAGAAGTGCTGTCAGTGGGGAGACCTGGTGGCTGCCCACACCACCACCACCACCACCACCACGCAGGTTAACGGTGGCGCGACGTTCACGGGGAGCGAGTTCCTTTCAGGTACCGGTGTTGGTTCGAACGTGGTCACTGCACGACGAGAAGCATACAGATACAGTAATCGATAGTTGTTCACTCAGGATACAAGGGTCTGTTCCGAGCGCATGTTCGGGCGTCAGCGGCTCCTGCTGTGGGCGTACGCTCATTCGCCGTCTAACGGAAAGCACGCGCGCGGACGTTCCGAGTCCCAGCTCTGTCCGTCCAGTTCTCCAGAGGTTCGGGCTATCCGTAGTCGGTTTTTGGGTTGCTCACGAAGTGCGCACAGCTGGCTATCAACGAAACTAGTTAGGCAGCGGCAGCGGTGGCGTCCAGGCCTCACTGAACTTTCAGCCTCGTCGACCGCGGATGCAAGCGATAACTCCAGACGACCTCGTGGATCCGGACGCCTGATACGTAGACTAGCACTCATATCAGATGTGCATATCTTCGATCCTGAGGGTATCGGACAGGAATCGGTCACGAACTTTATGAACTTACGCTTACTGGGCCTGCTGAACATTTGGCTGCTGCGTGGACCTGAGCGCTTCTCCGAGCGCATCCTGCGCGCAGCACTGCGGGATATGCAAGAACATATGCATGTAGACCATTTAATCCTAGCGGGCGATATCACGAATCTCTCGCTGGAGTGTGAGTTCTCTCGCGCTGCCGGCGCTTTTGCGCACTTCGCCGCTAACGATCCGCAGCGAATAACTGCAGTGCCGGGAAATCACGACCTCTACAACAATTTCGAGGCACTGCGACGCCCGACACTCTTCTCGAAATACTTTGGGCAGTATGCGCGGAGCGATGTTCCCCGACCATCGTACGCGTGGAATCTGGTAAACGGGATGAGCGGTCGTTCACAAGGCCTTCTGCGGCGGCTCTATGGCGAGCGCAAGATGATGAAACAACGCGCTCGCTTGGCGAGGCTCGGAGAGCCACTGTGGGACGGCGGACGCCTGTCTACGGCGGTCCTGGAGGAACCCACGGATGTAGATGTTCCTCAGCAAACGACCAGGTTTACGCCAAGTGATACAACACCATCGTCTACGACTGAGCAAAATGCAGATAACAAGGGGGGCGAGTTCCCATTCATCCAGCTTCGAGGCGATGTTCTTTTCATTGGGTTGAACACCGCGCTTCCGGGTACTGCACAAGGTGAAGTAGGTGCGTCACAATGGAAGCTGTTGCGCACCATGATGGATTCACCTCTAGGCAGAAAGCTGCGTGACCGGGCACAACTACGGGTGATGGTTCTGCACCATCCGGCACAGGACCCAGATGTTCGTGGGTTGCCCCTCATTCGTGACATCGGTCATGATTTGAAGGATTGGGCGGAAATCCCGCCAATAGCGAAAGCGTACAATATTGATCTCGTGGTCCATGGTCATAACCACGTGCCGTACATCGGATGGCTGAAGGATGCACCGAACACCCTCGTGCTGGAGGGCGGCTCTGGCACCCTCATTGACCTGAAGCATCCCGAACGCATGGCTCGTTACACGGTTTTCGAGCTGGACGAGACGGGACGCATCGCACGAATTGTGGCGCGGGTCTGGAACCACGCCTACTATGATAGCATATGCAGTCTGCTGGGTCGCCCTGAGCCGCTACCATGCGATGTTTTCCGCACCGTGGAGATCGCGATCCCGAGTCACTGGAACCTCGAACGCTGGGACACGTCGCGACCACAGCCTCGAAAACGCACCCTATTCCGCGGCTTGCCGCTCTAGTCCATTACGATGGAAACTCGTGCAGGGAGGGAGCTTTTTGGTGAACGATGCAATAGCGAGGCACTTGCTTGGCTTGCCGCCCTGGTCCATTTCGAAGCAAACGAGCGCGCGTAAGGAGCGTCTCTTGAACGGTGCAATGGCAAAGACCTTTTTTGCTGGTTTGAAGAGTTATCCGAAACCGTGCTGCGCACCTGGAGAGAATCCCAGGACAACCATACGCATTGCTGTCGAGGCACAGTGAACTTGTTCACGAGTGTTTCTATGGCGAACGCGATGACGCGCAACCCGATTAATCAGCAGCACGGCATTCGGAGTGGGGTCCCAGAAGATTCAATGGAAGCGTCTGGGCTCCTTTGGAGAAACGATGTACCCGTGGCACCTTTGAGAACTTTGTGCATCCGTGGTCGGAAAACGCAGGCGCGAAATCCTGTTATGTACATTTGTGAATCGATAAAGTGGGAGGGATACGGCATTGTAACGCCAAGTTCATGTTCTGGGATCGCAGCGATACACCAAATCGCTTTTGTTGACGTATTCTGTCTAGAGCACCGTCGGCTTCCAGTGTCCACTACAGAAAGGCGCATGCGCACCTGTTGATGGCACCTTGTCCAGACTATCGTTATCGACTTGGCATCCGCCGGGTATGCTACTGGATTCTGTGCCATGCGCTTCGGAAAGGTCCGCGTTTTCCCGTCATCCACGCTCTAGGCGGCATTTTTCGGAAATGTTCAGAGCACCGCACAGCAGTGCAACCGCACGCATCCCTGGAACGAATTCATGAGGTCAATTTGCATCCATGGGTATCCTACATTCCCGTGCGAATCCAGCTGAGCGCACTCGGTTGCACTAGCCCAAAGAGGGCTCTCCTCGAGGCCCTNGTTCGAAAGACCTCTTCCGGATACCAGACTCCACTCTCNTANGGTACATCAACACCGAGTCTATCGGGAAAGAGCCGCGCTAACGAGAACGCTGCAGTGCACTCACCAACAGCGTCCGTCAGACGGTCATGTACGTAGAGAAAATGGGTACGCGACGCCGGCCCCGATACGACATCCTGGTACCAACAGTCGACGCGTACAGCAGTGCGTGCCCCGACCAGCATATCTACCAGGCGTACGAGCGGCAGGCTTGCCACAGTGATTCCAGTCATTCGCTTCCGGAGAATTTCCGGTCGCAGGTGACGAGCCATGCACCACATGAGTCCGTTCCACAATGCGGGAGCGGTCCCGAATCGAGCCTCCACGTGCCCAACTCCGTGCACTATATGCGCAGAGCGCACCTCCGGCAAGTTCAACAGGTAGGCTGTGCGATGACCTCCGCATGCCGGGCCAAAGTCAATGCGCTGGGGATCGCTGAATGCGGGTCTCCAGCGAATCTCACCGTTTTCAACAGTGTACACCGGCTCTGCCAGCAACAGGTAGGTCGCACTGAGAATCGTGGCACCGGCACCACCAGAGCCAGCAGTGAAGTACGAGAATGCTATGCCGAATTTACTTGGAGCGGCTCGTTCTCCCAGTAGGTCGGTCATTTGGTCGAGCAAGTCTGCTGCCATGAGATTGCTCACACCCGGATAGATACCCGTACTTATCCAAGCACTGATCTTCGACTGCTTCGCCGCAGACGCGTAGCGCTTGCGGCACCATTCGGCATGATGCATATCGTCCGCCACATCCTGGTAGGCGACTCCAGCCNGGATACACGCGTCTAGGAGACGGCCAGCCTTTTCCTCGCGATTCTGGAACGGGCCTGCTGTGTGGATAACCAGGTCGTATGGACGGAGTATCTCTACCAGGGTCTCAGGGCGATATTCGGACCAGTCAAGCTGGACGTGGTCCTGGACCGCGGAGCGCTCCACATCCGATGCGAGACGCTGCCGAAGACGCTGGGCAGCCGCCTGTCCACGCTCGCGGTCACGGCTGCCGAGGTCGATGCGCACGCTCGGTGCTACACCGAGCTGGTACGCTTTCTTCACAAGGTGCTCGGTAACAGCGCTGCCAACACGCCCACTGCCACCAACTACAAGAATTCGATGAGAAGCGGCTGACGAAAGCACGGTTAGGACTGCCGGTCGTGATTGCCGTTCCCGACGAAGGCGTCCACTGCGTGCTCGGCGCTGGACTCCCTGAGTGCGTTGCAGGCACGCCATCCGAAAACCTGGGGCTTTCTGGGCAAGGAACATAGCGTGCTGCTATACAGAAATCTTTCCTACTGAATCCAGCCCTGATGCCTGGTACCTCCTTGATCAGGCACCTTGCTTGTCCAGACCAGAGCCAGTATTGCACGTGGAGAAGCGCCGCTGCCCGTGCATGAGCGGCAGCGTGTCACCGGGATCAAGAGTCGCATTGGGGAAGTTGTCGTATTCCATTGTTGTACCAGCCCCGCTGCTGGGATGTATAGAACGAGATCGAAATCACGATGCAAAGTATCGTAGAGATCGTGGATGAACTGCGTGTGGAGTACATGATCTTTACTGAACAGTACATGGAGGGCTGCATTCTTCCTCCAGATCAGTCATAGTACAGTACGCACGTAGTTTGGGAACAATGAAAAAAAAGTAGATGCGCTCTGCGCCAAAACCGATATGCTCAAAGCGCGCATGCGGTCAATGGTAGAAAATGACGTGTTGGTCATCTTACGGAAAGCAAAATGAGAAGATCATAGCCACCACGGGCGTCTCTGTTTCTCAATAGCTTGTTGATGTGCTCCTGAAATCACTGGGGTACAGTCACAAACAAATTCTAGGTCACGGACGGTTACGTTCCACCGATATTGCCCCTGGGGAGTTCCTGGAACGTCGCGGTCGCTATGAAGCAGAGGGACGTTGGTTTTATTTTCCAGTAGATGAGACTTTCTTTGGACGAAACGGTCCGAGCGTATCTAAGCATTCGAGGTGAGAGGAGCCNACGGTACCNACCATNGAACTCGTAGAGAACGACGACATCGTCATCTATCCTAACTGGAGTGGATTCATTTTTGGTGGTCTTATTTCCGCTCGTAGAGAAGACGCATACAACAGCATTCACTTCTGCGAACCATTACAGACATTTCTGCTAAGGTCTGGTGACTTCCCTCTATAGGACAATGTAGTATTTCACCGTTTCGCATATGTTCAAGCGTATGCGGATTCTATCGGGATAGAGCGACTTTTCACTCCTCCGTATTTGCCATGGTTCAACCGCACCAAAGCATGGTCGAGATGGTGCGAAGCCAGCGGAGTGCTTCGGCGATACAAAAGCACGGAGAGCTGACACACCAGCATATGGCAGAGAGAGTTCGAGGAATCCTCGATATGATGAGTTCAGTCAGAGGCAATAAACGCATGGAATCGGTGAACCGAGACTCCGNTGCTGGTATTCATACCAGACCATGTGCGGTGCTCCAGAAAGACCTGAGGAGCTGACGCAAGTCCGCTTGTGCGGCAGCCTCTCAGACCCGAAACACCCAAGGAGAAGCTGAGACCGGTGGCGCGGGGCCGGATAAAAAACGTCCGGAGGCACCTCTGGGTGGNTATTAATGTANCCGACATGGTCGGCAGACATTTTTTGTTTCATGCACGACGTATGCGTGTGTACGATCGGNTTCATCGACCTGTCCGTTTCTCTAACTTCAACCTATTCGGCGCAGCGTTTCAGCTCGTGCGAAACAAGCACTCCAACAATGACCGTATACATATTCTTCGCTATGCTTCTTATCCCTAAATCCATTTTGTCATCAGCATATGCAACAGTTGCATTGAAAAATAGGTTTCCTGGAAACAAATCGTCGATGAACGACGCGCTCACCAGTCGCTGCNCATGGNGTTCCCCGCCTGCGTGCCTGCCGCACCAGGGCGATCTCGCCGCCCGCGGGATCTCGGAAGCATGCGTGCGCGGATCGCATGCGTGCGCGGATCGCATGCGTGCGCGGATCGCATGCGTGCGCGGATCGCATCCATGCAGCGCATGTTCGCCGCCGTTCATTCGATCGCCAGCGGTGTCGAGAAGGCCTCATGCGTGTGCGTGCGCGCATGCATGCATGCGCTTCTGGAAGCTCGTCTGCGTGAAGCGTTCGTTATCTTCTACAGCGAGGACTGGGGCTGCTCGAGTTTGCTTTAATGGCTAGTGCGGCTGGAAAGAATCAACGAGCCCCTCATTCTTTAGG
>JGI24721J44947_10011403_pt1 | contig 11099 bp, 8 predicted proteins | sample YelNatPaOPGAMG01_FD_44947 | JGI IMG/M metagenome (IMG submission 44947)
AAAAAATAAAAAATAAAAAGATTTCCTCTTTTTAAAATCTAGCAAGCCATGCTGGTAATGAAGTTCCAAAGAAGGTTATTAGGGAACCGAAAAGTACTAAGCCACCAAAGCCTATGCAAACACCCGTGGCTATTGGCAACCACTTTTCTTCAAATACTCTTGAACCTCCGAACTTTAGTACAGCATATTTTATAATAAAAGCTACCAGCCAAGTTGGCCACCAACCATCCGGAAGCATTAACATACCTATCGGATTTATAAAGAACCACGCATAGCGAGCTCTTAAGAAATAGATTAAGTAAGTGGCAATTATACCGAGTATAGCGTAAGTCCAAGTTTCTGTTACTGTAAGAGCAGGAGGAGTTCCATAAGTCCAATTGTATATACCTGGAAGACTCCAATCATTATAAGCTATTGAGTTAATTCTTGAATACCCTCCAAACCTTGTCATAAACCATGGCCATATAAAGTAAACTGCAACTATAGTCGACAGTAATGAAATTATAGTTATGTATAAGACATCTTTTCCTGAAGTATTCATTTCTTGAGCCATTTTATAAGACTTAAAGCCATGATGCATTGCCATAGAGCTCATTCGTACTCCAGTTCCATAACTATAGTACATTAGAATGGTGTTAAAAGCTCCTGGAGATGGTCTTGGACCCCATTGACCGAGGAAAGTTCCAGTATCGAAAACTAAGTATGAATATGTATCCACGCTTGGCATGAACTCTTCAACTTCTCCCATCATTCTTGTCCAACCATACATGTAGAAAATGAAGAATGCAGGAACTAGTATTGCCATTATTATTGGAGAACCTGTAATTGCAAAAAGAATTACTTGAAGGAGATAAGTACCTATTGCACCATATGCTAAGAGTTGATACGAAACGCCATCGTCTTCTGCTTTTTCACCAGTTAAGCCTTTTTTGAATATGTCGATGATGTGATTTCTGTACTTTATCACTACAACAGCTGCTAATCCTAGAGAGACGCCTATCCAGGAAAACTGCATCCACTTAAATGGCCCTAATGACCAAGGATAATCGCCTTCGTTACCTGCTCCAGGTGTGAATGGAGCCCAACCAGCTCTGACTGTTACTGTTTGGTAAATTACTCCAAAGACAAACCAGTAAAGAACTGCTGTAGCTAGCGCATCTAAGGGTATAAATTGCGCTACAAAGACATCAGTAACGTAAAGGTTTCCAGAAGTTAAGGCACCAGGTAGTGGACCTTGAGTTATAGATATTAGATTCACGGGCCAGTTAGTTAGTGCATTACCTCCAAAAGCTAAGGGCCAAAAGTTTATCAATTGGCCAGGTATTGCAAGTATCATACCAACTACGAATCCTAACCAAAACAGTTTCGTTAACTGAAGCCTAAAGTTAAAGAGAATGGGAGTACCAGATTCTTCTTGAGTATAGTATTTCATTAAGTAAACATGCGGAGCTATTCCAGGGAAAGGTAACCTTTCAATTTCAACTAAAGGCTTTCTAAGGAAGTAACCCCATATTGCCATACCAACGAACTCAGCTATACCCCAAACTATCCAGAACAATATTGGAACTAGCCATGGTCCTAAGTCGAAGGCGCCACCATACCAGAATGAATGTATTACTGCAGGATCTTTAGGTGCAAGAAAGAAGGAAGATTCTTGTAAAAAACGTCATGGTATTCATCACTGGCTAAACCTGAAGTAGCAAAGCCAATATTCCAGTGTGGAAGAGGAGTTGTTGTCCATAACCAAAGCCATACGCAGCGTACATTCCACCTGCTGTTATAAAGCAAATTACGAAAAGCAGTGTAGCTCTTGAGGAGTCAATTTTAGTTTTGGCGAGAGTTTTCCTAGGACGAAAACTACGAGCAACATCCAGAACCAAGGTAGTGGAAAGATTAGCGGATAGTTCCACCAAGCTCCAAATCCTTGCATTACTAAGTTTAAGAAGTAGCCTACTGGTGGTATTACTATGGCAGCTATTATTACCCAAGTTTTTAGTCCTGATGGTTTAACTACCTTTTCAACAGTCTTTGTTTCGCTCATTTTTCACTCGAAGAATTATTAGTATTTCATAAGTATAAAAATCTTTTGGTAAAGCTTAAATATAATTTTAAAAGATACTTAATTATAAGTGCGTTTTTGAAAAACTTTAGTACAGAGAACACCTACCGCTCGAAATAAACCTTCTTCATGAGACTTAGCAAATTTTCATGGAAGTAAAAATAAAGCGACGAGTTTTATACTGAAGTTTATTTTTTCTTTTGATAGAGCTATTGTTCTTAGATAAACTCTACTAATGAAACTAAATTTTCGTTTTTAATTTTTAACTTAACTTGTCTTCCAACAAGCTTTTTTAGTTCATGAAACTTGTCAATATGCTCTAAATATATCTTAACGAAGTTTGAATTTACTTTTGCTTTAAGTTGAACGTAGTCTTTAACTAAGTTTACAGCTTCTACTGTAGCATTGAAGCCACTCTCTGAAGAAAGTTCAAGGTTGTTTGGTCTAATTAATACTTTAACTTCTTTCGTATTTATTATTTTTTCATCTGCCTTAGCTTTGAACGTATAATCGCCTACCTTTAAGATCAAGTACTCATTCTCAAACCCAACAACTTTTGCAGTTACCATATTGCTTACTCCAAGCAACTTCGCTGATTTTTCAGAACAAGGCTTAGAAAGCACAGAAAAAGTTTCGCCAAAGCAGTCAATTTTACCCTCTAGTAAAGTAGCGATATAATCACTTAGCGATGCAGCTTCATATTCGTCGTGCGTAACATAGATTGTTGTTGTACCTAGTTTTCTTTGAATCTCCTTCAATAAGTCAATTAGTTCATCCTTTAAAGGCAAATCTAATGAGGTAAAGGGTTCATCTAAAAGTAAAAGTTTAACATTTGGAGCTATTGCTCTTCCTATAGCAACTCTCTGCTGCTGACCACCACTTATCTGAGAAGGCAGCCTATCTTCTAGTCCATTTAGCTCTAGCATGTTTACTATTTCGTTTACTCTTGACTCAATTTTTTCTCTTGGTACGTTCCTTGCAACTAGAGGATAGGCGATGTTCTCTTTTACAGTTAAGTTTGGAAAAAGAGCAAGGTTTTGAAAGACCATTCCTACGTTTCTTTTTTGTGGAGGAAGATTGTTGACATTCTCATCGTCAAAGTAAACATCGCCAGAGTCCTGTTTCGTTAGGCCTGCTATTATTCTTAGAGTTGTTGTCTTACCGCTGCCGCTTGGACCAAGTAAAGCCAACAACTTTCCACTTGGAACTTCAAAACTTACACCATCAAGAACCTTAACATTACCATAAGATTTCTTTAGGTTAACAACTTTAACTTTCATTTAAATCACCCTAAGTTCAGTTCCTAATACTTTTGAGACGAAGAGTTCAGCAACCATTACAGAAACCACGATTAACGAAGTTAGAGAAGAAGCTAAGCCCAAGTTTCTTGATGCAATTAGCTCGTAAACTGCTGCAGGCAAGGTCATAACGTTAAAAGTGCTAAAGAAGTTTGAAAAAGTAAACTCACTTAACGAAGAGGCAAAGGAAAGTAAGAAAGAGGAAGCTAACGAAGGATAAACCTGCGGCAGTTCTAAACTTAAGAAACAAAAAAGGCGAGAAGCTCCAGAGGTCATAGAAGCTTCGTAAACTTCGTTGCTTATCTTCAGCCAAGAGACTTCGATTATTCTAACAGTAATGGGAACTATGACAGAAATTTGACCAATTGCTATCAAGTACCAAGTACCATAAAGCTTTAAAGAACTTAAGCCATATGCAACCATTAAACTCATTGCAAGAGAAGCTTGCGACATCGAAAGAGGAAAGAAAAAGAATGGACTAAAAAATCTTCTAAGTCTTTCAGTTCTAATGTAAGAAAAAACAAAAAGTAAACTTAGAAAAGTTGACGTAAAAGAAACTAGAAAAGCTATCGACAAGCTATAGAGTAGAACTTTTATGAAGCTTAACCCAAACCCAAAGTCAAAACTAAACAACTTCAAGAAGTTCTCAAGAGAAACCTCGGTAGGGAAGATAAATACTGGAACTCTAGAAAATGCTTGAACAATTACGACGTAAACCGGAAGAAGCTCAAGAAAAACAACAGTCACAAAAACTATGAACAACAAAAGTTCAAATGGCGACAAGTTCGAAAAAGAAATCTTCTTTTTTTCAACCTTTCTGTAAGATAAACTTTTAACGTAGGACTTTTCTCTGTAAACTACTAGTATGAGTGCAAAGAATATCGTAACTAAAGCCTGAAGAAAGGCTAAGGTTAAAGAAGAACTTTGCGTTCTCGTACTAAATATTTCTACTTCAACTGTTGTAAATTTTCCGCCTAGTAAAAGAGGTGTTGAGTAGCTTATGAATGAAAAAACGAACACCAACGCAAGTGCTGCAGTAAATGAAGGTAAAACTTGTGGGATATACACGGTCTTTGCCATTAAAAGCCAGTTCGCAGAAGCAAGACATGCAACTTCTTCTAAGTCTTTGTTAACAGAAGAAAATCCTTGTTGCAAAATTAAGGAGGACAGAGGCAAGTAGTAAAAGATGTGCGCTAAAATAACAGCATTCATAGAATACAGAATTTGAAAATTTGCACTTTTTCCAAGAATAAGTTTAACTATGAAGTTGAAAAATCCATTGTTTCCGAAGAGAATTATAAAGGCTTCTGCTGTTGCAAAGGAAGGTACGAAAAATGGAGTTAACAGCAAGTAGCTTAGCTCTTTAGAAAATCTAAAGTCATACCTAGAAAGGAAAAAGGCAACTGGGATTGAAAGTAAGACTGATGGAATGGTTGAAAGTATAGCTTGGATAAGAGTTCCAAGAAAAAGCCTTTGAATATATGGATCAAAAATTATTAAGAAAACTTCATTTAGTTTTACATTGAAAAATAAGAGAAAAATTGGATAAAAATAAAGGAAGATAAGAGCCACCAAAGAAAAAATTAAAGCTAAGCTTTCTACTGTGACTTTACTTCTCTTCGCCATAGCTCTAGCCACTGAGTTACATTTCCAGATAAAGACGTATTAAATGTAACTACTTCTTTTGGAATTGGAGCGTAGGCAATGTCGCTGTAAGAGGCATTTGGATTAACAGGATACATATAGTTGTATGGGGCTACTAAGTTTTGACCTTCGTTGCTTAGCGCAAATTCTATGAACTTTTTAGCAGCATTTGGGTGCTTAGCTCCTTTTACAAGTGCAATGCCTTCTCTGTAGACAAATCCAACTTCTGCTGTTGTCGTTAAGTTTGGAACTTCACTATAGCCAACGTCTGTACTATACATGCTACCTATTGCAATTTCTCCCATTTTTAATGCATTTATTGAGCTAGTCCAACCAGGTGGATGAAACTTTATGTTGCTTTCTAAAGCTTTTAAGAAGTTAAATCCTTCAGTTTCACCTTTTGTTGAAAGAACCCATACTAAGAATGCAAGGCCAGTTCCACTTGAAGTTGGGTCTTGGTAAAATACTAAACCTTTGTAAGCAGGATTAAGTAGGTCGTCTAGAGTGCTTGGTACTGGTAAATTCTTTTCTTTTATAATTGTTGAGTTATAAGTTATTAGGATGTATCCCTTGTCTAAAGGAAAAACATGCCCTGTAGGGTCAAAAACTTCAGCCTTTGGAATTAACGAAAGATTATTTGGAATAAAAGTATCCAATACTCCAGAGTTAACAACTACTTTACTGTAAAAGTCAGGTATGCCAAGTATCACATCAGCTTGAGGAGCATTCTTTTCTGAAATTAGTTTATTGCAGATATCAACAGCACCCATTCCATAGTGTACATAAGTAACGTTAACCCCAAATCTTTTTTGAAAAGCAGAAATTAATGCTTTTGCAAAGTATTCGTCACCTTCGGGACCATAAACTATCAAACTACTTTCTAGTTTTTGTTGGGTAAAGTTAAGATAAAGAATTGAAGCTAACAAAAGTATAACTAGTATTGCAAGAGACAAAGCTTGTTTTCTACTTAGCTTGATCATTTTTCTCGCCGGAGGAGAAGATAAAACTACCTTATAAGCTTGTTATTTTAACTTTAAAAGAACAACGACATGAAACTAGAACTGTAATAAAAAGAACAGTTCTTTTTAGCTTTAGAACACTTATTTTATTTCTTAAAAAATGATTTTTTATTATATCATCACAAAATTTATATACAAGAAATTTGCAAGAGTTAGGTTTTGAGGTGAAAAGGAACGAGTATACTAAAAGGAGAACAAGAGAAACAGGTTGGCAAAGTTGGGAAAATAAAACCTACTTTAAGAGAAAATGAGAAGCATGTAAGAGACACATTGTCAGTTTGTCCAGTTTGCTATAAGCTTCTTCCTACTGTAGTATTTGAAAGAGACGGAAAAATATGGATGAGAAAGGTCTGCGAAGAGCATGGAGAATTTGAGCAACTTTACTGGGGAGATGCAGAAATGTACTATAGAGCTATGAAATTTGAAGCAGCCCCAAGAAAACCAAAAGTAGTCTACACTGACCTTAAACTACCATGTCCATTTTCTTGTGGTATTTGTCCATTGCATCAAGACAATACGATACTTGGAAATATAGTTGTTACTAACAGGTGCGACTTAAGCTGCTTTTATTGCTTCTTTTATGCAGAAAAAGCAAACTATGTTTATGAACCCACNCAAGAAGAGTACAGNCAGATGCTTAAGCAACTTAGGAAACAAGCTCCAATTTACTCGATGGCAATTCAGCTTACTGGGGGAGAGCCTCTAGTTAGAGAAGACATCGTAGACCTCCTAAGAATTGCAAAGGAAGAAGGATTTTATCACGTTCAGTTAAACACAAATGGGATAAAGTTTGCTCAAGAAGGAGGAGTGGAACTTGCAAAGAAAATTAAAGAAGCTGGAGTAAGTACAATATACTTAAGCTTCGATGGTATTGACCCAAAAATTAACTTTAAGAACCATTGGGAAATTCCATACATANTTGATGCATTTAGAAAAGCAAAAATAACTAGTGTAGTTTTAGTTCCAACTGTAATAAGAGGATGGAACACTCATGAAATTGGAAAAATAGTTAAGTTTGCTGCCCTAAACAACGATGTAGTAAGAGGAGTTAACTTTCAGCCAGTTTCGTTTGTTGGAGTAATGCCAAGGAATGAAATAGAAAAGCAAAGAATTACAATACCAGAGGTAATAAAACTAATAGAAGAACAAACTGATGGCCAAATAACTCATGACTCTTGGTATCCAACGCCCGTAGTTGACATATTCACCAACTTTATAGAAGCGTTCACTGGAGAAGAGCAACAACATTGGACAATACATCCTGCTTGTGGTATGGCAACTTATGCTTATGTTGACAAAAGTGGAAAAGAAGTTAAGTTTGCGCCAATAAATGAATTTGTTGACGTTGATGCACTCTTAGAGTACTTAAAAAAGGAAACTGAAGAAATAAAGAAGGGGAAGAACAAAAAGTTAGTGATAGCCGAAGCCATAGTGAAGTTTAAGAGCTTCATAAAGAAAGAACCAAAAACGTTCAGTTTTTCAAAGCAATTGTACAACATGTTTATAGCAAAGAAACACAACGAAGCAATTTACAGTTTTCATATGAACTTCCTCTACCTTGGCATGATGCACTTCCAAGATCCATACAACTACGATGTGCAAAGAGTAATGAGGTGCGGAATTCATTACGTAATGCCAGATGGAAGAGTGGCTCCGTTTTGTACGTTTAACGTGTTCCCAGACGTATACAGAGATGTCGTACAGAAGAAGTTTTCATATAGTATAGAGGAATGGAAGAAACTTCATGGAGAAAATAGCATAGGAGACGCGATAAAGTATAGAAGAGACGTAAAGAAGCTTACGTCTGGAGAAATCTACAAGGAAACTTATAAGCCATTCTTAAACTTTTAACTTAATGGAGTTAAGGGACAGAAGTTCCCGAAGTGCTGAAAAACTATGTAGAAAGCTAAGGAAAAGGATAACTTCGATAAAAAGTGATAACATAGACATTACAAGATATACGTAGAAGGCTTTAGATGTTAAGAACATGGTAGAGAAGAATGACAATAAGACCTTGAAGAAACATACTTTACGCACCAGGTTTTCTCTATTTCTTCATCACTTCTCCTACAAGGTTGTGAGAGCAGTAAGGAGGTGATGAAGGCTAACCCTAGAAATACTTCTAGGATGTATGTAAGACGTGGCTACGTAGTGGGAGATTTGACTTTAGCTGACTGTGCCTTCTCCTGTACTAAATGTGGTCGGACAGTTGATAGGGACTACAACACTTCTCTAAATAGTCTTAGAGCCTGCAGACAGGAAATTTTGCTGTGCTTTCCATTTTCGGAAGAAGTAGTGTATAGTAAGTTTCCTAGAAGAAGCAAGAAATCATTTGAGTGAGACGTAACGTCTTCACAGACGTGGTAGTTCACTAATCCTAAGGCCTTGAGCCAAGAGTTAAGGAAACATTCATAACCTGATTTTCTCTTACTATTGTAAGAGTTATTTCTTGACCAGGTTGTGTATTTCTTTCTAGATAGGAAACAAACTCGTCAACATTTCTTATCTTATGTCCATCTATTGCTATTATTAAATCACCTCCAACTGTAAGTTGTTCTCCAGATATTGTAACTTGCTTGTTTCCACCTCTTAAGCCTACTTTTTCTGCAGGACTTCCTTTAATCACACTAACTATTAGGAATCCATAAGTATAGTTACAACCAATGTACTTTGCTATATCGTAGTTCATGTCTACTCCAGCAATTCCTACCCATGGATGCTTGTTGTAGCGACCAGTATTTATCAAATCTGGAAGTTCTCTAAGTAACGTATCAGAAGGAACTGCAAAACCAACACCCTGAGAGCCGCTTACGATTGCAGTCGTTATACCGACAACTTGTCCAAAAACATTAAGTAATGGACCTCCTGAGTTTCCAGGATTTATTGGAGTGCTTATTTGGACGACATCAGCAATCAGGTAGCTACCTGTAGAAGATTCAGATAAAGTTCTTCCAAGTTGACTAACTATTCCAAAGGTCATAGAACCAGACAGCCCAAAAGGATTCCCAATAGCGATAGCTAAATCTCCAACCTTTAATGTCGAAGAGCTTGCTATGCTTAGAGGATAAAACTCGTTCCTTGAGGCATTTACTACAAGAACTGCTAGGTCACTGTAAGGGTCGCTACCAATAACTTTGGCAGGATAAGCGTCACCGTCCCAAAAAGTAACCGATATGTTGTAAGCAGAATCTACGACATGAAAGTTTGTGATAACATAAAAACTTCCAGAGTAGTTTATAACGAAACCAGACCCAAGAACTGTGGAGTATTGAATGATTGGACCAAAGAAAGTATATACTTTCTGAACTAAAGTACCTTGTACAACAACTACTGAATTTTTAGCCTGTTGATAAATTTTTGATAAAGATATACTTGCTCCAGAAACGTTAAGAGAAGACAAAGCCTCTATCGATGACGCCAACGAACTAACTTGTGACTTTACTAAACTTAGTTCATTCTTAAGTTGAGAATTTTCTGAAGACAATTGACTTACTTTTTGAGAAAAGTCGAAGTAAAGGAACGTCGTTAATCCAAGTGAAGAAATTGTAAGTATAACTAGTAAAGCAATAGCCAAATAAACTTTTGTAGATGAATTTTGGCCTTTTTCCATAACTTTGGGTTAAGAAATCTGCTAATTTAAACTTTGCATACGAATCGTCCTTTATTTTATATCAGCAAAAATATAATACCGGTAAATTAATAAACTAGTTTACTTCTATACTGACCATGGAAAACAAGTGGCGGCTTGATTTTCTAATACTAGACACGATTGCAAGCGTAAGAAGGGGCCTAGGCGTCAATGAACTTTCTAGAATGCTAAGAGGAAGAGTTTCCAAAGTAAAGCTCATTGAAGAGATAAGAAAGTTAAGCGAAGAAGGATTGGTGAGAATTAAAAAGGATCCAAGACACAAACAAAGAAATTTAATCGTTGTAGATGAAAAAGTACTCGAAGCCTTTGATAATATAAAGATAAATGAAGAAACAGCAAGAGATATTGGAAACCTTTCAGAAAAGTTGAGAAGCTACATCGTTACATGCTCTAGCTATATTTCAACTTTAACTGACCCGATAATAAAGAAATATGCAACTTACAGACTGCTACGACAGTTTTCAGAGCTTATGACGAGCACCTTAGGGGTGAAAGGTGAGATTGATTTCTAAAATTATAAGGGACTTTAGTTATAGAGTTAACATCCACCTGATAAACTTCAGAATTCTCGATTGGAAGGCGTACTTATTCGTTTCAGTCATTGGATCCTTTGCCACTTTTGAATTTTCTAAGTTCAATCCATTACGGTATATACTTTTCATTGCACTAATTTGTTCCTACTTAGCTTTTTCTTTTAGCATAAACAACATTTTTGATAAGCATGTTGATTCTTTGGATGAAGTTGCCTTAAGTAAAAATCCAGTGGCAAGCGGAAAGATAGCAGAAATTGAGGCTTTAGCGTTAAGCGTTTTAATGCCGATAGTTTCATTGCCTACTTCTCTTATTGTTTTTGGAATAAAGTACCTCTTAGTATATGCTTTTGCTTATGCTTTAAGTACAATGTACTCTGCACCTCCCTTTAGGTTAAAGGGAAGACCAATAGCCGACCTAGTAGCCCATGGAACCTTCTTTGGAGTATTACCTTTTCTACTAGGTGCCCTTGTCTTTGGTAGTTTAAATGTATTGAGCTTAAGTCTTAGCTTGTCTTTCTTTTTGTATTCTATTTTCCTAGAACTAAGAAACCATATAGAAGATTATGACTTTGACCTCTTAGCAAATATAAAAACTACTGCTGTTGTAATTGGAAAGGAAAGAAGCAAAAAAATAAAAGAAATAATAGCAAGCGTTGTAATACTTTGGTTAGTGTTAACTTCTCTCGCATTAAAGCTTTACTGGTCGTTGGCAGTNATCGCCTTGTCGTTACTACTCTGNGACCTACTAGGATTAAACAAAGATAGAAAAATTGACGCTACCTTTGCTTTAGCTACNGTCGCCTTAATCCTAGAAACGGTTTTACTTAGCTTTTGATTAGGCTCTTGCCGTTATTATTTTTTCACTTCCAATAAGCTTTAAGTTTATTTCGTACAGGA
>JGI24721J44947_10011408_pt1 | contig 11096 bp, 10 predicted proteins | sample YelNatPaOPGAMG01_FD_44947 | JGI IMG/M metagenome (IMG submission 44947)
CAAGGAGGCTCATCGCAGTGGTTGCAAATTCTAGGCAGCATGAATTTTTTCACATTTGGCTCATACGAACCCTCTTCTGTTACAATCATACCATTTTGGGCAGGTTTAATAGAGCCTACTTCCATAACATCAACAATCGTTCTAAAAACACCTAAAGGCACATTATTTTCACTTTTGCAGGCAACTACGCAGGCTTGACAACCTACGCATTTTCTATTATCCATAACCATGCCCCATTTGTGTTTTGGATGTGTCTTTGGTATTTCGGAAAAGCTATCATGCCAGATAGGCAAATTATTTGGGTTCAAAATCGTCTTCCAGTCATTCCAGCCATCATTGGTATCAAATACAGGATTTTCCCAACCCATCCACCTGTGATTTTGCAATGGCCCAGTAATTTGATCGCTTGAATCAATATTAATATCATTAGTATGCCCATTGCTAGCAGTTTTTTGTTGTGCCTGATCTTGCGCTTGTGCGTTTTTAGTAAATAAAGAAAAAATAAGTGTTCCGCTTACCCCAAGACCAAGTGTTTTAAGCAATGTCCTTCTTGCGCTTGTGGGTTTTTCGTCAGTGTCAAGATTTTCATTGGTTGTGCGCTTTCTCATAGGTCCTCCTTTAATAATAAATTCTAGTTTAATATAAACTAAAAAAATAATTTATAAATCGTCTATTTATTGAAATCTTATTATTGTTTTAGACTACTTATGAGGCAAAATATATTTCAATTGTAAGATTTTTTCTTACATTTCGAGCAAATTTAATTTAATGATTAAATTTAGCAATTTTGTTTTGTCCATTTCAAGCTTTGCAAGGGCTCTCATTCTGTATGTAGCAACAGTTTTTTCTGATAAAAAAAGTTTTTCTCCAATTTCTTTATTTGTAAAACCTTTTGCTACCAATATTGCTACTTCTTTTTCTCTTTCACTGAGCGTCTCCCAAATTATTTCATCACGAGTTTTATAGGATTGTTTTTTCTTTATATAGATTTTGCCAACTAAGTGTGGCTGTATGTAAATTTCGCCTTTTATAATTGTTTTTAAAGCATAGATAAGGTCTTCATCTGCTGCGTGTTTTAAGATGTACCCAGATGCGCCTTCTTCAAGTGCTTTTTGTATATAAATCTGATTCTCGTNCATAGTTAGAATTAAGATCTTTGATTCATTTGATATTTGCTTTAGTCTACTTATAATATCTAAGCCACTAATTCCCGGTAAACTAATATCAAGTATTATTATGTCGGGTTTAANTTTTTGAGTTAAGTCAATGGCATCGGTTGCATTGTTTGCATCTGCAACTACTTTAAACATTTTGTGGATTTCTATAAGCATTCTTAAGCCTGAAACAACAATATTATGATCATCAACAATTAATATTGTAAAAACATCTTTCATAAGCTATGTTAAGTTGGCACGCTAAAAATTATAATAGTGCCATTTTCTTTATCTGAATTTATTTCCAAATTCCCACCTAAAAGCGTTATTCGCTCTTTCATACTGTATATGCCAAAACCTGAGTTATTTTTTTGATTTTCTTCAATTCCAATCCCGTCATCTTCAATTATACCTCTTAATATTCCATTGTTCCATTCTAAAAAAACTTTTAGAAATTTTGCTCTTGAGTGTTTGACTACGTTTAATACAGCTTCTTGAACAACTCTATAAATGCTTGTTTCTATGTGTGAATCAAATCTTCTTTGCTCAATATTAAATGTATTAAAACTATAATTGATATTATTTGTAGCAACAAAATCATTTAAGTAAAATTCTATAGCCTTAGACAAACCCATCTCATCTAAAATGCTTGGCCTTAAATTTTTTGCCATATCGTGTATCAAGTTAACTTCTTTTAAAAGGTTTTCTTTAAGCTCTGAAAATATTTTTTTTGTTTCATTAAGTGAATTTGATTCTTCAACCGTTTTTATTCTCATCTTTAAATATGCAAAAAATTGCCCCAGTTCATCGTGCAACTCCCGTGAAATTCTTTTTCTTTCTTCTTCTTGTGCATCAATAACTTTGTTGACAAACTCTTTAAGTAATTGCTCCTTTTTTTCTCTTTCTTTTTCTAGAAAATTTAATTTATCAATCATTAAATTAAAAGATTCAATAAGACCACCCAAATCATCATATAGCCTTGAGGAATAGACTTTGATTTTGTAATTGCCATTAGAAATTTCTTTTGTGGCTTTTTTTAACAAAAAGATTGGTTGCATAATTAAATAAGTTATAATACTTGCAAAAACGACGCTTACAAAAATACCCAAAAATATTATTAACAATATGTACATTATTAGACTGTTAACCACATTTTCTGAATGTTTTTTTGAGATACCTACTCTCAGGACGCCTAATTCCCCATTTAAAATGGGCTCTTTTACATCAATAACTGAACCCAAATTCGTTTTTATTTGCTTAACAGAAGATGTTTTAAAATCGGAATTATTTACATCCAATAACTCTTTAGGAAAAACATTATGAAATGTAGAGGCAAAAATTTGATTATCTGGACTTTCAACAAATGCATAAAGTACATCTGGGTTGCTTTTTTTAGAATCATCTAATATTTTTGTTAGGCCAAAAATATCATTATCTAAAATGTAATTAACAGATTGAAACGAAAGTTCTTTTGCTATAGACACACTTAGTTCGTTTAACTGATTAGAATTAAAGTTATAGAATGTTTTTTCAACTGCCACAATTGTTAATATCCCGATAAAAAAAGATGTAAATACAATAAGGCCCACTATTTTAATGTAAAATGGCACATTGTATATTTTTAAAAGCGTTTCTTGCAATGTTGTTTTATTAATCATTGAAAATAGTAAATGCTATCATAAAAATTTTTTGGCGGAAGAATAAATTTATCTACACCGATTTCTTTTAATATTTTTCTGCCTTTAGAATTTTTATCCATACTTAGCAAAATATCTTGGATTTTTTTTTGCATTTTTTCATCCATTTGCTTTGGAACAACGACTGGAGGCATGGCAAAAGTTGGTGACTCAATCAAAATTTTCGTATTTTTTCTTAATTTAGGAGAATGTTTAATTGCATAATTGTAAACTATACCATCTACGGATGCAGCAGAAACAATATTATTGGCTACTGCTTCGATAGAAAAAGTGTGAGAATAAGTAAAACTGGTGCTTTTAAAAAATGTTTTTGGGTTTATTCCATACTGTTTAAATAGATCCATTGGGAAGAAATACCCAGTATTGGATAATGGATCCATAAAAGCAAATGATTTGCCTTTTAAATCCCAAATGCTATTTATATTTGATTGTTTATTGACGATAATGTATGCCTTGTATGTAATTTTATTATTTACAACAGGTATAGCAATTACATTTGCTTTATTTTTTAAGTCACCATATACATAGGCTCCTGTGCAAATGAATGCTAAATCCACTTTATTATCTTTTATTAAATCATTTACTTCCAAATAAGTTTTCCTTTGGGTTAGCTTGACTTGCATACTTAATGCATCTTGTAGGTATTTTAAAAAAGGCTTATAAACATCATAATTTTGCACGGGAGACATCATAGCGGAAATTGCAACTTTAAAAGTTTTTACATGATGTAAATCTACTTGCTCATTTAATATTGTAGTATTACTTAAATTAATGATTTTTTCATTTTTGTTGGATTTGGTGCAACTAAGTAAAAAAAACGCACACAGCAATACTACATAAAATAATTTCATAATTAGATTATATACTTTATACGTAAATTATCAATATAACAAATCAACTTGAAACTAGTCTTTTGTTATAATATAGTAAAAAAATGGCACATACACTAAGCTTAAAAATGTTCCTACAATTAAACCGCCTATTGCAACTGTTGCAAGGGGAGATAGCCTTTCCAATCCTATAGCCCACTGCAGAGCAATTGGTATCATGCCAACAGCTGTACCAAATGCAGTCATCATAATTGGCCTAGTTCTAATATTGACNCTTTCTAAAATAGCTTCTTCTTTTGTATAGCCNTTTTCTCTGTATGTTTTTATAAATTCTATAATCAAAATTGAGTTTTTAACGATAATTCCAGCCAACAAAACAAAACCCATAATCGCTGGCAAGCACATATGTTTGTCAGATATCAACAGTGACCACGAACCACCTATTATAGATAATGGTATGGCTACCATAATTGCTAAAGGATCGGTCCACGACCTAAATACAGCAACAAGCACTAAGTATAACAACACCAAACCAATTAATATGGCTTTTGCCATTTTTGACATAGAGTCAGCCATAGTTTGTATGTCACCGGTTTGCTCTGATTTTACATTTGGTAAAATAAAGTTTTTGTGTGTATGTAGGTAGGATTGAAACTCTTTATTAAAGTTATCCATTATGTGGGATACAGCATGCGTGCTTCGATATCCGTAAATATCTTGTGTATAATCTAAAGCTTCGCGTGTGATAACTGTAGGTTCAGCTTTTTGTGAAAAGTTACCTAAAGCTTCCAAAGGAACAAACCCTTTAGGTGTTTTTATCAGATAACTTTTGAATTGTTCAATATAATTTCTTTGCTGAGATGGTAAAATGACTCTAATTAAGAACCCCGTTTCGTTTGGCACAGTGAATATGGAAGCAACTTGCCCTTGAAGACCAGCACTAACTTGCATCGCAACATCGTAAGGCGTTGTATCATAAAAAGCAGTCTTTTCTTTATCTATTTTAAACTCGTACTCAATTTTATCCATATCCCAGCTTTTAGAAGCGGATTTGACACCTTTTGTATTGTTTAAAATATTTAAAATTCCATTTCCTGCTTTATTGAGTGATTCAATGTTATCCGAATAAAGCGTTGTATCAAGATTTGCTTTTATTGAAGAAAGTGCAGTTGCACCATAATCAAACACATCAACATATTTAACATTTGGTAGAGTATGGATATAGCTTCGGATTTTGTCTTCAAGCTGCCAGAGGGATTCTTTTCTGTCAAACCTATTTACAAAATTTACCGTAATATTAGCCATTTGTGGAGTACCTGCGCTAACTGTAAAAACGCCAGGTTGTGTTCCAATTGCCGTTGAAATGCTTTTGACATGACCTAAAGAATATATATACTGCTCTATCTTTTTCAGTTCGTTGTTTACTTGCCAAATAGAAGTATCGCTATTAAAGGTAATGTTTGCCTTTGCTATACCCGTATCCATTGGGGGCATTAAATCCCTTCCAGTAAACGGTATAATCCTTATGCTGATAATAAGTAAAACTATTAAAGCAATATTTACAGGGAGCCTTATTTTCTTTTTGTGTATTAAATCTTTTATCCACTCAATATAGATATTTTTAAGAGGGTTAAGCCAGGATAACATATATTGATTGATTTTTGATTCCCATTTTGATTTTACTTCTTTTTCCTTGCCTTTAAGGAACCTTATGCTTAAAATGGGTATTAGCGTAACCGATACGAAATATGAAACTAATATTGCAATTAAAAGCGTGCTGGCAAGTGGCCTAAAAATTTTTTCTGGGTAGCCACCAACGAACATCATAGGAAAAATTACAGCACTTGTGGCAATAGTACCGCCTAAAACAACAAGCATAACCTCTTTCGTGCCGTCAATAGCTGCCTGCATTGGTGGCTTTTTTAACTCAAAAAAATGCCGTTCTATGTTTTCTAAAATCACAATGGCATCATCAACAAGCATACCAAGTGCTAAAATAATCGCTGTTAATGTTACGATATTAAAACCTATACCAAAAATCCACATCAAAGCAATGGTAGCCAAATAAACAAATGGAATAGACAACGCAGAAATGATTGTCATTCGCAAGTCGGCTAAAAATAGAAAAATAACCAATGATGTGAAAATTATAGCATCCCTAAGGGCAGCAAGCATATTTTCATTGCTTAATGTAACTAGTTCTTTTTGGCTATCTGCCACTTCTATATTTAACTGCGGAAATTGAGCCCTAAGTTTTGGTAATATTTTTTCTACACCAGATATAGTACTAAGAACGGCGCCACCGTAGGGTCTTTGAATGCCAAGTGCTATTGCTTGATGGCCATTTCCCTGATAAAGAGCATTTGGCGGTTTAATGCCAAATTTTATATTTGCAACATCGCTTAATTTTACATCTTTTGTAATACGAATATTTTTTAACTCATCTAAGCTTTTTGCTTCAGTTTTTAAAATGAATGTGTTTTGCATATTTTTATTCATCAATAAACCAAGTGGCATATCGTTGTTTGATTTTTGAACGGCACTAATGACATCTTGTGGTGATAAATTGTAAGAGCTTAATTTATTATTATCAATCTGGATTTGTACTTCTTTCTCAAAGCCGCCAAAAACATCTACATTAGCGACAGCATTTGTTCTCAGTATCTCATCTTTTATTTGGTTTTGAGCAATGTATCCAACATCTGCTACAGATAAATGCGAGTTTTTCTTGGGACTTATACTAAGAACCATAACGGGTGGAGTATAGGAAGTTATTTCATAGATTTGTGGAGGCATAATATTGCTTGGCAATAAATTTTGGATCTTGCTCAATGAGTTTGCTACATCTGTTTTGGCTTCTATAATAGATTTAGAGTAGTGAAATTCTGCTGTTACCGTACAAAATCCATCATTGGAGGTAGAATATACCCTTCTTATGCCGCTTATGGTGTATAGCTCTCTTTCTATTACAGATGCTGTATGATCTGCTACATATTTTGCTGTAGCGCCAGGCTCCTGAACGACAACTGCCACCTGTGGTCTATCAGATGGAGGAAAAAGATCTCTTGGAATTACATAAAACCCTACTACTCCAAGCACAACAAAAGCAATTAGCACGGAAAATATAATATGAGGCTTTGAAATATACCATTTCAACATTAATTGCCCCCTCTATCCTCTACTAACTCTTGACCTTCATAAATTCTCTGTAGCAAAGATTCATCTCCCACCACTGTCTTTTTAATGTTTTCTAGTTTTCCTTCAACGCACGCTTGGGTTGGAGTTTTTACTTTAAGTACAACTGGAACCAATTGTGCTTTTGAGTTTTTAATACCAATAACATATATGCCATCGATTTTTTTGACAATTGAATTAGCGCTAACTATAAAGCCTTTGCATTTCCCATCGTAAATATACACATCTAAATATGTATGAGCTGGTAGGTTAAAGGGGTTTTTAGAAACAGATAGTTTCACTGTTGCTAGGTTATTTTGGGATGATTGTAAAATATCTTCTACTTTAGCATTCATTGGTTTATCATTATAGTATGCAGTTTCTATATCACCTCTTTTTAATTTCAATGCTACATCAATTGGTGTAGTGACATAAATCAAATATCTACCAGAACCTACTAATTCAATAATGGGTTTTCCAACAATAGCAGTATCGCCTACATTAAGAAACTTATTTGCAACAATACCGTCAAATGGAGCCTTAAACTCACAATAACTTAAATTATCATTGAGGCTGTCTATTTGAGCCGATATTGATTTGATGTTATTTGCTAACTCGCTAGCCTTGCTTAAAGCAGCTTGTTTATTTGCTAAAGCTTGTTTATAAGAATTTTCCATGTCTTCGAGTTGAACTTTTGATATGACATTTTTGCTGTACAAATCTTTGTATCGTTCATAATTTTTCTTTGAGTTAATGTATTGAGTTGTAGAAGCTTCTATTTGTGTTTTAGCACTTTCAAGTTGATTTTGCAGTGCTTTTTGAGAAAATGACAGCGCAGAAATATTAGACTCAATATCTTTTGAATCAAGTTTAAAAATTATGTCCCCTTTTTTTACTTTTGTTCCTTCGTTTGCTATATAAATTACTGTAGAATTGAATTTTGCATTTACAAGCGCGTCGTTTTCGGGTCTAAATTCACCCAAGAACTTTTGAAACGATTTGAGCTCTCCTTTGTGAATATAGGAAGCATCAACTACCAAGGGATATCTTGTAGGTTTTTCAAAGCTAGATAATTCGTGTTTTTTTCTAATAATAGAAAAGATTGCAACCAAAACAATTATTGTAATGATACCAAAAAATATCTTTTTGCTCTTTTTCATTTTAACCTCCGATAAATTACTTGGGTTATTATATTATAACAATTACAATTTAGTCAAGAAAAATTTATATTTTGGCAATACCGGGCTGGGGTATTCCAGTATTGCCAAACGGGGTTTATTTGGATAGGGATTCTAAGATGGGTTCTGCGAATCCTATAACGCTTGAGTGTGAAGCATGTTTTACTATTTTGATTAGGGCAATTAGCTCTTCTTTTGTCGCTCCTAGAGTTAGAGCTGCGTTTAGCTGTGTCTTTATACATTCTGTGTCTTTCATAGCCAACGCTACAGCAAGAAAGATTAGGGTGCGTGTTTTTTCATCAAATGGTGAATTTTCATCTCCAACACTATTTTTTGAGCTTAAAGCCACATGGTAAATAAGTTCTGGAGCACAAACTTTTGCATAGCGTATTGCATTTGGTATGTTTTCTTGACCGCCTAATTTCTTTGCCATGAAACTTAAGATTTCATCTACAGATGGGTTTTGCATTTTTTATCTCCTTTTTTATTGAACTTTTTCATTTGCTAAATTTTTTATAGCCTCAATTGCTGAAGTTGTATCCATGTTTCTAATATCGACAGCGTGGTGTTTTAAATTATCAAATTGGGCTTCTTTTATTGCATCTTTAAACATCTTTTGCTGCATCCTAGGGTCGCATCCAGCTATGTAGATTTCATCAATATTTTTATTAGAAAGGAGTGTTTTTAAGAATTCATCGCCATCATCTGCGCATAGTTGAGGGTGCAGCGCCACAAAATCAAATATTTTATCTTTTCTTAATTCATTTAACACTTCAAATACATTCATACTGTGGAATGAAGGACATGTTCCTTGGCATACGCATAACAAGAATCCTTTTTTAGGTTGCATAAGCACCTCCGTAAGATATAGCGCCAAAATCACACGCGCCTTTTTGGCAACCTCTGCAATAATCAACACAAAGGTCTGGATTCTTTACAACAGGTTTGCCGTCTTCTTCAAACAATACATCGTGTGGGCAAAACTTTACGCATTCCAAACACTTTGTGCATTTTTCGTAATTTATAATAGGATACCAGTTTTTTGACATAAATCACCTCCGAAATTAGAAAAGTTATTCTAAAACTGCGTATCCCCAGCCATCCCACCAGCAGTGACACAATCTTTTTCTTTTCATATACTTCATCCAAACAATTTAGATTTTGTTTTGGTTGCAAACCATACAAGTGCAAGCATTACAGGCACCTCAATAAGAGGCCCAATGACTGTGGCTAGTGCCACTATTGGGTTAAAAGCTGTAATTGCAATGGAGATTGCTATCTCAAAATCTCTTCCGGTAGAGTTGAACGCAACAGCAACGGAGTCTTCATAGTTTAATTTAAATTTCCAGCTTACCAAATAAGCACTTACAAACATAATAGAAAAGAAAATTGTCATTGGGATTGCCATTTGCACAACAAACAATGGATTCTTTAAAATCAGGTCTCCTTTTAGGGCAAACATTACAATAAGTGTTAAAAGCAAGCCAATAATAGACATGGTATCAAGATAAAACTTTATTTTCTCAAACCACTGCTCTCCTTTTCTGACGCCAAGTATTCTTGTTAAAATACCTGCAATAAGTGGTAGGCCTAAATATAAAATAACACTTTCAGCAACGATAGTTACGCTAAAATTAATATTTCCCAAGAGAAACTTGGCATAAATTGGCAGTAAAACCATCTGTATAATTGAATTTACAGCCACAAGTACGATTGCAAGCGGTGTATTGCCTTTTGCTAAATAAGTAAAAACTATAACCATAGCAATGCATGGGGCTATACCGTATAATACCAAACCTGTGTATAAATTAGGATCACCACTTAAGAATATTTTTGCTAAGGCAAGCATTAAAAAAGGTGCTATGGCATAATCAAAGAATATGACTAAAAAAAGCTGCTTTGGAGATTTTGCAGCTTTTCCTAAATCCTCGAATTTAATTTTTGCCATTGCAGGGTAAATCATCATAAAAAGACCTACTACTATGCCTAAGGCTAATATATTTGGCAAGTTAAACTCGTAGTGTCCTTTAAATATAGCAATTATTGCATCAATCGGTGGCGTGACAGTAAAATTTGATATTCCATAGAGCTTTCCAATGCCTATCCCAATAACCATAGATATAATTACAAAAATAGGCAGTAGTCTAAAGTTATGCAGTTTTTCAATGGCGCTTCTGAGCATTAATTATCCTCCTATTTTACATAAATCTTTATTTAGATTCTTGAGTTTTTGATTATCACTGAGTATAATTTCGTCGTCTTGTATGTATTTTATCAACTTTAATATATCGTCAATCAAATCTTCTTTTTTTGGGTTTATGAAATAATAAGACCATCTACCTTTCTTTATTATTTTGATAAAACCATTTAGTTTGAGTATATTAAGGTGATTGGAAGCATTTGGCTGGTTAATATCCAAAATTTGCATTATTTCGCATACACAAAGCTCTCTTTGAAGCAGTAGATTCAAAATCCTTACTCGGTTTGGGTCCGATAGGGCTTTTATATTGTTAACAAAATTATCAAGCATTTAAACCTCCTTTTCCAAATATATCATTATATTCAAATATGTCAATATATAGATTTGTGACATTTATCACAATCTATATGTGAGGTTAATCATTTAAAATAGGCTATCAAAAAGATAGAGTGAAAATAACAAATTTATTTTTGGGAGGTATTTATGCGAAAAAAGTTTAAGCGCATAGCTTTAAGTCTCTTTCTGGGTGGGGCGCTGTTAGCATCAAGTGCAGCCAAAAGTTTTGCTGGGCCGCAAATTGATTTTGGTGATAATGGCTATTTAACAGCTGATATTAAATTACAGTTTTTTTCAGAGTATACTAATATTGGCTCTGGCCCAAATGGTTTAGGAAGTAGAAACGATATGCATTTTCAGAGAATGAGGCTAACACTTCAAGGTATGATAGATGACACATGGGGTGCCCAATTTCAGACATGTGGTAACCCTACAACGACAAAATCTGCTCTTGGTTATATGAAAGATTCATCTGTAAATGACCCAAACGATAGAAGCGTAAAAATAATAGACGCTTACATTATTGG
>JGI24721J44947_10011411_pt1 | contig 11096 bp, 9 predicted proteins | sample YelNatPaOPGAMG01_FD_44947 | JGI IMG/M metagenome (IMG submission 44947)
AGAAGNAGCAGGCCGAGCCAGTTAAGCCATCGCCGGATCAGTGGGGTTTTGAGACAGGAAGGGTATTCTGTCAGCCCTTCCACCTGTTATCGTATATATATCATGGCCTGGGAGATTGTCCCGACCGTGCCCCAGAAAAAGGTCCAGTAGCTATTAACGTTGGCTTATTTTAACGAAGGTCTGGAACGGGGGGAGCACAAGCCCATGCTTTGGACCGACCTGGGATTGCCGAAAACCGCCAGGAAAACCAGAAGGCTAATCAAGGATCTGGAAATGCTACTTCACCTGAGCCGGGTCCATCGCCCCACGGATAATGCGCGCCAGGAACGCTTGTCCCGAACGGGTAAAGAACGGAGAATTTAGTTGAACCGTATGAAAAAAGAAACCAGTGTCGTCTGCGTCAATTTCTAACACCTTTTTTTACTTGACCTGTAAACGGTACTAGGTGTTTGTATCTCCTTCGAGTAGCTTTCAAAAACGATATCCAGCGATTTAAAGAGGCCGTATAAAAAATTAGCCACCTTTTAAATTTCACCTAACTTTGGGATTGATACCCTCTTACCAAAAAAATAATCGTAAATTATGAATCAAAATAGGTAAAATGTCTGATTTAAGCGCAACTAATACGACGTCATAACACGAAAATTTCTCGGGGAGCTCAGAGAAACATTATCGCTCTTAAACTCATACGCACCAATATCCCAAGAAGCGCCTTGGGGTCTTGATATTCCCATAATATCATAATCAAATCCTGCCAAAGGAACACCAGAATCAATTGCGGGGCTACTTGGCTGCAAACGAAAATCAAAGCCAGACGGATTTAACATTTTAGGATCCTTATTGCATATATCATTAGGATATTGCAGGGGATCCACGGAACCATTACCTTTATATAATATATTATTTCGTGCATCGACTATTGAACCACCATCCGTCCAATATGGAGCACTAAAAATATAAAAAATATTATTTTTAATTTCTCCAGTCGTTATGGGCCCGTTTGAGTAGGCTCTAAACCCAATCGCACTGCTACTTATATTCGCAAAAACATTGTTAAATACTTTTAAATTTGAAACACCATAGGCACATATACCCCAACTGGCGGAATTCGTAAATATATTATTTCTGACTGTAATATTTTCCATGGCACCGGGTGTGGCGTTGCCTATCATTATTCCTTCATGGAAAAAACCAAATACCTTATTATTCTCTATAATTATATTTCTTGCAATATTTCCATTATTATCAAATGTTTGAAATCCATCAACATGGGACGAACCGATTTCTTCTGCCCTGGTACCATGGAAAAAATTGTTTCTTATTATATGGTTTTCCCCAAAGAATCTTGAATAATCAGCATCTTCATTGTAATAGACGAGGCGCTCAACTTCATTTTGTTCCACAAGCCAATTTGACCCTGATACAATAAATCCCTTATTGCATTTATACATTTTATTTTTCGCCAAATATACATTATTAGTACTCCTACCACTTTGCCATGTTGGTTGTATTGCCGATCCGGCTACATCGTAAAAGTAGTTATCTATAATCTCCCAATTGTTCCCATCCAGCCATATTCCTCCTCCGAGCCAGCCTCCAGCCTCATAGGTTATGTTAAACCCTTCTATTCGTATATAATTGTTTCTATCTCCTTGAAATCCTTTCATGTATACCGATCTTCGCGGGTCTGCTTTAAAGGTAATCTTCGCGTCTTGACTCCCAGACTTACCGGTTGGGAGTTTTACGCGTTCTTCATAGGTTCCGCTTTTTACGACGATGATATCGCCCGCCGCTGCCGTATTTGCTGCTTTTTGTATCGTCCTCCAAGGAAGTTCTTGCGTACCTGGATTGGCATCATTCCCATTAGAGGCCACATAATATTGTGCAGCGTACATTGCAGGGGACCAAGCTTGGGCAATAAATATAAAAAAACAAAACATATTAATTTTGGTGATTAATGGCAACGCCTGCTCCCATTTTTTTATTTTCCTTAGCATTACTTTTACTCCTTTCAAATACCGCACAAATTCAATATGTTAGTCATCTCATTTATTTCTGATTTCTTCGATCATTTCTTTTTTCTCTATCCTTTTTTATCTGACGATTAAATCTCAATCCCATACAAACATTAATGCAAAATATATACCATATTATATAATAGTCCATCTTACTGAAAATACATGTCTTTTTATCAAAGAGGAGCTACAATTATTTACAAAAATTGTCTTCTTTGTCAAAAATATTGAAAAGGTATTGGCATCAAGAATTTATTTGATCCTTTTAGCCAGATCCGTTTCGCCACTTTTGCCCTTAAACATTGTCATTGAAGAAATCATTGCCAGAGTCAAATATAGAAAGATAAATGACTGATCAAAATAGGATACGCCAACGCAGGTAACAGCGTGAGCAAATAAAGCGCTTCCAAGGGACCATGCCAAAAATTGGACATCTCGATTTATATTATTACGCACTACACTGCCTACATACTTAAATCCACGCCACAATTGCAAAATAAAAAAAAACATTAAAGGAATTCCACCAAGAACACCCATCATTATATAATGGTTCGTAATATCGGTATGATCCGGACTCCACGAAACTCCGGTAGGCATCCAGTGACGTGTATAATCGGTTCCGAAAAGCCACCATTCATTAAGGTGTTCTATGGCTGATTCTATCAGCCTTGCCCTGTGCCAGCCAGTGCTTCCTCCAGTAATATCTATCCGGGCAATTAAATAATACGGTGGAGCTTTCATTACTAAATCGAGAAATATATAACCCAAAATAGCTGCAACGAACATTTGTTTGGTGTAATGTCTATAACGCCACAAAAAAAGGGCTAATATTCCATAAAGTAAACTCATCACAGGCCCGCTTGAAAAAGACGTCACTATCATGGTTAAGCAAGCCACCATTCCTATTTTTGCAGACAAACGGAATTTACGCCATATACCTACCATGAGAGGCAAGCAGACAGCACCTACTGTTCCCGCGATAATTGCATGGCGGAATGGCCCTTGAGACCTAAAATGGCCTTCTCTGAATTCTGGAATTTCACCGACTCCACCCAAAAAAGAGAAAAGATTTTTATGGGTGATCTGTTCATGAAACATCTCAAGCGCAACGGGAACAAGGATTATTGCTATTACACTAATTAGGCCCTTTATTTCTTCAGGGGTACGAACGAAAGATCGCATGAGCAAATAAATGCCAAGTGTATCGTAAGCTCGGCCTAAATGGTTAATGAATGTAGCTTCTGGATCTTTGTGAAAAGGGGATACGGATATGGCCGTAATACCCCAAAAAATAATGAGCCAGTCAAGTCCGTTCAGACCCCCTGCGGGTTTTTCTCTGCGAATAAGAACTCTGATCAATCCCACGGCAATGAGAATTCTTATTGCCATAAAATGGAATGGACCAACTTTAATAACTTGCCCTAATGTAATATAACAAGCCGTCATCAGAAAAGGGAGTGGTGCCCATTTTCTGGGTGAAGCGATTAGAACAACAGATGCTAATATTAAAAATATTACCGTAACTTGGTTCATTAGAAAGTCTTCTTTCCAGAGTTACTTTCAGGTATTTGAGGATGGAATAACCCTGTTGACCAAAAAATAACTGCGGCCCACTTTGCTAATGCAGTCCTGACATCATATCTTATTTTTAAAAAAGCAATTACCGGCCATGAAATCACAAGTAAGGCCATCCTGCACACTGAAGACAAAAACATGGAAACCCGAAAGGCCAAAGCAGTGGGCCTTCCAAGGTGTGTTAGAAAATACTTAAATCTCGATTCCATCATGCGAACGTTTGACACTGATTTTACTTTCTTTGGGGTGCTCCCTCCACCATAATGAATAATTGCAACTTGATTACTGTGATAATTGGTTAACCCCATTTTATGAGCTTTGTAACATAGGTCTACATCTTCCGAATACATAAAATATTCTTCGCCGAACCCCCCTAATTTCTGAAATATAGAAGCTCCTATCATTAAACATGCACCAGAGACAGCGTCCACTTCAAATATCTGTTCTTTTTTATTGTAAAGCCGGGTCCACCCCCATAACTTGCCTTTAGGGTGTAACCGAAAAAGCAGGTGAGAATCTAAAACTGTGTTTATAATATTTGGAAACGGCAATACGCAGCTTTCTTGGAAAGAACCGTCACTATTTAGAAGTTTGCAACCTAAAACTCCGCAATTTGGCAATTTTATGTATAAAAAATAAAGACGCTCTAAGGCTCTATCGAGGACTTTTGTATCGGGGTTTAAGAATAGAAGGATTTTGCCTTTGGCCTGCGAGGCGGCCAAGTTATTTGCTTTTGAAAATCCAAGATTGATCGGGCTTTGAATAAAAACGACACCAGGATATTTTTCGGCGAGCCTTTCACCGCAGCCATCATAAGAGGCATTGTCAATGACAATAATCTCAAAGGAAACTGAATTGGTTTCTCGATATATAGAATCAACGCATTCCATCAAATAATCCACGGAATTCCAGTTGACTATAATGATGGAAATGTCGACTAATCCTGGTATGTTGTAAGCATATTTCATCATTTATTGTTTGTATAAATACTTAGCCTACCTAATATACAATTCAATTGCTCTCGTCTTAAATAGGCGACGACGTCCTCGGGTGCAGATCGAGTAATTCCTTTTAGATAACCAGATATAAAGCCACACATAAGTCCTAGACTTGCAATAAAAAAGGGTTTTTCTATAACTCTTTTCAGACACTTTCCCCACATGAATATTGGGTGGTAACCAGCATGATAATTCGCCAATCCACTGTTAAACCAATTCCGAAATGTTTCATCACTTGAACCGGTTGGTTTGTGCTGGATGATTTTCACCTGGGGAAAGGATCGGGAACTCCAGCCAAAATAATTTGCCTTCACCTCGTCAATCGTATCCCATCCTGGACCCTGGACCAACGGCTTAATATTATCCCAACAAGCCCTTCGGTAAATCTTTGTTGCACCCCTGACATGGAAAGGAGGATCACCGGGTGAATCAATGATTAGTTCATTGTTTTTAAACACATAAACCGTCCCTCCACCGATTCCAAGTTTTGGATCATTCAAAAACTCTCCTAAACAATGCTCGAAATATTCGGAATCAAACGAAACATCTCCATCAAGTTTAACAATAAATTCCCAGTGGTTTATTTTAACGAACGACAAGGCTTCGCTGAATGCCTCTATTTCTCCCCCGAACCTATTTCTAAATCCTCTGTCGGGCCGATGAATCACTTTCACCCAGGGAAATGGCCGAGAAAGTTTATCGAGAAGCTCCCCAGTTCCATCCTTTGATCCGTCGTCAACTATTATCCACTCGGCGGGCTTAATGGTTTGGGATATCATGGATTGGAAAGTCAAGCCCACATAATCAACTTCGTCTCTAACAGGCGTTATGACGACATAACAGGGTTCATTCACTGCCCTTCACCTAACCCCTCTACTTTCTTAGATTCTTGAGACTTTCAGCCGTGAGGTAAGACTTCAAAGGTTTGTAAATAGACTGCATTTTTGAAACCCAGTCGTATCCACCTAACAGCTTGGCCTCGAAAAGGCGAAGATCATCCGTGTCATTGACGGGAAGTCTATTCAGGGAAAGAGGGCTTGAGCTTATGCGATAGCGGCCTACCTTGGTCGTCGCACAGGAAATATAGCCACACCCCTTGAGCTTCTTTTGAAAAAAGGCTTCCCATTTTCGGTCGGCAGGGTAAGCGAATGGAAAGGAAAAGTGGCGGACCGGTCTGCCGGTTTCGTCTTCTATCGTTTGCTTTGAGGCCCTTAGTTCTTCTTCCACCTGGGACCAAGATAGCTCCCAAAGTTTACTGTGGGTCACTGTGTGAGACCCCAATTCTATTCCGGACTCGCTCAAGAGGCGTACTTCCGACCAGGTGAGGCAAGGTTTTCCCTTGAATTCAGTTCTTCCGTTATTGCCTATAAATCCAGTGGGTAAATATATGGTGGCCGAATACCCCAGATCCATGAGTATGGGTAATGCAAAGGTCATAAAATCCTGATAACCATCGTCGAATGTGATAACAACATATGAGTTACTTGGGTTGCTTGGGTTACTTTGGTTGCTTGGGTTTATTGGGTTGCTTGGGTTACTCTGAACTCTGAACTCATGATACTGGATACTGGATGCTGGATCATCGGTCCTCGATCCTCGTTCCTCGATCCTCGTTCCTCGTGAAGCATATCTCGTTTGAGGGTTGCTTGGGTTGCTTGGGTTTATAGAGTTACTTGGGTTCATTGGGTTGGGTAAAGTGGGCAAAATTGAATGCAAATTAAGGGCATCGGAAAGAGATATGACTTTGTAACCATGCTCTTTTAGAAATTGCATCTGTTCGAAAAAGCGTTTGGGGGAGGTATTCAGCCGGTAATAAGCGGGTCCTAATTCCAATTCATCGGAGATACTGTGATACATGAGAATGGAGATAAAAGGTTCAGGGTCTTGCCTTCGCAGCCTTAGAAGCGGATAAAAAAAATGGATACTTAAAAAACGATCAATCCGCGGCATTAAGCGTTCACCAGAGACTTGACCAGGTTTAGGTATTGGTGTTTTTTCACCTCCCAGTTGTTTTTTGAGACCAGGTCAAGGGCTGCCTTTACTTTGGCGCGAACCTCATCTGGATTGGAATAAACCTTGTAAATGGTATCGGCAAGAGAAGCAGGATCTCCAGGGTTAAAGAACCAGACATGATCATCGGTGAAATAAGTTGTATCAATCAAGGTCCTACTTATAATCACGGGCACTGCGCAGGCCATGAATTCCATACTCTTGGTGCTGAAGGCCTCGTTGCCAAAGCCGTCGGCGAGTTTAGGAACCACACCGGCGTCCGCTTCCTTTTCAACTTGCGCTATTTGAGATAAGGGAAGCGAGGGTTGAAAAAAAACCTTTTCCTCCAGGCCCAGCCGCCGTACCAATTTCTTGAGATCCTCCAGGGTTGGGCCTCCACCGTAGATGTGAAGTTCCGCCTTGGGGATCCTCTCCCTTAGCATCCCCATCGCTTCGATCGCCACATGGAGCCCTTGATGACGGTTCAGCGATCCGGGATACAAGAGAACAAATCGGCCGTCAGAGTCAAATTTGGATTTGCCCGGTCCGGGTTTGAAAAGTAATGTATCCGGATAATTGATCATGGCCGTACATTTATCGCCTTTTACCGACCGTTGGGTTAGCCTATCCAACCAGATATCATTGGCCACAATAACATGATCAGCCCATCGGGTGGATAATTTTTCTACTTGCAAAAGCGCCTTAAAAATAAATGAACCCTTTGATCTGTGAAACTTATGTGCGTAAAGCTCAGGCAGGATATCGTGTATATCCAAAATAATCTTTGCCCCTGTAAGTTTAGGAAGCCATGAGGCAAATACTAAAAAATCAGGCACATTATGGACATGAATCAGTCGAAATGGTCGAAAGGCATGCCTTAGAGAAAGCCATGCTCCGGAAACAAAAAAAAACCTAAGGATCTTGACGAAATAAGAAAGAGGAGAGGTTTCGTCAAGCTCCCTTTTCTGGAGACGGAAAAGGGTGCCGCCGGCCGCATTTCCTTTCCAGGGCTGGCCGGGCTTTTTGAGGCAAAACACCTCCACCTCGTGACCCTGTTCCGTCAAAGCGGTTATATAACGGAGGACCCTGGTATCCTCTTCAATAAATGTGTATGCCACATGGGCGATTCTCATGGAATAGACACACCGATTTTAGTACTAATAGTTATTCTCGAACGAGGTACGAGGCACGAGGCACGAGGTTCGAGGTTCGAGGTACGAGGAGCGAGGTACAGGGAGCGAGGTACGAGGTTCGAGGATCGAGGATCGAGGAACATAGAGCGAGGGGGAAATAAGATAGCTCATGGGTCGAAGATTATGAGGCATTTTCGGCTCGTGGGTCGCCGGCTTCAGTTTCAAACGGTTTATTACCTTGACAGGGGACAAGTTTTTTAAAATATTGGGAGACTTCCCGAGGCAAAGGATGCCAGTAGCAGCCGTCATAATGGGCTTTGATGTTTTTCAGGAAGTCTTCATAAAACCGGAGCGGATATTGAGAATAATTGTCCGGCTGGTTATCAAACGAAATATAATCCGGGTGGACGTTAAGCAGGGCCATGCCGCCTTTTTGAGCGATCCAATCCAGTTTCTGTTTCCAAATGGCGGCGTCTTTTTGGTTCATGACAATAAAAAGGGTATGGTCCTGAGGTAAGGTCGTGGGCAGTTCCACGAACCCTTTGCCTAAACGGCTTGGGACCCAAAAAGGGAAAATGGTTCGAACGGCGTCGGGTTGGGGTTCGAAAGGATCGGTATCGAAGGTGGACATGTCGTAAGCGATGTCCAGCTCCCCCAGCCATTCTAAATTATGGTACATGGAAGGGGCCCGGAAACCGACGGCCTTCCAGTCGTTCAGAATTTTATTTATTTGGTCTTTTTGGCTTTCGAAGACCCTACGGGAACGAAAGAGATTGCCTTTATGGGTCAACCCGTGGACCCCCACCTCGAAACCCATGTCGGCCAAGGTCTTGCGGATTTGATCATAAACCGGGTAATCCCGCCCCACGAAGTTGAAACAAGAACGAAAACCCATTTCTTTTTCCATTCGGGCCAGGGGCAGGACCTTTTCCAGGCCTCTCCTGCTTTCCACATCGTGGGTCAGGACCAAGGCGAATTGCTTTCCTTCCGGCCAGCCCGGCCAACCATCCGGCCTCCGGCCGGCCCTTTCATCAATAGGCCAGATATCCCGGTATTTGATTCGCTGGTGCTGCACAATCTGCCGCCTGACGGCGATCTGCACCCGCCGGGGGATGAGGGGTTTGATTGAATAGTAAAAATTGAGAAAAACCATGTTTTGGTGAAAGGGAAAATGTAAAAAGTGAATGGTGAAAGGAAAATGGTTCTTCACCACCTTTGACCTTTTACCCTTCACTTTTCACCCTTTACATTTCACTTTTCCCCTTTTACTTTTTACCTTTTACCTTTCCCCATTTACGCTTTCATGTTCTTTGAACGAATCTTACCGGTCAACCCATATAATTGTTTGGAAAGTACGGTTAAACGTAAGAGGAATGAATCATAATCTTTTTGGCTGATAAATCCTAATTCTTTTGCCAATTCGATTTGTGTATCGAGTTCACTTATGGACCCCTGAGCGATATTAATAAATTGTAAGAATTCTTTTTTCCAGGACCTTGCGGCACCCTCCGCCAGATTACTTGGTATGGATACCGCAGCCCTTCGCATTTGAGCGGCTAATCCGAATTGTTCCGATGATGGAAATAATTCCGTAACCTTATATATGCTCTTTGCCAACTCCATCGCATTTTTCCAAACTTCCAATTTCTTATGGGGTCTCAATGGCCAATCCTTTATTGGTAAAAGGGGAAATGTAAAAGGGAAAAGGGAAATAGGGAATGGGGAATGGGAAAAGGGGAAAAGAGAAAGGTCCATATCCACCTTTTACTTTTCACCTTTCACCTTTTACTTTTCACCTTTCCCCATTCATCATCCCATATGCCTATAAGCCAGGCGGCCGAGAAAGCGAAGGGCCGGGGCGGGCAGGCGGCTTAAGATCTTTTCCGGAAGGTTTGATCTTTTTTCTTCGGCCGGGAGAAAGGTTCTTTTCTTCAAATCATAGCGCAGGTAGTAAACCACCGTTTCCCGGGCCCCCCAGCCCTTTTTGAAACGGCGCAGGCCTTCTTGATCCGGGTCGGTCCGGCCTAAATCCAGTTCCCCAATGCCGGTTTCGGCCAAGTGTTTGATCGCTTCCCAAAACAACAAGTTGTTGGCCCTAAGGTGTTGGTAGTTTTTATCCGATGCCCCGTATTTATAAACGCCTTTTCCTCCGAACCGGAAAAAAACCGCCCCGGCGATGGTTTTGCCTTGGTATTCGGCCAAGGCCACGAAACCCAGGTCCCGGGCCAGAATAAAGCGCTGAAGATTGACAAAAAAACGAAAAGGTTGTGGGGGCAGACCGTGTTCCCGGCGGGTCAAAGTGTTGAGTCGGCAAAAGGCCTTAACCGCCTCTAAATCCCGACGAAATGCCACCCGAACCCCTTCCCGTTCCGCCTTACGAATATTCCTTTTGAAGCCGTCCTTCAACCCCTTGAACAGGTTATCCGCATCACCCCCAAGATCTATCTTGTGCAGATAATAAGCGGCATGAAATGGCTGCCCCTCCGGATAAGTCTCGTGACCTCGTAATTCTATGTACCGCCAGCCTCGTTGTTCCCCCGTTTGTTTCAACCTTTCAAACAGGGCGTTAAACCATTGAGGTTCCCGCAGAAGGGGCGGGCAAAGATCGCTGAAAGGGAGGCCCACTGCCCTTCGACCGGTGAAGGGGCTTTGGACCTCCATAACCGGCGCCACGGCCATCCATTCACCGTCCTCCTGCCCAACCAGATAAAACGGTTGATAACCGTAGGTTTCGGTCAACACCCGGGCCCAGGCGGCGTTATGAAAAAAGGAAAAGTCGGCGAAGGTTTGGATTTTTTGGTCCCAGTCGGGGAGGTCAAGGGGATTGACGAAGACTAAGTGCATCTCCTTAGGCGGGAACAGCCCCGCCGCATCCTTTGCGAGGAACGGGCTCAAACCTTCTCCTAAGGGACCACGGCCTCTTTCAAACACTCGGCCACATAGACGATCTGTTCCTCCGTAAGTTCCGGGTACATGGGGAGGGAAATCAATTCCGAGGCCACGGTCTCGGCCGTCGGAAAGTCGCCGGCCTTGTGCCCCAAAAAGGCATAGGCCTTTTGCAAATGGATGGGCAGGGGATAATGGATACCGCAGTTCACCCCCTTTTCGGTCAGGGCCTGGATCACCTCATCCCTGTTTTTCACCCGTATGGGGTAGATATGATAGATGTGCCGGGCGTATTCGGCTTCGGCGGGGAGAAGGATCTCCTCCATCTCTCCCAGATAACGGCGGTATAAATCGGCCTTTTCCCTCCTTTGGTTGTTCCATCCCTCAAGGTGGGGGAGCTTCACCCCGAGCACCGCCCCTTGAAACCCGTCCATGCGGCCGTTCCAGCCTACCCGATCATGGTAATACCGCTTGGGCTGCCCGTGGTCGCGGAAGGTCCT
>JGI24721J44947_10011420_pt1 | contig 11091 bp, 7 predicted proteins | sample YelNatPaOPGAMG01_FD_44947 | JGI IMG/M metagenome (IMG submission 44947)
TCCACAGAGCGGTAGGCGATGTCATGCACGCCTTCGTTCGTGACGTCGACTGACGTACCGGTCAGCCAGTTCCCGCCATCCAGGCTGTACTCGGTGTGGTCAACACCAGCGTGATCACCCGTCGGTCGGTCACTGGCCGTGAAGGTGACAGTGACCTTGTCAGCGTTTGTCCAGCCTGTCGCGCTGGAAGTGGCCGTGGTCACGGGCGCCGTGCGGTCGATCTTGACGGTCACGCTCTTCGGGGTTTCAGCGTTGCCCAGAGCATCGACTGACCAGTACTCCACCGTGGACACGCCTTCAGCGGTGAAGCTAAGCGGGCCATCGTACATCTGCGGACCGCCGTTGTTCACCGTGTAGTAGGTGGTTACGCCACCAACTCCAGCGTCGGTGGCCTTCAACGTGACGGTAACCTCATCGGCGTTTGTCCAGCCTGTCGCGCTGGAAGTGGCTGTGGTCACCGGCGCCGTGCGGTCGATCTGCACGGTCACAGGATCACTCGTCGCCTGGTTACCGGCCGTGTCAGTGGCGCTGAAGACTACCGTGTAGGTGCCTTCTTCCGTGATCGTGACACTGCCGCCGTCGCCAGAGTCATACGGTGTCCCGTCCTTACTCACCGCGTAGCTCACGCTCGCCAGGCCAGAGCCACCCTGGTCGCTCGCGTGAGCGGTCACGGTTACATTCTGCTTTGTCCAGTCGGCGTCGGGGCCCTTCGTGGGATTCAAGGTCGGCGCCGTGCGGTCGATCTGCACGGTCACAGGATCACTCGTCGCCTGGTTACCGGCCTTGTCAGTGGCGGTGAAGACTACCGTGTAGGTGCCTTCTTCCGTGATCGTGACAGTGTCGCCGTTGCCAGAGGCATACTCCGTCCCGCCCTTACTCACGACGTAGCTCACGCTCGCCAGGCCAGAGCCACCCTGGTCGCTCGCGTGAGCGGTCACGGTTACGTTCTGGTTTGTCCAGTCGGCGGCGGGAGTCTTGCTAGGAGCAAACGTCGGCGGGGTCGTGTCGATGCGGATAGTCGCTGTTTTCGTCTCTTCCCGGTTACCGGCAATATCCGTGGAGTAGAAGTAGAGGGTGTGCTCCCCCTCGCTCGCTACGACTGGCTTATTGCTCGCGTCATAGAGCTGAAGGCGTCGCCGGGCGCGCCGTCAACCCGGTAGTAAGTCGCTGAAACACCGGAGCCTGAATCAGTCGCGTTCAGTGTCACCATCACGGGACTTGCATACCAAGTGCCCTGGTCCCAGCCACTGGCGAGAGTGACCGGCGGAATGGTGTCGATAATGTGGAAAGTGCCCGGTATGAACGTGAGATCGTAGTTGTCGCCCGCGGTGAGCGTGCCCTGCCTGATCGCATAGTCGCCCACGCCCTCGCCGGCGTCACGAATCAGTCCACCACTGAAGCTGTCGCCGTCGACCAGCGAGCCGCTCGTGACCTGATAGGTCAGCTCCGGGTCTGGCGTCGTACCGCACTCCTTAGTCTTGTCATCCGCGGTCACGGTGAGGTCGCGCTTGGTGATGGTGAAGTTCGCTGTGTTGTAGGTCACGGAGTAGTTGTTCAGGAGTCCTGTGCCATTGTCGGAGGCCGCCGGAGTGATCGTGTAGGGGCTGCCGGCGACCGACTCACCCGCGGCGCGACTGACGCTGAAGGTGATCTTGCCGACGCCCAGGTCGCCCGCCAGGAAGCCGCTGTTGGTAGGCGTCAGGGCGGGATCGGCGTCGCCGTAGGTCTTGCTGTTGGCGATGGCGCTTACGGTGGCCGGACGCTTGGTCACCGTGAAGCTCTTCGACGTCATGCCATCGCTGGTGTTGGACACCACATCGGTGGCACGCGCGTAGATGGTGACCGTGCCCACGCCNGCAGGGGTCGTGGTGACCGTGAAGTCCTCCGACTTCGAGTTGAATGCCCCGTCATCCGGCGTCGCGGCGCTCCAGTGGGAACCGTCGAGACTGNACTCGGCTCCGGTAACGTTGCTAAGACCGTCAGTCGCGGTGAAGGTGACGCTCACGCTCCCCCCGTACTGAACGGTGGCGGGATCCGGCGTGAAGCTCTTGACGGTGACTGACGGAGGGGTGGTGTCAATGACGATGTTCTTGTTGGCGCCCAGCGAGCCGGCTGCCCCGGGGGTCGGGAGGGTCAGGGTCGCAGCGACGTTGTTGTCGCTGTTGTCGACGATCGTGCCGCCGTTGACTGTCAGCGCTGTGGCCGATGCGTAGTCGAGATCAGCACTGGCGTTACCAACGGCGACCGTGTAGTTGAACGTTAGCGTAATCGTCCCCGACCCCGACGCGTAGTTGACGGCGGTCGTCGCTGGAGTCCCCGTGGAGAGTGTCAACTGCGGAGTGCCCGTGACCTTCACTGCCGCGCTGAACGTCACGGTGACCGGGATCACGGCGCCGGCCTTGTAGCTGCCGTTGGCGGCCGTCGACGTGACGTTCGTGACGGTCGGAGGCGCCTTGTAGGTGTAGGCGTTGTTCTTCGTGGCGGTCTTGCCATCACCAGAGCGGTGGATGTAGACGGCCACGGTCCCAGCGCTGTGCGCAGGGGTGACACAGGTGAGCTCACTGTCGCTGAGCACGTTGATGCTCGTGGCCAGAGCGCCGGTCGCACCGCCAAACTTCACAACATCGATGCTGCCGTTGGCTTCGAAGCCGCTACCGGTGATCGTCACCGTCTGCCCGCCCGCTGTTGTACCAGAGGCCGGAGTCACCGCAGTGATGCTGGGGTTGGCCGCGTCCGTAAAGCTGCCGCTCTGCGTCTCCGGGTACTGGAGTCCAGTCGCGGAGTCGACGGCCGAGGCCGTGTAGGTGTAGTCGCCGACCGCNAACACNAGGTCATCAGACANNGTGAACTGGCACGACCACCTGCCGTCCATGCCGACGTAGGCGGTCAGGGGCGCGTAATACGAGATGCCGTTTGGGCCAACAACGTCGACTGTCACCTCGGACCCGAACTCCCACGGTGTGGTGAGACCCTGGTTGTCGCCGCTGATGGTCACGACGCTGCCGGGTGTGTAGTCGGGCTGGTCCGTCCACACGGCTGCCCGCGCAACTGGCGCCAGCGCCAAGACGAACAGTGCAGCAAGCACCATGAAGAGTGCGCTACTGAGGTGACGTGACCTTGGTCGAGTGGTAAGCATTTTCCCGGACCCCCTCTTGGTTTGGTGCTTCCCGGCTCGGCGCCCGAAGCCGCCGTCCAAAGCTCCCCTGCCACCGTACCCGCAAACGGAAAAAGGCGGCCGGGCTGCCGTTTCCGGTAGCCCGGCCGCCCTAGCGTTGCGCCGTAGGCCGTTGGCTTTGCGTGCTCGCCTTTCGGCGAGGTTGCCCCTTCAAGAAACCGTTTCCAGCGCCACTTATAACATCCCTACTAAGTCTAGTGCAACTATGTAGCGTTGCATGCGTCGCCTGACTGGTGTACGCACGCCAATGGCAGTGACCTTGGAATCTGGGGACATGAGCGAATCGGGAAACACTGGCTCCTCGGGCAGGACTCGAACCTGCAACCCTCCGGTTAACAGCCGGATGCTCTACCATTGAGCTACCGAGGAGCGCGTGAGGCCGGTTCATTATAGGAGCCCTGAGCCACCGCGACAAACGCGAGCCAGGACGAGGAGTACCAACTGGCCGCCGACGACCCCTTCAGGGGCAACCACAGAGAGGTGCGATGGAACCGACGACTGCGACATCCGCGACGAAACAGGACCTGCCGGCATGTTCGCTAGAGCGACGCGACGTACTGCTCACTCAGTACCGGCGCTGCTGCGACGACTGGCGCCATCACGACGCCATCATCTGGGAGATGCCCCTTGGCACAGTGACCGCCAACGCGTTGATCGTTTGGGCCGCCTTCACGGGCAATCACGCCTGGCTGCTCGTACTGGCCTGGGTGGCCTCGGCCGCCATTGCCGTGATCATGGCGCTGGGCCTCACGAAGCAGATCAGCTACGCGCGTCAGGTGCAGGCGCGCATCCGCGAGATCGAGGCCGAGCTCGGCCTCTCTCCCGTGACGCATCAGGTCGGACGCCCTGGCATGATTAGCTCGCTCATGACGTGGATGCTGCGCCTGCTGGCGGTCGGCGACCTGCTGCTCGCTGTGCTGTTCGCACTCGACCCGCACGCACTCATCTAGCCCTGCTCGAGCGCGCCCGCTCGAGCGCGCCCGCTCGAGCGCGGCTCCCCGAGCGCGGCTGCCCAAACGGGGCTGCCCGAACGCGGCTCCCCGAACGGGGCTGCCCGAGCGCGGCTCCCCGAACGCGGCACCGGGAGTGACGGCCGGCGCGCCCAGAAGAGCGATCGCTAGAGGTTGGTGAGATGTCGGTAGAGGAGCAGTTTAGCGGCCGCCGGCATCTTGGCGATCATCGTGGGCGTAAGGGCGTGGATGCGCTCCACGTAGCCCCGTCCGTCGGCGAGCTCGTGCGACGGGCGCACCACCTCGGCCAGCGCGTGCTGGTCACCAGGCTCGATCCACCAGCGAGGATGAGCTACTCGCGTCCCATAGCGCTCCTCGTAGTACGCGAGGCGCTGCGCGATATCGCTGCCCGGGAAGAAGACATACGGCTGCGCGTTAACGATCACACTTGACTCGGCTTGCTCGGCCACGAAGCGCTCGAAGTAGGTGGCCGTCGTTTCGGCTGTCGAGGGCGTCTCGCCAGGGTGATTGAAAATGAGGAAGACCTTGGTGAGCAAGCGTCGCCGGTTCAGCTCGCGCAGCGTCGCATCGACCGTGCCGACGTAGCGCTCGCCGTTAGGTGCCTTGCGCATGATACCGGCCATCACCGACGACATCGTCTCGACGCCAAGCTGCAGGTAAAGCTCGAGTCGCTGCAGCAGCTCCATGTCTTCGGACGTCAGGCGGTCAGCACGCGCTTCGGCCCAGAGGGGCACATCTGTGCCCAGCGCAATGAGCCCGCGGAGGAACTCCTGCCGCCATTGGGCGTCGTAGCCGAAGCAAGCATCCTGGAAAGTGAGGATGCGTGGGCGCAGGGCAAGCGCGCTCCGCACCACGCGCAGCGACTCCTCGATCGAGTACGGTCGCCAGCGGCTGCCCTTGGCGCCCTCCATGCAGAACGCGCAGCGGAACGGGCAACCGCGACTCAGATAGACGCCCAACGTGGAGGGACGCTCCTTCACGTAGGGATAGCCAGCGAAGTCGGCGTAGATGCGGTCGGTGGGCAGGGGGCGGCCGTCGATGACGACCGGCCGCCCCCTGCCCACCGACCCCCCGGAACCGGCGCCGCCCTCCCACGCTGCTCGCTTGTCGCCAGCTCATACAGGGCAAGCTCGCCCTCGCCTCGCACTACGGCGTCGAAGGGCGAACCCGCAGTCGTGAAATCCTCGGGAACCGCAGTCGCGTGGTAGCCGCCAACGACGATACGCGCGCGAGGCTCCGCCTCGCGCGCGTACTCCGCCATCTGCAGCGCCGCCAAGTACTCCAGGCTCGACCAGCACGACACGCCGAGGAGATCGAACGTCCGCCGCGCGAGCAGCTCACGCCCCCGAGCCAGGAAGGCGTCGACTTGGTCCGGCATGGGATTGCCAAGCTCCATCTGCAGGTCGAGTACCTCGACCGGCACGCCGCGAGCCGCCAAGTATGAGAAGAGGTGCAGCAGCGCCGGCTTGACCGGGTAGCGACCAGCCCACTGGCCACCGTACAATGCTCCGGGGTGGAGCAGTAACACGCGCCGCGGCATCTTCATGAGGAGATGAAACAGACGGCAGTCTTCATGAGCACACGATATACCAGGGCGCCACGACTCGCCCAATCACGGGCGCCGAGCGCCTGAAGACCGCCGCGCTCGGCGCCTCAGCTCCGCTGCTCCGCTCCGCGAAAAGGTGCAGGGCTTGAGTGAGCGCCTGAAGACCGCCGCGCTCGGCGCCTCAGCTTCGTCCTAACGCGTCGAGTGCCAGTAGCCGTGCGGCACGTCTTCGGCCGCCGAGCCAACGCTCTCATGGCTGCGCGCCAGTCGCTTTGCGTCGGCGGTGAGCTTCGCCTCGACTTTGGCCGCCAGCGCAGTGAAGCGCGGACGCCAGTAGGCGTCGCTGCCCGGCGCTTCGTCGGCCAGGTCGCGGCTGGGCACGACGGCCATGGCAGCCTCGCCGTAGGGCGCCGCTTCCTTCCACCACTCCGGGTGGACGATCTGGGCGCCAAAACGCTCCGCCGCCGCTTCGGCGCTCACGCCCGGCGCGCCGTCGGGGAAGTACGCCCAACTCTTCGCCCGCAGCGCCAGCGAGGCGTTCGGCAAACCGTCCATCAGTTCTTCGAGGCGCTCGATGGTCTCCGCCGCCGTCGCCCGCGTCTCGCCCGGCTGGCCGAAGACCACGTTCAAGTCGCCTGGGACACCCTTTGCGTTGGCGTAACGCGCGATGTCCAGGGCATGTTCAACGTACTTGCTTGGGAAGGGATCGATGCCGAGCCCCTCGATCAAGTCACGCGCCAACGTATCCACGTCGAGGTGGACGCGCAGCAAGCCAGTGTAAAAGCCGTCGACGTCGGCCCGCGTGAGGTGATCTGGCCGCGCCGTGACCACGATCGGCACCGCCCGGCGGAACGTCTCCGAGAGCCGCGCCAGAACCGGCGTACGCCATAGGTTGTCGTAGCCGAACGTTGGATCGGTCACTTCGATCACCTTGGGTTCCAACGCGGCAACTTGATCGAGCAACTTCACCGCCTCGTCGGGCGGGAAGGCGCGCCAGCCAGCCTCGCCGGGCTGAATCACGCACGACGCGCAGTGGTACGGACAGCCGCGACTCAGGCTTACGGGAAGGACGGCAAGCCCCTTACGCGTGTACGGATAGGCGGAGTAATCGGGCAGGTTCTCCGCCGTCAGCGGCAGCGGTGTACCGTCGAGCACGCGGCACGTGCCCGCCTCGCGATCGCCGCCGGCGACGGCCGCGGCGATCGCGACGAGTGCCTGTTCGCCCTCGCCGGCGATGACCCATGTGTACGGCGTGTCTTCTGCCAGGAAATCCTCCGGCTGGGCCGTGACGTGGTAGCCACCAACCGCGATGATGGCTTCGGGACGCTCGGCCCGCACCTGGCGAGCCAGCGCTGCAGTAGCGGCATACTGCATGCTCGACCAGCACGAGAGCGAGAGAACGTCGAACTGACGCGCGCCGATCAGCTCGCCGGCGCGGCGGAGAAACTCTTCCTGCCCGCCCGGCGCCGGGTTGCCCAGTTCGGCCTCCAGATCGAGCACATCCACGTCCACTTCGTGGCGCCGCAGATACGTGTACAGCGAGACCAGCTCCGGCTTGACGGTCGGCCGAGCCGCCCAGGCGCCGCCCCACAGCGAGCCAGGATAGAGGAGAAGGACCTTCGTTGCGCTCACGTGGCTGACACCTCCCAAACCTGCCGGCAACTGCCTTGGCGGCTATCCGGGCGGCGCGCCTTGGCGCGCCGCCCGGATAGCTCCGCTGCTAGCAGTATCGTCGACGGGCGGCAAGCGCAAACGTGCATGGCCGTTCGTCAGGGGGCTGGGCGGCGCGCCGAGGCGCGCCGCCCAGCCCCCTAGAAGGCGAACTTCAGCAGCGCCAGCACGCCCACCACGANCGAGCCGATGAGCGCCGCGCCGCCCGTCGTCGCGCTTAAGCGCGCCCAGGCGGCGCGGCGCAGNTCGCGGCGCACCTGGCCCATGCCGAAGCCCTCCGTGAAAATGCCGTGACGGATTACGCCGAAGATGCCCAGCGCCGAAGCGACGGCTGAAGCGGCCAAACCACCAACCGTCAGGCCCACCAAGGCCCACCAGGGCATCCCCGCTACCAAACCGACCGCGGCGATCGCCACACAGCCCGCCGCCACCAAGCCCAGGAGAAAACCCGTGCGCACATGCACGATCTTGCCAGGGGGCACATCTGGACCGCTCTTCATGTCGGCAATTCTACCTTGCCGAGGGGACGCGCCCGTCAATCGAGAAAGTCGCGCAGTCGCTGTGAGTCGCGATAGCTCTTCAGCTTGGCCAACGTCTTGGCCTCGATCTGACGAATCCGCTCGCGCGTGACGCCGAACTTTTGCCCTACCTCTTCGAGGGTCCGCGGATGCTCGCCTTTCAGGCCGAAGCGCAGCTCGATCACTTTGCGCTCACGATGAGTGAGCGTATTCAGGACGTTCGTGAGCTCTTCTTTCTGCATGATCTCACTGACGGCCTCGACCGGCATGGTGGCGTCTTCGTCCTCGATGAAGTCGCCGAGCTGCGAGTCTTCTTCCTCGCCGATCGGCGTCTCGAGGCTGACTGGCTCTTGGCTAATCTTGAGGATCTCACGCACCTTGGCCGGCGTTGTGCCCATCTCGATGGCGATCTCTTCGGGCGTGGGCTCGCGCCCGATGTCTTGCAGCAACTGGCGCTGCACTCGGATGAGCTTGTTGATCGTCTCGACCATGTGCACCGGAATGCGGATCGTCCGCGCCTGGTCGGCGATGGCGCGCGTGATTGCCTGGCGAATCCACCACGTGGCATAGGTGGAGAACTTGTAGCCCTTGCGGTAATCGAACTTCTCAACCGCCCGGATGAGGCCTAAGTTGCCCTCTTGGATCAGGTCGAGAAAGAGCATGCCGCGGCCAACGTAGCGCTTGGCGATGGAGACAACGAGGCGCAGGTTGGCCTCGATGAGCTTGCGCTTGGCCTCCATGTCCTTGCGCTCGATGCGCTTGGCCAGCGACACCTCCTCTTCGGCGGTGAGCAGCGGTACCTTGCCGATCTCCTTCAGGTACATGCGCACCGGATCATTGGTGGGCGTCTTGACNGACAAGTCGAGNTTAGNGATAACCTCTTCCTCGGGCTTGACCTCGACACCCTCGCCCGTGACCGCTTCGTCGCCCTCGACGATGTCGAAACCGAGATCGTTGAACAGGATGAAGATGTTATCGATCTGGTCCGGCGTGAGGTCGACATCTTGCAGCACATCGTGAATGTGCTCGGCGTTCAGATACCCCTGCTCGCGGCCCTCCTCGACGAGGAGACGGACCTCGTCGATCTGCATTTCCGGCGACTCGCTCGCCCGGTGCTCTTCAGGCAGTTCGCTCAACGTGACTCTTCACTCCTCTACTGGGATGAGACGGATTGCTTCGCGGATCTCGCGGCGCATCGCCTGCAGTTGNAGCAGCTTTGCTTCGTCACTCCGAGAGTCGTCACTAGCCAGCGAAACCTTGAGTTTGGCGATCAGACGGCCGATGTGCGCCTCCTGGACGCGCAGGTAGAGCTCCTGCAAGACCCGTTCTGTGAACGCCTCCTGGCTGGCCCGCATGACGATCTGCGCGGTCAGCGACGTCGCTTCGTCGTGCTGCTCAACCTCCCGACCGGTTCGCTCAACCTTCTCCCCGGCCATGACGTTATCCCCGCCTGTCGACGCGCTTAATCGCAGCGCGACCTGGGCGAAGGCTTGCTGCGTGAGCCGGCCAGCGAAGAAGGACTCACCGAACACGCGCTCGATCTCGGCGACGTAGGCGCGTCCCTGCTCGGGCAACGCCAGACAGCCCGCCAAGAAACGGACCTCGAGCTCGTGTACGCCGGTGAGCAAGCGCTCACGCGACACCACGCCGCGCCCCTTGTCGGTGAGTCGCCCACGGCGGACACGCTGCTGACCAGCCGACTCTGGGGAGTCCAACAGCGCACCAACGTTCTCTTCTGAGAGCCCCAAGACCTCGGCGATACGCCTCACTTGCTCGTCGCGCTCGAGCGGGCTCGCGGCATGAGCGAGCGCGCCCCGCAGCGCACTGAACGCCTTGATGCGGCCATCGGACGTCGCCAGGTCGTGACCGGAGAGAATGGTGCGAATTTGGAATTGTAGCAGTGACTCCGCCTCCTGCGCAAGACGCGCAAACGCGGCCGCGTCGCCACCGCCGAGGATGAAATCGGCCGGATCGAGGCCCTCGGGCACACGCACGACGCGCAAGCTGATGCCCAGCTTACGGCCAAGCTCCAAGGCGCGCGTCATGGCGCCCAGCCCGGCCGCGTCGGCGTCGAAACAGAGGAAGAGGTTGCGCGTCAGGCGCTGCATGCGCGTGAGCTGCCCCTCGGTGAGCGAGGTGCCCATCGAGGCGACCACGTTGCGCACGCCAGCCTGCGCCAAGGCGAGCACGTCGGTGTAGCCCTCCACGACGAACAGCGCGTCGGCACGCGCGGCCGCCTGTTTGGCCTTGTCGATGCCGAAGAGCGCCTCACTCTTGTGGTAGAGGACGGTCTCGGGCGAGTTCAGGTACTTCGGCTTCTCGTCACCCAACGTGCGCGCGCCGAAGCCCAGCACGCGGCCGCGTTCGTCGGCCAGTGGGAACAAGAGGCGACCGCGGAAGCGGTCGTAGGCGCCGCCGCGCTTGCTGGGCACGGTGAGACCGGCATCGAGGAGCTCCTTGTCGGTGAACCCCTTGCCGAGAGCAGCCTGACGCAGCCTCTCCCAGTCGGGGAAGGCGTAGCCCAGGCGAAACTCGCGGCAGATCGCCTCGCCGAGACCGCGACGCGCGAGGTAGGCGCGGGCGGCGGCCGCCGCCCGCGCGTCCCACAAGACGCGCTCGTAGTAGGCACAGGCCTGTTCGAGCAAGCGGCGCAGGCGGTCGCGCTGTTGGCGCTGGCGATCGTTGGGTCCCGTCTCCTCGTAGCGAAGCTGCACGCCATAGCGGTCGGCCAGGCTCTCGACCGCCTCGGCGAAGCTCAGGTTCTCCTTCTTCTGCACGAAGCTGATCAGGTCGCCACCCTCGCCGCAGCCGAAGCAGTAGAAGAGCTTCTCTACCGGATCGACCGAGAACGAAGGCGTCTTCTCCTGATGGAACGGGCAGAGGCCGGTGTAGTTGGCGCCGGCTTTCTTCAGCTGCGTGTACTGGCCCACGACCTCGAGCATGTCGGCGGCCGCCACGACCTCATCGACACTGGCTCTCTCGATCTTGGCCACGCTCACTCCTCACCTTTGCGCCGGTATCGCCCCGCTCGTTCGCCTCGCCGCCGCGCCCGTTCGCCTCGCCGCGCCGTATCGCCACGCTCCGCTCGTTGGCCCCGCCGCCGCGCCGTATCGCGCACTTGTTCGCCCCGCCGTGCCGTATCGCACACTTCTTCGCCCCGCCACCACGCATGTCGCGCGTGGCCACACTACGCGGCTGGCGGTGGCGCGC
>JGI24721J44947_10011424_pt1 | contig 11090 bp, 9 predicted proteins | sample YelNatPaOPGAMG01_FD_44947 | JGI IMG/M metagenome (IMG submission 44947)
TTTAGATGAAGTTATTCAAACTGACGCCGCTATTAACCCTGGTAATTCTGGTGGTCCTCTATTAGATTTAAATGGGAAAGTAATTGGTGTTAATGTTGCGATGGAAAGAGGGGCAGAAAATATTGCTTTTGCTTTGCCTATTAATGCTTTAAAGCCTGTTATTGATTCAGTAAAACAGTACGGAGAAATTATAAGACCTTATTTAGGTATTCGTTATACTGTTATTACTGAGGAATTAAAACAGAACAATCATTTATCAGTTGATTATGGTGTGATTGTTACAAGAGGTAATAATCCTAACGAATTAGCAGTAATTCCTGGTTCTCCAGCTGATAAAGCTGGTATTCAGGAAAATGATATTATTCTGGAAGCTGATGGCATTAAATTAACTCCTGATAAATCTTTAGCTAATATTATTCGTCAAAAAAAGGTGGGCGATGTAATTAAATTAAAGATTCTTCATAAAGGTCAAGAAAAAACAGTTGAGGTAAAACTAGAAAAAGCGCCTCAAGATTTTTAAATCTTAAACTAAAACAGCCGCTTCAAGCGGCTGTTTTAGTTTAATCTTTTTTAATAAATTCTTAAGGCAAAATTTCAATTTCTACAGTTTTAACACCAAACTCTAAAGCACTTTCTCGAGTAGGAAACCAAATATCGATGTGATTATCTTGATAGCGGTGATGCATTCGGTCCTCAACAGTAAAGATTTTATCTCCAAATAATTGAGGAATCTTTATTTTGGTACCAAAAGCGAGAAAATTGGCAGCAATTACTCCGTCGTGAACTAAAGTATTAGAAGCAGTAATAAAAGGAGTATCATCAGTTTGATCAGGAGTAGAAGAATAGGCGGTAACAGTAACTACTTTTTTATAAGGTTTTGTTGTTTGAGCTATTGGAGAGTTGGCTATTAAACTTGATTGATTAGTTAAATTAATGGTTATTTGAGAAGGAGAAGCATTTAAAGGAGCCTGATTGTCTCCAATAGTGGCTAAAGACCCCTCAACAATTGCTCCTGAGAGTTGGCTCAGAAAAGCAAAGGAAACGATGATCACGATAAAGCTAATTTTAGCTATTTTATTAAGGCTATAAACGCTCAAAGGAAAGAGCTTACTTAGAGGGACTTCTGATTGATTAGGATTAATCATAGTTTTGGCAATTAAAAAACTCCCTAATCGGGAGCAATACTATTATTGTAGCATATCTATATTTTTTGTCAAGAAGAAATGTTTGTTTGGACAGATTTATGGTTTTGGGTTACAATTTATGAACCTGTATTACTATTAATCTATTTTGCAATATTATTATCTTATGCCAAATTGTTAATATAGAAAATAGCAGTTGCTAAACCGCTCGTGATGTGATAAGATATAGAATAATATTTAGAAAGCATGAAATTTTATGACGAAAATATAGTTAATCAAGCGAGAAAACTTCGCGAACAAGGTTTAAGCTCTAAGAAAATAGCTAAGATGTTAGGGGTATCTGATTCTACTATTTTAAGGTGGTGTTATGATATAAAGACATATAAAAAGAATGCTTTTAGTGAGTACCAAAGGCATATATATCAAACTTTGGAAGAAAAATCAAAAGATGTATTTAAGGACTTTAAAATTAATATAAATAATGCTAAGATATTGACTGCTATTTTATATTATTGTGAAGGGAGCCGTTATCCAACAGCTAATTATCTATGCTTTACCAATAGCGATCCCCAAATGATACAACTGTTTATGAAATTGTTTCAGTTAGGTTTTAAACCTGATGAAACTAAATTTAGAATACTTCTACAACTTCATACTACTCATAATAAGACTGAACTGAGAAAATATTGGTCTAAGTTACTCAAAATAAATGAAAAACAGTTCTATAAACCGACAATCACTAATCCTACTAAGCGGATGAAACGCCGAAATTATAAAGGTACTTGCAGTATTCGTTATTATGACTTTAAAGTATTACATGAAATTTTTGGAATTTGGAAATATTTAGTTAATAAGGTATAATAGTAAATAATATTTTGGAGGAGTCGCATAGTGGTCTAGTGCGGCACGGTGCTAACGTGTTGTTCGGGTAAAACCGAACCGTGGGTTCGAATCCCACCTCCTCCGCTCTCAGAAAAAGAGATTGCTGGCTTTTCCTTTGGAAAGGCTCGCCAGCCAGTTTTGGGTATAAAATTAAATTTTTTGTTTTGTTATGCTTTAGGATACCAGAAGCTATTCTTTATTATTTTATTTTTGTCTTGTTAGATTTTAATTTTTCTGATATTATTATATAAAATGAGAACTAAATTATTACAAAATTATTATTTTGGTTTATGATTGAAATTATCAAAGTTTTGGAGGTTAATATGAAGAGAAGATAAAATAAATATGCAAAACATAAAAACACTGCCACAACTAAAAGGGTCTCCTATACCAGAAACTTCGTTAAATGGAGTAGATTTATCTTTCGCTAACGTTAGCGAGTATGAAAGAACAAAACATGTTCATCGTCTTCACCCTTATTTGGGAAAATTTATCCCTCAGCTTGTAGAAGTATTTTTAAAATATTATTTTAAAAAAGGAGATTTTATTATTGATCCTTTTATGGGTTCAGGAACAACTTTAATTGAAGCAAATGTTCTAGGAATGCCTTCTGTTGGTATAGATATATCAGTATTTAATTGTTTAATAGCCGAAGTAAAAACAAAAAAATACGATATTCCATTGGTAGAGAGAGAAATAAAAGATATCCTTTATAAAACTAAGGAATTCAGTAATTGGGTATCGCAAGGACAAAAACAAGGAACTTTTTTAGATAATAATTTTAAGAAATACAGTACCAATAGTGAATATCTTAATAGTTGGCTATCTGATAGAGCGTTACAAGAAATTTTATTTTATCGAGATCAAATTAAAAATTATAAAAATCAGGATATTCTTAAAATAATTTTAAGCAGGGCTACTAGAAGTGCTCGTCTGATTCCTCATTACGATTTAGCAAGACCTAAAAAACCAGTAAGAGAAAAATATTATTGCATAAAACATCATCGTATTTGCGAGCCTGTTAATGAAGCGATGAAATTTATTAATCGTTATAGTTGGGATACAATAAGACGCATTAAAGAATTCGATAGTTTAAGAACCGATGCAATGATAAAAATCGTACAAGGTGATTCAAGGGAAATCAATTTGAACAAAATCGAAGGATTAGAAGGAGTAAAATTTGATGGTATTTTTACATCTCCTCCTTATGTTGGTTTAATAGATTATCACGATCAACATCGTTATGCTTATGAACTATTTGGTTTTACTGATAATGGTTTTAAAGAAATCGGCCCCGCTTCGAAAGGAAGGAGTAGGGAGGCAAAAGAGGAATATAAAAAAGATATGATTACTGTTTTCCAGAATATGAATAGATTTTTAAAACCAAAGGCAAAAATTTTTGTGGTAGTAAGTGATAGAGATAATCTATATCCAGAAATTGCCGATGCTTGTGGTTATAGTATTAAAAAAATATATTATCGGCCAGTTTTAATGAGAACAGAAAGAGATAATAATCGTTTTTCAGAAAATATTTATTATTTTGTAAAAAAAGAATAGTATGGCTTTATCAAATAAACAAAAGGATAAAATTAAATTATTGCTTGAAAAGAAAATTGAGGATAAATTAAAACGATATACTCGTGAGACTTCTTCGATGCCATTTTTGACGCGATTAATTCAAGATAGTGAAAAAGTAGCAGCTTATTCTTTTATTCATTCAATAGCAACTACTCTAGGTATGTCTATTTATGAAGATGTTTCTAAAATTATTGCGGAGGATAATTCAGAAGAATGTTTTACAGAATATGATGTTGGCGGTGTAATTTCTCGAGAACAAAGATATATTATAGATGATATTATAAGAAAACTGAGAAACGGAGAGAAAAAAGTCAATCATGATGAAGAAATAAAACAAATTTTAAGTGCTTCAGCTAGAGATGGTAAGATTCAAAAAGAAGGAAGAATCGCTGATTTTTATATGTTAAGAGATAACGTAGAACATTATTTCGAAATAAAGACTGTAAAACCTAATATAGATGTATTTACTAAATCAAAAGTAAAACTTCTTGAATGGGTGGCTCGACGCAGAAAACCCGTAAAGGTATTTCTAGCATTTCCTTACAATCCTTATTATCCACAACCATACGAAAGATTTACAGAACAAGGTGTACTTGAAAGAGGAAAAGAATTTTTAATCGGTAAAGAATATTGGGATTTTCTTGGTGGTGATAATACTTTTGAAAATTTGTTAGAATTATTTGATTTAGTTGGTAAAAAGTTTAAAGAAAAAATCCAACAAAAAATTAAACAAGTAGCAAAAGAGAAAATGGAAGGAATTTAAAAATGCTATTAATTAAGATATAATTTTTTGATTCTGTAAGTTAAATTTAAAGAAATTTGAGACTATTCTTTTTATCACCTTTTTTTATTTGCACAAAGAATCAATTTATGGTAAACTAAATAAAAAATATATGCTTAAATCTTCTACCAAAGAAAAAATAATAAAAACTTTTTCAATTCATAAAGAAGATACGGGCTCTCCTGAAGTCCAGATTGCTCTTCTTACTAAAAGAATAGATGAATTGGTTAAGCATTTAAAGAAACACCCTAAAGATCTTCACTCAAGAAGAGGACTTTTAGGTATGGTTTCTAAAAGACGCAAATTATTAGCTTATCTTAAAGAAAAATATCCGCGACGTTATTCAAAAATTACTAAAAAATTAGATCTTTAATTTTTTTATTTTTTTATGGTAATTAAATATAAAAATCAGCGCGTAGCTGTTTTAATTGATGTTCAAAATTTATATCATTCAGCAAAAAATTTATATAGTGCGCGGGTAAATTTCAAAAATCTATTATTAGAAGTTACCGAAGGAAGAAATTTAATTAGAGCAATTGGATATGTGGCAAAAGCTGATGAGCCTGGGGAGGCTTCTTTTTTTGATGCCTTAGAAAAAGCAGGTATTGAGCCAAAAATTAAAGATCTTCAAGTATATCCTGATGGAACTAAGAAAGGTGATTGGGATGTTGGTTTGGCTATTGATGCCGTTAGATTAAGTAATAAAGTAGATACTATTATTATTTGTAGCGGTGATGGTGATTTTATTCCTTTAGTAGAATATTTAATTAATCAGGGAGTTCAAGTAGAAATCGCGGCTTTTGGCAGAACTACCTCTTCTCTTTTAAAAGAAATAGCCAATGATTTTGTTGATTTAGATTTAAAGATCGAGAATATTCTTTTAAAAGGAGAAGATAAAAAAGTTAAAAGATTTCCTCCCATAATAAAATTTAAATAAATATCACAAGTATGGAAAAGAAAGAATTTACTTTGGAAATAAACAACAAAAAAATTACTGTTGAATTAAATAATTTAGCCCAACTTTCAAATGGTTCAGCTTTAGTGAGAATGGGTGATACCGTAGTAATGGCCAACGCAGTGATGGGTACTCAAGATCGTTATGATCTTGATTTTTTCCCTTTATTAGTTGATTACGAAGAAAAGTTTTATGCGGCTGGAAAAATTTTTGGTAGTCGTTTTTTAAGAAGAGAGGCACGTCCTAGTGAAACAGCTATTTTAGTTGCTCGTTTAATTGATCGTACTATTAGACCACTATTTTCTCCTTTAATGAGAAGAGATGTGCAGGTGGTAGTTACTTGTTTATCAATTGATGAAGAAAATGATCCTGATATTTTAGGAATTATTGCTGCCTCAGTAGCCTTAGGAGTTTCTGATATTCCTTTTGATGGTCCTGTTTCTGCTTTAAGAATTGGTTGGTCCCAGGATAAAGGTTTTATTATTAATCCTACTTATAGCGAACGGCAGGAGTTGGCATTAGATTTAACAGTTTCTGGACCTAATAATCAGATTAATATGATTGAAGCTGGAGCTTCTGAAGTTCCTGAAGAAATAATCAAAGAAGCATTAAAAATAGCTCAAGAACAAATTGCTTTATTAAATCAACAACAAGAGCAAATCATTAAAGAAAACGGAAAACCAAAAGCAACAGTTTTATTAAAAACAATTGATCCTAACTTTGAAAAAGATGTCAGAGAATTCTTAAAAGATAAATTAGAGCGGATTGTTTATGGCCCTGAAAATAAACAAGATAAATTAATTTTAAATTTAAAACTAAAAGAAGAGTTAATCAACTATCTGAAAGAAAAACAATACAGTGAAGAATATTTCAAAGATATTCAATTTATTATCGATGATGAAATTGATAAATTAGTTCATCGTAATATTATTGAATATGAAAAAAGACCCGATGGAAGAACTCCTAAAGAAATTAGGCCAATAGAAACCTATATTGATTTATTACCTCGAGCTCATGGTTCAGCTTTATTTATGAGAGGATTAACTCATGTTCTCTCAGTTGTTACTTTAGGCTCTCCGGCTGATACTTTGATGCTTCAAGGAATTGAATTTGTAGGAGAAAAACGTTTTATGCATCATTATAATTTCCCTGGTTATTCTTCTGGTGAAGTATCACCTTTAAGAGGTCCTGGAAGAAGAGAGATTGGTCATGGTGCTTTAGCAGAAAAAGCTTTAATGGCTGTTATTCCTTCTAAAGATGAGTTTCCTTATACAATTAGAGTTGTTTCTGAAGTAATGTCATCTAATGGTTCCACTTCCATGGCTTCTACTTGCGCTTCCTCCATGGCTTTAATGGCTAGTGGTGTTCCTATTAAAGAACAGGTAGCTGGAATTGCTATGGGTTTAATGAGCGATAACGAAGGAAGATATAAAATTTTAACCGATATTCAAGGGCCAGAAGATCATTATGGTGATATGGATTTTAAAGTTGCCGGAACAAAAAATGGTATTACAGCTTTACAAATGGATATTAAGATTAAAGGGGTTGATGCAAAATTATTAAGCGAAGCATTAGATCAAGCCAAAGAAGCAAGAATGTTTATTTTAGAAAAAATGAATCAAACCATTTCTTCTCCAAGACAAGAGCTTTCTCCTTTTGCTCCTCGTATTTATACTATTAAAATTAAGCCAGAAAAAATTGGAGAATTAATTGGTCCCGGTGGTAAAATAATTCAAGGCATTATTCAAAGAACAGAAACAGAAATTAGTGTTGAAGAAGACGGTACAGTTTATATTACTGCTGAGAAAAAAGAAAACGCTGAAAAAGCTCTTCAAGAAATAAAAGAATTAATGAAAGAATATACTGAAGGAGAAATTGTTAATGGTAAGGTTGTTCAAATAAAAGATTTTGGTGCTATTATTGATTTAGGTTCTCATAAAGAAGGTTTACTTCATATTTCAGAATTAGCTCCCTATCGAGTTAATCGAGTAGAAGATATTGTCCATGAAGGAGAAGAATTAAAATTAAAAATAAAAAAGATAGAGCCAAATGGTAAAATTTCCTTATCTTTAAAAGATGTAACTCATCCTAATGAACAACAAGATAAATATCAACCTAAAAATTTTCCACCCCGAAGACCAAAAAGAAAATAAAAAGTGCTTGACAAAGAAATTTGTGCTATAATAAGAATAATAAAAAACATTAAATTTTTATTATGCCAGAAAATTATTTCATTAATCCCAATTTAGGTAATCCAAATATTAATCCCGGTTCTAATCCTCAACCAGAACCAGAAAATAAATTTGCTCCTCCTCCACCAAATATTTTTATTCGTACTTCAGAAACAGATTTGAATAAAATACAAACTGGAGAAACACCCTCTCCATTTTCTCCTTCTATTCCCGAACAACCAAATCCTAATGTTTTTAATCAAACTCCAATAACTAATCCTACTCCCGAACCACCTCCTTTCATCAATCCTCAAGGACCTAATTTTACTCCACCATCTTTTGAGCCAAATGCTAATAATATTCCGAGTGATTTAGCTAATTTAACGCAACCGCCACAAGCTCCAAAATCTAATAAATTAATTCCTATTATTATCATTATTGCAACTGTTCTTTTAGGTGCGGTATTAGGTTATTTTGTTCTCTTTCCCAAATTTTTTGCTAAAAAACCAGTAGAAACTCCAACGACAACAACTATTGAGCAACCGCCAGTAACTATGGCTCCTACCACTACTTTGCCGCCTAGTCCTTTCCCGATGATTAGTCCTCCTTATGAAAAACAAAATATTGCTTTAACTATTCCTCAGGCAACTATTGTTTCTGCTTTTAAAAATACTATTACCCAACAAACAGCTGCTCCAGAAACATTTACTGTTTTAATTCCCAAATTTAAAGATTATGTTTTATCAAGCGATGAAATTGTTTCTGCTTTAATTCCTAAATTACCTGATAATTTAAAAGCTATTATAAATGGCAGGAAAGTTTTGGTTTATGCTTATTATGGTAAAGTAAATCCTGCTTTAGGTTTAATTATTGATATTGGTCAAGATAAAGTTGATTTAGCTAAAGCTGAATTTGCTAATTGGGAAAAAGGAAAAATTTTAACTGATTTAGCTAATTTCTGGGTGATTAAACCACCAACAAAAACTTTAAGTAAAACCTTTAAATCAGAAACAATTAATGGTGCAGAAATTAGATATCTACCTTATAGTGGCAAAGAAACTGCTTTAGGTTATGCTTTCTTTAACAACTACTTAATTATTAGTTCATCATTGGAATCAATTAATAGCGCCGTTAATCATTTGCAAGGTGCAACCGAATTAATTTATCCTTAAGTACTGATAAATTTTAATATTACTTAAAAGCAATCTGCTAAATGCAGGTTGCTTTTTTTATAATTTTGAGTTAAAATTTAGCTACTAATATGAACAAATTAGCCCAACAAATTTTAGGAGTAATTATTATTTTTATCGTTTTAGCCGCTTTATTTTCTTTAAACGGTAATTTTTTAAATACTACTACCAAAGATGTCTCTTTAAGCGAGGCGATAAATTTAATTAAAGAAAAGAAAGTTAAAGAGATTACTATTACAGGTAACAAAGTGAGGTTAGCTGGTAATGATAATATAATTTATATTACCGAAAGCGATCCTAATACTTCCTTTATTGATTTATTGGAAAAATTTAATGTTTCAAAAGAAGATATTAGTAATTTGTCAGTGGTTTACAAAGGAGAAAGCGGTTGGGCTTTTTGGCTTAATTTGCTTTTGCCAATTATCTTACCTTTTATTATCATCATTATTTTCTTTTCAAGTTTGTTTAAGAAAAGCAATCAGAGCGCAATGCAGATTTTTTCTTTTTCTCGCTCTAATATCAAACTTTTTTCTCCGGATAAAGATCGCGTTACCTTTAAAGATGTTGCTGGTTTAAAAGAAGCTAAAGAAGAATTACAAGAAATAGTGGAGTTTTTAAAACATCCGAAAAAATTTGAAGAATTGGGAGCCCGAATCCCGAGAGGGGTATTATTAATGGGAGCTCCTGGTTCTGGTAAAACTCTTTTAGCTCGAGCAGTAGCTGGTGAAGCTAATGTTCCGTTCTTCCATATTTCTGGTTCCGAATTTGTGGAAATGTTTGTCGGTGTCGGTGCTGGAAGAGTAAGAGATGCTTTTAATACGGCGAAAAAAGCAGCCCCTTCAATTTTATTTATTGATGAAATCGATGCTATTGGTCGTGAAAGAGGCGCTGGGATTGGAGGCGGTCAGGATGAAAGAGAACAAACACTGAATCAAATATTAGTAGAAATGGATGGTTTTGATCGTGATACTCGAGTAATAGTGATGGCTGCCACTAATCGTCCTGATATTCTTGATCCAGCATTACTTCGTCCGGGAAGATTCGATCGCCGTATTGTTTTAGATTTACCTGATATTAATGAAAGGGAAGAAATTTTAAAAATCCATTCTCGCGATAAAAAATTAAATCCTAATGTCAATTTGAGAGAAATTGCCGAAAGAACGCCTGGTTTTTCTGGTGCTGATTTAGCTAATTTAATTAATGAAGCAGCCATTTTAGCGGCTCGCAAAAATCAAAAGGATATTACTCAAAATGATTTATTAAATTCTATTGAGAAAGTAATGCTAGGACCAGAAAGAAGAAGTCGAGCCTTTAGCGAAAAAGAAAAGAAGATTACTGCTTATCACGAAGCTGGTCACGCGCTTTTATCGCTATTAATTCCAGGAAGCAGTGAATTAAAAAAGGTTTCTATTATTTCTCGCGGTCAAGCAGGTGGTTATACTTTAAGAATGCCGACTGAAGAAAGATATTTAAAAACTCGAACTGAATTTTTAGCTGATATCACTACTTTATTAGGAGGTTATATTACAGAAGAATTAGTATTTAAAGATGTTTCCACTGGTGCTAGTAATGATTTGCGAGAAGCTACTGATATTGCTCGTGCTTTAGTAACTCGTTATGGCATGAGTGAAAAATTAGGACCAATGACTTTTGGGAAAACAGAAGATTTAATCTTTTTAGGCAAAGAAATTACTAGTGAGAAAGATTATTCTGAAGCAACTGCTGTTTTAATTGATGAAGAAGTTAAAAATATTATTAATTCATGCTATAAAAAAGGCAAACAGCTCTTAAAAGAAAATATTAAAAAATTAGATAAAATAGCTCAAGCATTATTAGAGAAAGAAACTTTAGAGCGAGAAGAAATTGAAAAATTAATTCAAGAATAATAAAAGAGATAAAAATTGTTAATTGGTAATGTGGGCGTGTAGCTCAGCGGCAGAGCATCGCTCTTATTTCGAGCGAAGCGAGAAAAAATGTTCTTAAACAAAGTGAAAGGTTCTTATTTCGAGCGAAGCGAGAAAAAAGGTTCTTAAACAAAGTGAAAGGTTCTTATTTCGAGCGAAGCGAGAAAAAAGGTTCTTGAGCGAAGCGAAAGGTTCTTATATCAAGAATTTTCCTAAATATTATTTTTTGATTAATTCTTGATATATTGATTACTTCATTTTTTGATAAATAATTCTTTGGTGGGCGTGTAGCTCAGCGGCAGAGCATCGCTCTTATAAAGCGAGGGTCCTAGGTTCGAATCCTAGCACGCCCACCAAAGAATTATAAAGATAAGTAAAGTAATCAATATAAAGCGAGGGTCCTAGGTTCGAATCCTAGCACGCCCACAAAAACTTAATAGTTTGATTCAGAAATTTGACTTTTTTGATTTTATTAGGAACAATATAA
>JGI24721J44947_10011428_pt1 | contig 11090 bp, 8 predicted proteins | sample YelNatPaOPGAMG01_FD_44947 | JGI IMG/M metagenome (IMG submission 44947)
CATCGCTTACCTTTTTGACTCGCTTGGTATCGAGCTGAGAGATGTGAATAAGGCCTTCGAGATTGGGACGGATTTCGGCAAAAGCACCAAAATCGGTAATCCTTGTGATCTTTGCCGTATAGATTTGGCCAACTTCTGGCTCAAGCGTTACTAATTTAACCTTATCCAAAGCCTTGTAGCACGACTCCTTAGATGGTCCCATGATAACAACACGTCCATCTTCTTCGATGTCTATTTTAGTTCCCGTTTCCGCTATGATTTGCTTAATTACCTTGCCTCCCGGTCCGATGAGATCTCGAATCTTTTCAGGAGAAATTTGAGTAACAACAACTCTTGGAGCGTATGGAGAAAGTTCCGNGCGAGGAGCGCTAATCACCGACCGCATTTTTTCCAGAATAGCGAGTCGAGCTTTTCTNGCTTCATCAAGAGCTTTTCGCATGATTTCCCGAGTAATCCCGGAGATTTTGATATCCATCTGGAGAGCCGTTACGCCTTTGTCGCTTCCTGTTACTTTGAAGTCCATATCGCCGAGATGATCTTCATCACCGATTATGTCGGTAAGAATAGCTACTTTGTCGCCTTCCTTTACAAGTCCCATGGCAATTCCAGCAACCATATCCTTTACAGGAACGCCAGCATCCATAAGGGAAAGAGTGGCGCCGCAAACGGTGGCCATTGAGCTGGAGCCGTTTGATTCTAGCACTTCCGAAACCACTCTTATAGTGTAAGGAAAGGTTTCAGAATCGGGTAGTATAGGCTGTACCGCTCTTTCGGCGAGGGCTCCATGACCAATTTCACGCCTGCTTGGACCTCGAAGCGGCTTGACTTCACCCACACAGAAGGGTGGGAAATTGTAATGGAGCATGAAGGACTTGAAGGTTTCTCCCGTTAAAGCTTCAATCTTTTGTTCGTCTGATGATGAGCCAAGAGTTGTTACAGCCAGCACCTGAGTTTCCCCGCGACGGAATATGGCTGAACCGTGAGTTCGTGGCAAAACTCCCACTGCTATTTCAATTGGCCGGATGTCGCTCATACCACGTCCGTCTATACGCTGCCCTTCTTCAATCATCATCTTTCGCACCACTTCTCGCTCTAGATCCTCAAGGATTTCCTCGATTTCCTTCTGAGCGTCCGGATATTTTTCAATCAGTGAAGAGACAACCTGTTCGTGAAGGGCTTTCTTCTTTTCTTTTCTGAGCATCTTTTCAGGTGTGGTCATCACTTCTCGGATGGATTCGAGAGCTATAGCCTTTACCGCTTCGACGAGTTCTTGAGGTTTCTCACGGACGATGAATTCTTGTTTAGGACGTCCAACCTTTTGGCGAAGTTCTTCCTGTATGTCTATTATTGGTTGAATGGCTTTATGGGCTATATCCAGAGCTTCCAGCAGATCCTCTTCGGACACGAATATAGCCCCACCTTCAACCATGACAATCGCTTCCCTGGTGCCAGCCACCACCAGGTTAATGTCGCTTTTGGAGAGTTGTTCTATACTCGGATTGACGATAAAGTTTCCGTCAACTCTGCCTATCCTTACAGCTCCTATAGGGCCACCAAAGGGAATGTCGGAAATGTGGAGAGCTGCTGAAGCGCCAGTTATAGCAAGTACATCCGGTTCGTTTTCCTGATCTACCGAAAGCACCGTGGCAATAATTTGAATGTCGTGGTTATAGCCCTTTGGGAAGAGTGGCCTTATGGGGCGATCTATGAGACGCGATGTAAGTACTTCTTTTTCGCTGGGACGCCCGATTTCACGTCGGAAAAATCCCCCCGGAATCTTTCCGGCCGCATAGCTCATCTCCTGGTAATCAACCATAAGAGGAACAAAATCTACTCCTTCTCTGGTCTTTTCATCACGAACTGCAGCAACCAGAACCACCGTATCTCCATATCGCACCCATATTGCACCACTCGCCTGCCGGGCAATATGCCCGGTTTCGATAGTAAGGATACGGTTCCCTACTTCTGCTGATACAGCAATACTTGCTGTGCTCATATTTTGTTTGTGCTCCTTTTAAGCCTTGTTATTTTTAGCCTCTCAATCCCAGCCGATCGATGAGGCTTAAATAACGGTTCGGATCTCGAGATTTTAAGTAATTTAAAAGCTTTCTTCTTTGTCCAACAAGTTTAAGGAGCCCTCGCCTTGAATGATGGTCCTTTTTGTGAACTTTAAAATGTTCTGTAAGGTAACGGATCCTTTCAGTCAAAAGAGCAACCTGCACCTCAGGTGATCCTGTGTCGGTAGGATGAATTTTGAAGGTTTCAATGATTTCTTTTTTTCTTTCTGGAGTCAACGCCACGTTTCTTTCCTCCTTTTCCTTGAAGTTTTCTACATTAACACTTTTAACTGACGTTTTTGTTCGTTTCCTTGCTTTGGCCACCATAGGGCCAGCAAGGTGTCCTGCGATGCATTTAGAATTCTAATAGGCAATCTACCAAGTTCCGGTAGATCTTTAACCTTAATTTCAAGTGACCTATGAACCTGACCGTGTTTAAGTCGCTCCATTTCTTCATCGTCATTTATTACCACAGCCGGCAAATGATCTAAAGCATCAGCGAGAGGTATAATCAGTCTGTGTGCCTGTCCCGATTCTATATTTTCCTTGATTTCTTCTAAAGTCCAGGCATCTTTCAGCAAGAATCGCCCAGTTTGAGTTCTAACCAGATGTTCCAGTGTGCCATAGCAACCAACGGCTCTAGCAATATCAGCTCCCAGTTGGCGTATGTATGTGCCTTTGGAACATCTCGTTTTAAAAACAGCTCTAGGCCATTCGTATTCAAGAAGTTCTAACTCGTGAACTGTGACCTCCTTAAAGGCGTTTTCCACGGTTATTCCTTTACGAGCCAATTTATACAGTCTCTCTCCCCCGATTCTAGCCGCCGCATACGCAGGAATTTTCTGTAAAAATGTGCCCCTGAATCTGGGCAGAACATTTTCAATAACGGTTCGCTCTATTGGAGGTCCATCGTAATATTGAACGATTTTCCCTGTGCGATCCAGAGTATCGGTTTCGTAGCCGAAAAGGACGGTGAATTCGTAAATTTTATCGTCATCCAGAAATTGATCGGCAATTTTGGTGCCGCGGTTTATTAGGAGTACCAACAATCCTTCAGCGAAAGGATCAAGAGTTCCTCCGTGGCCAATCTTATAGGGTCTGAGCCATTGTTTGACTCGTCTGACAACTTCAGATGAGGTCATATCTATTGGCTTATTGACAAGCATTATGCCGTCCAAAGAGCAAGGGGGTCTTCTCATTGTCTCCCCTCACTTATGTTTTCTATCTCGTTGAGATATGCTTCCAACGAAGAAACAATGGTAGCTTCAACATCTTCAATGGATCCCTTTACTCTGCAAGCCGATGCGTTAACATGCCCTCCACCGCCGAATTTTCTGGCAAACTTTGCTACATCAATGGATCCCTTCGATCTCAAACCTACATGGATGAGACCGTTTTCCTCTTCCCTAAACAGTACAGCCACCTGCACTGTTGCAACCTGCCTCAACATATTGACGAAACCTTCTCCGTCGTGAATGGTTGCTCCTGTTTCTGTGAACATTTTCTTCGTGAGCCTGGCCGTAGCGACGGAATAGTTTCTGTGGTAGCGTAGAGTATCCAGCACCTTACCGAGCAACAGAAGTTTTTGTGGCGAAGATGATTCAAAGACTTGCTGGGCAATCTTATAAGGATCTGCTCCAAAACCCACCAGCGACGTTGCAATTTCTAAGACTCTACGGGATGTGTTTGAGAACTGGAAAGATCCGGTATCAGTTAAAATGCCTGTGTAGAGACAGGTAGATACCACGGGAGTAAGGGGAATATTCATGAAGCAAAAGATATCGAAAAGCATTTCGCATGTACTACTTGCCGATGATTTTACCCAGAAGATGTCCCCAAATGGCTTCTCCTGAACATGATGGTCGATATTGATGATGGAATTTGCTACATTGAGCAATTTTGTAAGCGATTTTCCGCAGCGATCTATGGAACCACAATCAAGAAATACAAGTGTAACGGCATCAAGTTGAGGAATATGCTCGATATCGTTAAGAACTTCCTGCGATCCTTCAAGAAACCGAAAAGTTGGAGGCACTCCGTCTTCGCAGAAACTTACCACTTTTTTGCCCATTCCTTTAAGAACGGCTTGCAAAGCCAGTAGAGCTCCGATCGCATCTCCATCTGGGTGAAAGTGGGTTACCAGAAGGTAAGATGTTCCATTCGTCAGAGCATGAGCGATTTTTTTTATGTCCATTTCGCAACTCTGTAGCTCTTTTGATTCTACCTGACGATCCGATTCGAGATCTGGAGGCTGATGTTTCAGTGTTGCTTCTATCATAGTGGATCCTGTTCGTCTTTAGATTTGAGAGTATTTAAAATCCATCCGATTCGTTCGCTATAGTCGAAAGAATCGTCGTAAACAAAGGACAATTTTGGTATGGAGCGCAAATGAACTCGTTCTGCCAGTTCACGACGGATGAACCCGGCAGCACTCGTCATGGCCACATTTAGCTCTGATCGATCGCTTTTATGGAAGGTTTCGCAGTAGAAAATGGTGGCTTCTTTAAGATCATCGGTCATTCTGACGCCAGTGACGGTGATTCCCTTAATGCGAGGATCCTTTACTTTACGCTGGATGATATCTGCCACCTCTTCTTTGATTAAGTCGGCAACTCGCAATTTTCGAGGATACTTTCTCATGTAAAGACCCCTTCTTAGTGCTATCACCCTGCCTGTCATCCCAGGCGAAGCGAGGGATCTCCTGCATGAGATTCCTCGGGGTTCCCTCGCTTCGCTCGGGATGCCTCGGAATGACAGAAAGGTCAGTATCGTATAAGCTCAATATCCTGATCAATAATTTCAGCCAGTTTGAGCGAATCCATATATTCAGCTATTTTATCGAGAATAGCGTTTACCGTCCGTCCATCTTTACCAACCACTGCTACGGCAAGGGTAGTCCGCTGATAAAGTTCATGGTCATCTACTTCTGCAACGGAAGCATTAAATTTGTTTCGACACTTTTCCACAAGGCTTTTAACCACCTTTCTTTTTGCCTTCAATGACATGCCTTCTGGAATAATTAAAGTAATGCGAGAAACACCAACAGTCATGGCCATCTTTCTACCGTTTATCCTGTGGTTCCTGTTTTGTTTCCTGAGTTGATGTGCCATCAATGGATGGCTTTACTGCTTCCATNGTGTAGACTTCCAGGGTGTCTCCGACCTTTACGTCATTAAAGTTTTCAATCAAAATTCCGCATTCAAAGCCAGCTTTNACCTCTTTAACATCCTCTTTGAAGCGCTTAAGCGATATAATCTTTCCATCGTAAACCACTACCTGGTCTCGAAGTACTCGCACTTTGGCCCCGCGCTGAACCACTCCATTCGTGACATAGCATCCTGCCACTGTGCCTACCTTTGAAATATGGAATGTCTGCCGCACTTCAGCTCGCCCTAGAACTTTTTCCTGATATTCTGGTTCGAGCAATCCTTCCATTGCCGCCTTGATATCATCGAGAAGCTGGTAGATGACGTTGTAAAATCTTACGTCAACTCTTTCCCTCTGAGCCACTTCTTCCACTTTGGCGTCCGGTCTTACATTAAAGCCTATAACAATAGCGTTTGAAGCCGATGCGAGCATAATGTCCGTTTCGTTGATCGCTCCTGTGGCAGAGTGGATGATGTTTATTTTTATTTCGGGATGTGAAAGTTTCTTTATAGCCTCGGTAAGAGCTTCCAGTGAACCCTGAACGTCTGTCTTAAGGATAAGATTAAGTTCTTTAAGCTGACCTTCGCGGATCTGCTCATAGAGTTTTTCCAAAGTGACCTTTGTGGACATAGATATTTCACGCTCACGCTGCTTTCTCAAGCGATGCTCGGCAAGAAGGCGAGCCTGTTTTTCGTCGGCGACAACGGCAAAATCATCACCTGCTTGAGGCACTCCAGAAAGTCCTATAACTTCTACGGGCATAGAAGGACCTGCGGATTCAATACGCTGTCCTCGATCGTTAAAGATATTTCTGACTTTTCCATAATGGACTCCGCAAACAAAGGCGTCCCCCACTTTTAACGTCCCTTCCTGAATAAGCACCGTAGCGACGGGACCTCTGCCTTTTTCTAGCTTTGCTTCAATGACCCGACCTCTGGCAGGCTTGTTTGGATTCGCTTTGAGTTCCATCAATTCCGCCTGAAGCAGCACCATCTCGAGCAGATCTTCAATGCCGATCTTCTTCTTTGCCGATACTTCTACCATTATGGTATTCCCGCCCCATTCTTCGGGAATAAGTCCGTGCTCAGCTAGTTCGCGTTTTACTCGTTCGGGATTGGCGTTTGGTTTATCTATTTTGTTTATGGCGACAATTATAGGCACCTGAGCGGCCTTTGCGTGGTTTATCGCTTCTATTGTTTGCTGCATTACTCCATCGTCAGCCGCAACAACCAGGATGACAATGTCGGTTACTTTTGCACCTCTGGCTCTCATTGCTGTGAATGCTTCATGGCCGGGCGTATCCAGGAAAACTATATCCCCTTTGTCCAGATGGATATGGTATGCTCCGATGTGTTGAGTGATGCCTCCAGCTTCGGCAGATGTAACATTAGTATGTCGAATGGCGTCAAGAAGCGATGTTTTTCCGTGATCCACATGCCCCATAACGGTAACAACGGGAGGACGAGGTTTAAGATCTTCGGGACGATCTTCTTGAGTGGCGAGAATGGTTTCTTCTTCTATGCCTTTCTTTTCCACTTCGTAGCCAAATTCTGAAGCCACAAGGGAAGCAGTATCAAAGTCTATGGCCTGATTTACCGTAACGGGAAGTCCAAGAAGCAGAAGCTTTTTAATAACCTCGGAAGCTTTAACTCCCATCTGTCGAGCCAGTTCCCCTACAATTATGGCCTCCTCAATGCGGATTTTTCGTTTTGCAGCCTTGGGAGGAAGAGTACTTGGAGTGGGTGGAGTGGTTGGTGCTGGCTTTGTGATGGATATTTTTGGTGGTTCGTGAGATTCAGCGAGAATTTCACGATTGTCACGCTTGGGTCGCAAAAATTTAGGAGGAGCCTCTATTTCTTCCTCTTCTTCACGTTCCGCCTTGAGATCCTCTTTTGGTCTGAATTTTTTAGGAGGTCTAATGGGTTTTTTGGAAACTTCTTCATCGACAACAATTTTTTTCCTTATCTTCGCTTCTAGAATCTCCTCGTGGTCTTCTTCTTCAATAGTTGGGATAATTTCAGGCAATTGAATAATTTTTGCTGGCTCTTCTTTCTTTGGTTTTCTTTTGCGACGGCGTCTGTGTCTTCTGGGTTTGTGAGGTTTTTCTGTTTCTGCAGCTTCTTCTGCTCGAGCTTCGACTGTGTCAAGAAATTCTGCTTCTGAAACAACCACGCTTTCACTGGCTGTTACTTCTTGCTGGCTTTCAACTGCTCTAGTTTCTTCATAGGCTGTTTCGGTTTCGACAGGTTCGATTTTGCTCTCTTCTTGTGGCACCTCAGCTTCGGCGCGAATTTCCTCTATCGTTTTTACTTCTAACGCTGTTTCCTTTCCAAAATCCGATACTTCGGTATCTTCTTTGGGCGACTCTACAGATTCAACGGCACTTTGAGCTTCGATAGCTATTTCAAGGATCTTCTCTTCTGGTAATTCTGGTCTAATCTCCTGAAGATCTACTCTTTCTTCCTGCAAAGACTCCATCGTCTCTTCCTGTGCCGTTGGTTCGGGTTCTAAAGACTCGACCACCTCTTCGGTTTCCAGCTTTTGAGGCTCTTCAAGCCCAGGTGGTTCCTCCGAAATCGGTTTTACAATTTCTTCTCTTTTGATTGGCGCGGCTTCCTCTGGTTCTAAAAGAGTGGTTACTTTAACCTGTGAAGCTTCAGCTATTTCTTCGGTTGTTTTTTCCGGTTCGNTGGGTTTGGGTTCTGTTTTGGGGCGTTTTCTCACAATGACCTGCTTTGTTGATGCCAGGATATCACTTACAGCACTTGTTGAAGGTTTAGCGAACTTTTTGAAGAATCGGCGCAGATAGTTTGCATCTTCAGAACTTAAGATACTCATGTGATTTTTACACGGGATGCCAAGCTCGTGCATCTTATCCATGAGTTCCTTTGGAGATATATTTAATTCTTTTGCTAATTCATGAACTCTTAACCGCGCCATTCTATACTCCCCCGCATGCCCCGTTTATGAGCTGAACGATTAGTCTTTAGCTCGTCCCCTGAAGGCTCGCTCTAGTCTTTTATCCAATTTTAATTGCTGTAAGCAGTCATGACACACATAGGCACCCCGCCCGCTCATTCTTTGTGAAATATCCAGCACCACAACACCTTCTGGGGTTAAGAACGAGTCTGAGCAAATCTTTTTTCGGTTTTTTAGTCCTGCATACAATGCAGGTCCTTATGGGAACGTGTTGTTTTACTGTTTCCGTCATTTCCTTTTTTTAATCGCCTTTAAAGCCTCTGCCTTTAATCCTTCTATTGTTGATTTAGAAAGTCCCATGATCGATTCCAGGTAATTTGTATCGGTGTTTACAAATTCTTCAAGCGATGTAATACCTTCATCAAAAAGTATATCGGCCAGATCCTCTGTCATATCTTGAAGCGAGAGAAACTCTTTATAGCGGTCGTCTTTACGACGTTCATATCGAGTCTCGCTTGTAACATCGATTTTCCAACTGGTGAGTTTAGCGGCCAAGCGAACGTTTTGGCCTCGTTTGCCTATAGCTAAAGAAAGTTGATCGTCGGGCACAATAACTTCAACAGACTGATTCGCCTGATCGATGATGACCTTACTTATAACCGCTGGAGCAAGAGCATTTACAACGAATTTTGCCGGATCTACATTCCATTGAACTATATCAATCCTTTCTCCTCTAAGTTCCTGCACCACTTTCTGAACTCGATTGCCCTTAACACCGACGCAGGCACCAATGGGATCAACCGATGGATCCTTGGAAACAACGGCAATTTTTGCTCGCGACCCCGGTTCTCTTGCTGCTGCAATGATGCTTACTATGCCCTCCTGAATTTCCGGAACCTCCAGGGCAAAAAGCTGGATAAGGAAAGATGGNTGAGTTCTGCTTACTATAATTTGAGGTCCCTTGCCGGACTTTTTCACTTCCACAATGTAAGCTCTTATACGGTCGCCGGGTCTNTAGTTATCCTGTGGAATTTGTTCCTTAACCGGCAGGAAAGCCTTCCGATTTGCCGAGATTTATGGTTATACCGCTTTTGTCCACCCGCTGAACGACTCCATGTACGATTTCTCCACGCCGATGCTTGAATTCTTCATATATGGCATCTCGCTCGGCATCTCGCAATTTCTGAAGGATGATCTGTTTTGCTGTCTGAGCTGCGATTCGACCTAGTTTTGCGGGATCTAGCAATACACCAACTTCATCCCCCACCTCCGCCTCGGGATCGTAGAGAGATGCCTCTTCCAGAGAAATTTCCCAGTTAGGTTCTTTGACTGTTTCTACCACCTTGTAGAACTTGATAGCCTCTATNTCTCCCTTTTTCTCATCCCATCTGACCATGATATCAGCTTTTGGCCCGAGCTTTTTGCGAATGGTGGTGGCAATGGCTTCTTCTAGGGCATTAATCAAGACGTTTCTTTCAATACCTTTTTCTCTACTAACCTGNTCTATAAGTCTCGCTAGCTCGGATGTCGTTGTCATGTTTTATCCATCCCCTCACTTATCGCACAAAGGTATGTGCCTAACTTTCTGCTTTTTTCTGGCTTTTTCTGTTTCAAAATAGGCAAGATTTGCCTTCTCAACTAACCCCGTAGGAATCGTAAAATCTGATCCATCNCATTCCAGAATTATTTCGTCCTCAGAGGCTTTTCTCAGGAAGCCTTTGAAGTTTTTTCGATTGGATATGGGAGTGGTGGTTCTAACAGTGATAATACTTCCAATGTATCGAGCGAAATGTTCTGGTTTTTTTAATGGACGATCTAACCCCGGTGATGAGACTTCAAGATGATAAGGATGATGAATTGGATCCATGACATCGAGAAAATCACTCAGAGTAGAACTCACTCGAGAACAGTCTTCTATGGTTATGCCGTCCTCATGATCGATGAAGACTCTAAGCACGTAACCCTGACGCTCTCGGCGGAATTCTACATCGAGCAATTCTACCCCCTCGGAATTTACTACCGGCTCGATCATAGATCGAATTTCATCTACAAATTCTTTTTTATCCACCACCCTCACATCCCATCCNAAAAAAGAAGTGGGCAAAACGCCCACTTCTTTAGCAGAACTAGATCATTTATAGGTTCAACTATTGGGCCAGATAATCTACCACAATGTTTTCCCCATTGCTGATCCGTCCACTAATCGAAGCAGGCACTCCCTGACTCCTTCGAAGTACCCCCTCAATAAGGGACTTTTAATTGTTTCTAGTTTATGGAGCGGGCAACGGGACTCGAACCCGCGACCCCAAGCTTGGGAAGCTTGTGCTCTACCAACTGAGCTATGCCCGCTTGCAAAAATCGTTCTTTAATTATCTCCTTCCGGCCTCAAAGTCAAGAAATTATTGGGGTTGTTCGAAAAAACTACAGCGGAGACCTATAATTACATCTAGGATTGTAAGGGCGTACGGCCGTACTCCCCTCCACACCCCCACAGGCGGGGCAATGTTCGAACACTCCTAGGAATTTNTTGGAATNGACTTGGTCCGAAAACGTTAGGGGAATAATTCATCTCCAATAGGAAATGTAATTCCTCCTCCTTTGCGAACGTCCCATAATCATACCTATAATCCATCCGCAGAAAAGCACTCCCGCTCCCGTAAGAAACCATCTTATTCGCTCTGAATTTTTAGCTTTACGGCTTTCCTCCTGAAGCTTGTCTCGTTCTTCTTTAAGGGATGTAATGTTCTTCTGGAGAGAATCGTGAGTTTGTTTGAGAGAAAGAAAGTCGGCAGCTTCCGTCTGTAACTTGGCATATTGTGCTTTGGATTCTTCTAGAGCCTTCTCCAGTGAAGCTATAGTTTGCTTTAATGATGCAACTTCGTTTTCGTATTGAGCGATTGTTGTCTTAAGAGTTTTATTTTCTTCCGTAAGCTGCACCAAATCTTTGCTACTTGGAGGAGACGACGT
>JGI24721J44947_10011433_pt1 | contig 11085 bp, 9 predicted proteins | sample YelNatPaOPGAMG01_FD_44947 | JGI IMG/M metagenome (IMG submission 44947)
CGGCGGTTATCGGTCACGCCTTTCCGATTTTCTTACGAGGTCGCGGGGGAAAGGGCGCGGCTACGGCGATGGGTTTTATCTTCGCCTTCTCCCCTTTAGCCCTGGTTATTTCTGGAGCGGTCATGGGCCTGGGCTTTTTAATCTTCCATGATTTCCATTATGCCGTTGCTCCCGGTTTGGCTCTTCTCCCCCTTCTCTGGCTCTTCCTTTTCCACAAGAGCTGGGTTGATGTCGGCCTGCTCTTAACCCTTCTTTGTTTCCTGGGACTAAAACGGCTGCTGGACGAGCCCTACATGAAAAGAATCAAGGCTCAGACCGGCTGGAATAAATCATGATTTCCGTTGATAACATTATTTTTTTAACCCTGCTGGCTCTCTTCCTGAACACTATTATTAATCTCCGGAGAATAACACCTGACCCCCCTTCTCCCTCAAAAGTGGATTGGCCCTCTGTTTCCATCCTTGTCCCTGTCAGGAATGAGGAAAAGAATATCCGTCAGTTAATTGCCTCTCTTTTGGAGCAGGATTACCCCGATTTTGAGATTATCGTGATGGATGACGGCTCAACCGACAAGACCTGGTCGATCCTCAAAGAGGTAGCCGCCAACCAGCCTCGGCTTCGCTTGGTCCAGGGTCAGGAGCTACCGGCCAACTGGACAGGAAAAAACTGGGCCTGCTACCAGCTCAGCCGTCTGGCGCAGGGAGAGATGTTTCTTTTTACCGACGCCGATACGCTTCACCGGCCGACTGCCTTAAAGCAGGCAGTGGCCTCGGCCCTTCACCACGAGTCAGGTCTCCTGAGTGCTCTGCCCGAATTGGAAGCCAAAACTTGGTCGGAAAAGCTCTATATGCCGATTATTCCGCTGGCTTTTGTCTCGCTCATTCCGTTTTTTAAGCTAAATCGACGAAAGGGACGCTCTTTCCCGGCGGCTCTTGGTCCTTTTCTTCTCCTGCCCCGCCGCGTTTACAAGGCTTGTGGTGGACACGAGGCCATTAAAGAGAACATAGTCGACGACATTGCCCTGGCGCGTCAAGTAGCCAAGCAGAAAGAAAAAATTACGCTTATCGACGGCAGTCATCTTTTCCGCATCCGCTTTTACACTTGCTTTGCGGAGCTGTGGGCTGGTTTTTCCAAGAACTCCTACGAAGCCATCAAAGGCACACCCCTCAAGTTAATAGCGATTATCCTGGCATGTTATTTTCTGTTTATCCATCCCTATTTAGCTCTTGCTGACGGCTTATCTCAAGCTCATTTAGCGGCGCTCCCCCTCCTTCAGGTAATTCTCATCAGCCTGACCCGAATTATTCTCGCCGAAAGATTCGGGACTGGGCTTCTCTGGGTTCTTTTTCATCCGCTCTCTGTGAGCTTAGTACTTCTTATTCTGGTCAACTCTTTTCGTCTGTCGCTTTTTAGCAAAAAAATTGTTTGGAAGGAGCGCTGGTATCCTCTGCCTTAATTAGAATTGAACCAGCTCCGGCCTGGAGGGAAATTATTTAAAACCGGTAGTTCATGATAGTTTCAGGAATATTAAAAGTATAAAATTGTCTTTTCTATTCTTGGCCGCAAAGGAAAAATAGGTTGGATTTATTATTAGTTCGGCGGGTAAGATGCCATCCGGTCATAAAGCGAACTGAACCGGCAAAAAAATCTTCCCAAGCTGGAGAAAAGAAAGACCAATTAGCCTTCATTTTCCTGGCCGCCATAAAAATGGCTAACTTCAGCCATGCCAGACTTAGCCTTCAAATCAGCCCCTAAGAAAAGGAAAGGAGTAAAAAAAAGGAATTTTGTTACGAATTTTACGCTTTTTTGGAGGGAGATGATAAATATGAGGAAAAAGCCAAAATTTTTCGCCCTTTTTTGTCTTCCCATCTGTCTATTTTGTTTTCCTGGAAGCCAGGCCAGGAAAGGGTCTTGGGATGAGCGGGTCGAAGGTATTGTCCAGAAAATAACCCCTCGCCTTGTGGCGATTCGCCGCGACCTTCACGCCCACCCCGAGCTTTCCTTCCAAGAAAAAAGAACGTCCGGCATTGTCGCTGCCTATTTTCAACAACTCGGGCTGGAGGTAAGAACAGGTATTGCCGGAACAGGCGTCCTGGGAATTCTTCGCGGCGAGAAAAAAGGACCGGTCCTCGCCATGCGCGGCGACATGGATGCCTTACCTATTACTGAGCAGACAGGGCTTCCCTTCAGCTCCCAAGAAAAAACGGTCTTTAACGGCCAGGAAGTGGGTATAATGCATGCCTGCGGCCATGATATCCATACGACTATTTTGCTGGGCGTGGCTCATGTTCTTTCCGAGCTAAAATCAGAGTTAAAGGGTACAGTTCTTCTTGTCGCCCAGCCCGCAGAGGAATATGGCGATGGCGCTTCTGAGATGTTGAAAGCCGGGCTCTTTAAAGATTTAAAGCCAGAAGCCATGTTTGCTTTCCATGTGGAGGATACAGCCAAGGTGGGAATAATTAAGTACGCTCCAGAATATGCGGCAGCGAATGTTGACGGGTTTGACCTTGTCATTGAATCCGAAGGAGGACATGGCTCGGACCCTGATTCCTGCGTCGACCCGATTGTTGTTGCCGCCCAAATTGTTACCGCCCTGCAAGTCATGGTCTCCCGAGAAATTGATGTTCACGATGATACTGTAATCACTGTGGGCTCTTTTCATGCGGGTACGGCTCGCAATATTATTCCCGAGAAGGCCGAATTAAAGGCGACGGTTCGCACCTATGGAGAGCAGCATCGGCTCAATGTCAAGGAGAAAATAGAAAGGGTCATTAAAAATGTCTGTGCAGCCGCCCAGGCTTCTTATAAGCTGGATTATTTTATCGGCACCCCTTCTCTCCGCAACGACCCCCAGCTAATGAAGCGCATTCTGCCCACAGTGGAACGCATCCTCGGCGGCAGACAATTTGTCCAGGAAGACAAGCCCAGCATGGGCGGCGAAGATTTCAGTTATTTTGCCCGCGAGATTCCTTCGGTTATGCTTTGGTTAGGGGTTGTCCCAGAATCTGTAGAAAAAACCTCAGTCCATTCGCCAACTTTTATTGCCGATGAAAAAAGCATTCCGCTGGGAGTTAAAGTTATGTCGGCCATCATCCTTGATTACTGATAATAGCCGCCTCCCATTTAACCTCAACTGCTGCTTTTCTAAGCCGGTTTAGACCTGAGCCAAGGCCGCTTTTTCTTATAATCCCTATCGGATTATTAATAAAGGATGGTCAGCTTTAAGGCAGAATCATAACTTGAAGTTTTAGAGATGAGCCTTATATATTAAGGAACAGGGGTTTTAGCTAACATGGCTTCGAACTCAGCCGCCGTGATTATTTTAACCCCCAATTTTTCTGCCTTGCCCAATTTTGAACCCGGGGACTCACCTACTACTAAATAAGAGGTTTTGCTGGAGACGCTGTCCATGGGCTTTCCGCCTCGAGCCCTGATAGCTTCGTGGGCTTCCTCCCGGCTCATCGAGGGCAGAGTCCCAGTAATCACAAAGGTCAGGCCAGTCCAAGGGCCAACAACTTCTTTGGCTACCTCCTCCAGTTTTACCCCGGCTTTTTTGAGCTTGGCGATTAGGTTCTTAACCTCCTTGCGCCGGAAAAAATTATAGACTTCGTAGGCGACCTTCTCGCCGATACCTGGAATCTCGTCAATTTCTTCCCTCGAGGCGGCCAGAAGCTTATCGATTGAGCCAAAATGGTTAGCCAGAAGAGCCGCCGTTTCTGAACCCACATTGGGAATTCCCAGCCCGTATAGAACCCGGCTCAGTCCCTTTTCCTTTGATTTTTCAATCGCCCTTAAGAGATTGCTCTCGGAAAGTTCCCCAAACCCGCGCAAGGAAGCTAAGCATCCTGGTTTTAAAAAATAAAGGTCACCTGGGTCCCGAACGCCCAGCTCTTTATAAAGCACGCCCGCTACTTTTTCTCCTAAACCCTCGATGTCCATGGCGCCCCGCGAGGCCCAGAGCTCAAGCCGGCCTCGCACCTGAATAGGGCATTCCCAGTTGCGACAGAATAATCCTACTNCCCCCGCCTCTTTAACCAAGGGAGAACCGCAGGCGGGACATTTAGTGGGCGGCTTAGCTGGCTTAACTCCAGCCGGTCTTAAAGCATAATTTACTTCCCGAATATAAGGGATAATATCGCCGGCTTTCTCCACGATTACTGTATCCCCCTCTCGGACATCAAGCTCGGCTACCCTCTCGGGGTTAAAAAGGCCGGCTCGCTTTACCGTGGTCCCAGCCAGCAAAACCGGGCTTAAATTAGCCACGGGAGTAATCGAGCCCGCCCGACCCACGGACCATTCAATGCTTTCTACTTTGGTTGTCGCTTGTTCGGCCTTGAATTTAAAAGCAATGGCCCAACGCGGGGCCTTGGCTGTTGCCCCCAACACTTCCTGGGCTCTGAGGTCATTAACTTTGACCACCAAGCCGTCGATGTTATAGGGCAAATTCTCCCGCACCGCTTCCACCTCCCGATAAAACCGGAAAAGCTCATCCAAATTGCGGCAAAGACGACGCTGCGGATTTACCTGAAATCCCCAACGCTCTAAAGCTTCCAGCGCCTTCTCCTGAGTTTCTACCCCAGGAACGCGGGAAATGAGATAATAAAGCCAGGCATGAAGCTGACGCTTAGCCACCTCTCGAGGGTCGAGGAGTTTCAAGGTCCCGGCGGCCGCGTTGCGCGGGTTGGCAAACAAAGGCAGGCCCTCGGCCTCCCGCTTCTTATTCAACCTGGCCAGGCCTTCTCTGGTCATATAAACTTCGCCCCGGACTTCCAAATGGCCGCGGGGGGCGTTATTGAGCCTCAGAGGAATATCATGGATTGTCTTCAAGTTAGCAGTAATATCATCTCCCGTATAACCATCTCCCCGAGTTGAACCCCTGACCAGAAGACCGTCTTCATACTCCAAGGAAATAGCGACACCGTCAATCTTTGTCTCGGCCATGTACTCTATTTTTCGACCCAGGGCCTTGCGCAGCCGCGTTTCCCAGGCCTGGACCTCCCCTTCATCGTAAGCATTATCCAGAGAAAGCATGGGCGGGTCGTGAGCTACCGTCTCAAAGCCTTCTAAAGGGGCCCCTCCCACCCGCTGGCTGGGAGAATCAGGGGTAATCAGTTCAGGGTACTCTTTCTCCAGGTCCAACAGCCTTCGGTATAACTGGTCATACTCATAATCGGAAATAATCGGCTCTCCCTTGACGTAGTAAAGGTAATCATGTTTTCTGATTTCTTCTCTTAGACGCTCCAGTTCAACCCGGACCTTTTCTAAATCGGTTTTACGTTGAGGGCTCATTTTAGCCTCCCCATATTTTCCTGCCCCTAAAGCATAATTAGTCATCGATTCGAGAAAAGTCAAGCCTAAAAGAATTGGGGCAAAGCTCCGGAAGCGTCCTTCCCAGAGACCTCGTGCCGAGGCTGTCTGAGCCTGAATTGAGCCAAGCTTGACGCCAAGCGATGGGGCAAAGAGCGCCTATGCCCACTCTATCATAAGGTAGGCGAGTTCCACCCGCACCGAGGAGGGCAAAAAAGAAACGGCGCAAAAAACCTAAAAGGGAGCAGCGCCGTTCCGGACGCGCTAAGGCCTAAGCCCCAAGAGATAGAAGAGGTCTATTCAATTTAACTCTTTCCAATTATCTTTTAGCCGACAGCTCTAACCTGGCCCGGAGGCGATAAGCGGGTATTAGGAAAAAGAGAAGGAGGAAAAGAATCAAAAAATAAACGGGGTTAAGGCCCTCCTCGAGGCCGTGGGAAAGAAAAATTATGCTGCGTTCAAGATGAATCAGGATCAGGTTAAAGAAAATTAGGGCTGTCCAGGCCTGCTCTTTCCAGAGATAGCGCAGCTTTTGCCGAAGCTTTTCGTCATCTATCCTCGACGGTATCCGCGGGGAAAGCGAGGCGAAGGCAAAAAGGCTGGCCAAGCAAACTTGAGCCAGAGGATAGAGGAAGAAAGCGGGAGTTTTTTTAAGCCAGAGGAGCGGCTGTCCCAGAAGGTTTATCCAGAGAAGAATAGGTGAAGGCAATCGGGGATAAGCCACAACGGCCATCGCCCAGCCGGCTACTATCAAAAGGCAGTTAGCTGCCACAAGAGCTGGAAGCAGGTAACGCTGCATAGTACTTTGAGGCAAAAATTAAAGATAGCTTTATCGGCGGCTATTCTGTCTATTGAATNCGCCGCATTAAGACCCGGGCCAGCCATTCGAGGGCGCCGGGTGTCTTTTCCCAAGAGCGCCAGCTTTCTACGGCGTAGATGATAGCCTCATTCTCATCGCCTCGACCTATGCTTGAGGGTAATTCGTCGGGAAGCTCCCAAAGGCCGAGAAGATAGAAAGGTACATAAGGATTAGCCTCGAGCGCCCGCCGCAAGGACTGTTCAGCCTCTTTGCCCTCGCCTGACTGCCGGTAATGAAGCAGGGCATGAGAATAAGCCCAGGTGGCTGATTTATCCTCAGGATAGCGGTCGAGCAAGTTCAAAGCTTCTTTATCTCGGCCTTCCTCAAGGAGACACTGAATAAGGGCATGCCGCAAGCCGAGGTGGTCCACGGCGTCAAGCCGTAAGAGGTCTTCAAAGTGGTCAATGGCTTGCGCTCTCTCGCCCATCATCCACAGGCACTGGGCTAAGCCCGCCCTGGCTCTCATATAAGGACGGGTGGCCACGATTCCCCAGAAATGACCGGCGTCGGTCTCAAAAACTTCTTTTCCCAAGGCCCTCTCTCCTGCTTTAACCCCCTGTTCATAAAGGGCTGAAGCTTCCTGAAGGGTGTTGGCGGTTTCTTCCGCCAAGAGCACATAAGCATCAGCACAATCAGGCGAAACCTTAAGAGCTTCTTTGGCTAATCTAATTCTTTCCTTCCCCTCCGCCTCAAAGGCGTCATACATCAGACTCTGGGCTTTTTCCAAGGGGGTTCTTTTTTCAAAGCTAAAGGGTTGACCAGAGGAAAGAATGTTTTCAATGTAGCGATGGACTTCTTCTTTGGAGGCAAATTCTCGGTCCCGAAGGAGCAAACTGATCTCGAAACTCGTTCTTTCCAGAGCACGAACGTCCTTGAGAGGCTGGGCTGTATTTTTTGGCTCATCACTTTTTCTTTTTTTTGCCGGCATTAGTCCTCCTTTAAGACCAGCCTTGGTTTTTCTTGGCGGCTTACGTCTTCATTCTCAGCATATTCCTTTTTTAGCCCAAATTCCAGCAAATATTTGGTTTTAGTCTCCTGGCCATTAGTCAAGATAAGAATTAAATGCTCATCTTTCCATTTGTGGCGTTTAAACAATAATGCGGCGGTGAAGGGTCTTGCAGCCGCTCCCGTTTTTCCTTCCGTTTCTCGGCCGCGTCTCTCGGCACCAAAAGAGTTCGCCTCACTGGTCATAGAAGTAATCCAACGGTGCTTGGACTCATGGGGCCTTGGCCATTGCCCAGTTCTGGTCACAAAATGGCCATAAAAAATTAGGTAAATAGGTGAGGTATCGCCAATTTTCAAGGAATGGTCTGACGAATAAAAAGACCTAAACGATGGCAGGCTTGGCGGCCCGCGGATAAAAATGGAAAGAGGTAAGGCCAGACATGAAACATGCCGGACCAGACTTCAAGCTCCACTTTTACTCCAGACAAATAAGCCTGCTGGGCTAATCTGTAGGCATCATCGTAAAGGACCTCGTCGCTCCCGACGAGAATAAAAAGCGGGGGAAAACCCGAGAAACTTCCATAAAGCGGGGAAATACAGGGGTCAGTTAAGTCTCTTTTTCCGGCATACCAGCGGGCTCTTTCCAAGGCCATTTTCTGGCTCACCATCGGGTCGCGCCGGGCTCTGGTTAAATAGGCTTCCGAAGAACAGCTTAAATCGACCCAAGGCGAAAGAAGACAGACACAGGCAGGAAGAGGCAAGCCTTCAGCCACTAATCTCTGGACTAAAGCCACCGCTAAGCCACCGCCGGCTGAATCGCCCACAAGGGCGACTCGGCCACTTTCCAATTTCTGGTCAATCAACCAGCGATAGCCAAGGAGAGAATCTTCCAAGGCGGCCGGATAAGGGAATTCTGGCGCTAAGCGATAATCAACCGTCAAAGCGACGGCTTGCGCCTCGCGAGCTATTCTCTGGATTAAATGACGGTGCGTCTGCGGTGAGCCGCTCACCAGGGCGCCGCCATGCAAGTAGAAAATTAACCTTTCGGCTTGATGGAGATTTCTCTCCTCAGGCCTTGGGCCAAGCATTTCGGCTTTAAGGCCGTTAATGCTTATTTTTTCAACGGAGCCTCGGCCGAAGAGCGAAAAAAACTTGCCGCCTAACTCGAAATAATCGCGGGCCGCTCTAAGGTCAAGGAAGCGATGGGCCCACCGGCCCCAACGAAGTAGGCGGCGAATAATAATTAGTTGCGGCGAAAGGCGCCTCTTTACTTCCCTTTCTTTTAGCCAGTGGTTCTTCATCTTGAGAGTTCACCTTAAAGCTGAGTTTCAATATCTTGCCACCCGAAAATAATTAACCAACTCCTCAAGGCGGCGAGACGAACCATTCAAGACAAATTTTAAGCCACCAGATCCTCGGCTTGACAGCTTCTTTTTATCTATTTTACTATGCCCAAACAAAAAATATTAATAAGGGAGGTGTATGATGCGGCTAAAAACCTGGCTTCTTTTTCCTCTCATTTTTATTATGTTAAGTCCCCATGTTCTTCCTCAGACTGAGCAAACAGAAAATGAAACTCTCCGGGAGCTAAGAAGGATTAATCAAACCCTGCAGCATCGGCTGGATTCTTCCTCAGACTGAGCAAACAGAAAATGAAACTCTCCGGGAGCTAAGAAGGATTAATCAAACCCTGCAGCATCGGCTGGATGTCCTGGAGAAAGAAATCGACGATGTTTTGTGGTACTCCCGGTTAGGAAACTATGCCTTTGTCGATAAAGTCTTCCTCACTGGGCCACCCCCCTGGAAAGAAAAAAACCCTACTGGCCAAGGGGCGGGCAATCCCGTTAAGTTCTGGTCGTATATTTTTATTCCCAAGGGTCTTGATTATCAGAAAAAATATCCTCTTATCGTCCTGCCGCATGGCGGGGTTCATGCCAATTTCACGACCTATCACACCCATATCGTAAAAGAAATGTTAGCCCAGCAATATATCGTGGTAGCTCCAGATTATCGTGGTAGCACCGGCTATGGTCAGTCCTTTTACGAAAGAATCGATTACGGCGGGTTGGAAGTGGAGGACGTGGAGGCGAGTCGAAAATTTATGGTCGAAAACTATGAGTTTGTGGACCCTGACCGGGTGGGCATTGTCGGATGGAGCCATGGCGGGTTGATCGCTTTGATGGCTGTCTTCGACCACCCCCAAGATTATAAAGTCTGCTTTGCGGGCGTTCCGGTGAGCGACCTCATTGCCCGCATGGGTTATAAGAGTCAGTCTTACCGTGACCTCTATTCGGCCGATTATCACCTCGGCAAGACAGCCGAAGAAAACGTCGCCGAGTATAAGCGGCGCTCCCCTGTCTGGAACGCGCATAAACTGCAGACGCCCCTTTTGATTCATACCAACACCAACGATGAAGATGTTAATTACCTGGAGGTCGAACACCTCATCCAGGCCTTAAAGGCTGCAGGCAAACAGTTTGAATACGAGGTCTTTCAGGCGCTGCCTGGCGGCCATTCCTTCGACCGGCTCGATACCAAAAAAGCCAAGGAAATCAGGTTGAAAATCTACCAATTTCTGGCTAAATACCTCCACCCGCCTAAGCAATTTTCCAGTGTCGCCGATATCGATAAAGCCGCCTACCGTTAAGAGAAAAATTAAAACAATTAAGAAAAAGATAATAAAAGCTAAACCTTCCATGGTCACTTCTGCCTTCCCGAATTTAGCCCTCAAACCTGCCCAGATAAAATGGAAGAGAACCAGGCTAATTAGCTTTTTATTTAGAAAGAGCCCTTTTGCTTAATAAATACCCTATTAATTTCAAGCTGGCTATTTGCTTTCTATTTTGGTCCTGAAAAGCAATAACTTTCTTAAGCCTCGCTTGAACTTTTCCGAGCCCCGCTTTGGCCATCACTTGATTGATTAGTCCGGCGGCCCCGCGCCAGGGAAGCGGCTACGCCCAGAGCGCAAAGAAAGGAAAAAATGACAAAACCGGCCTGGGCGCTGCGCAGAAACGCGGGGTAAAAAGGAGGGGAAATAGGCCGGGGGCCGATAAAAAGAGAAAAAAGAATCATCACCGTGCCTAAGCTCATCATCTGGCCCACAAGGCGCATCGTAGCCAAGGTGGAGGAAGCTACCCCATAGAACTTTCTTCCGACTGAGCCCATCACAGCGTTGGTGTTGGGTGAGGAAAAAAGGGCAAAACCAAAACCGAGAAAGCAGAGTGAGGCCACGACTGTCGGTAGAGAGCTTCGTTCGCTTAGAAAAATCAAGCCAAAAAGGCCTAAGCTGGAAAGGGCCATGCCGAGGGAAGCGACTACCTGGGGTTCTATTTTATCCGAGGCTCGGCCAGCTAAGGGAGAAAAGAGAGCCATTAATACCGGCTGGGCTACTAAGATTAAACCAGCTGTTCGCGGGTTTAGTCCTTTGATGTACTGCAAATAAAGGCTAAGGAGCAGGCTGACAGCGGACGTAGCCGAATAATGAATCAAAGCCGCTAAGTTCGAGAAGGCAAAAAGACGATTTTGCCGGAAAAGCCCGAGGTTGAGGAGAGGAAAGGGAGTTTTCGACTCCCAGAGAATAAAAACTAAAAGGCCAACAAAGGCCATGCCGGTTAAAATTACCCCCAGCCAATTAGGTAATTGGGAAAAACCATAGATAAGAGAAGCGAGCGAGGCGCCATAAAGAACCGAGCCGACCCCGTCAAGCTTCTCGCCCCGGGCCTCAGCCCACTCTCCCTTCAGGTTGTTTACCGCTACGATGAAAGCAATAATCCCGATGGCCGCATTGAAAAGAAAAATGCTGCGCCAGCCAAAGCTCTGGGTCAAGGCCCCACCCAGGATTGGCCCCAAGGTAAGACCAAGGTAAGTGGAAGAAACATTTATGCCCAGAGCCCGTCCTCTCTCCTGTGGCGGAAAAACTGAGGTAAGGATGGCCACCCCGGTGCCAAAGATCATCGCCGCGCCAATTCCCTGAA
>JGI24721J44947_10011437_pt1 | contig 11083 bp, 9 predicted proteins | sample YelNatPaOPGAMG01_FD_44947 | JGI IMG/M metagenome (IMG submission 44947)
CCTTCGCCCACTTTCTCAGGCACAGTCCAGTTGTATGAGGTTTGGGATTTATCAACATTGATTGGCGAAGCAAAAGATTTAGCCAAACCATCATACCAGTAAATAGTATAACTATAAATATCATTGGTAATGTCTTGGCTGCTGGTGACATTCCAACGAATGGTGGTCGTGCTATTAGCTATCAATTGGGCTGGTGGTACGGGCGAGGTAATATTAACATTAATGTTTGGTCCTGGCGGTGGATTAACTGAATAAGTATTAGAAATCAAAATGAGGGTTAAAACGCCCACGGCCAAAATACCAATAAGGGTCTTATTTGTCATATTCTTATTTTTCATATTATTTAATATATTTTTATAGCTTAATTTTTAGGACCTTTTCTTAATTACTTATTCTTATTATACCCCCTTTCAGACCTATCAACAAGGGGATAATTATTAAGATTAAATAGCATTAAGCTATTACGAAGACTTTGGTTGATTACCTCTTTTGCTTCTAATCCCTTAATTTTGGCGATTTTTTCTGCCACATACCTAACATAGAGCGGCTCATTGCGTTGGCCGCGAAAAGGAAGGGGCGCGGCATAAGGCGCGTCAGTTTCAATTAAAATACGCTCCAAAGGCAATTCTTTAATCATTTGGTCATAACTTTCGGTATAAGTGATAACACCAGAAAGGCCGATATAAAAACCGCTCCTAATAATTTCTCTGGCATCCTTTTTGGAACCAGTAAAAAAATGAAAAACTCCTTTGGCTTCAGGATAAATTTCTTTAATCAAAGAAAGGGCTTCTTTATAAACCTTGCGGACATGAAAAATAAGCGGCTTATTAAACTGGCGGGCAGCCTTTAATTGTTTAATAAAAGCTTCTTTTTCGTCTTGAATATATTTTTCTTGAAGAACCGGCTCCTCATCTGAAAAATAGCTATAATCCAAACCACATTCGCCAATAGCCACTACTTTTTCCGATTTTATTAACTCTAAAAATTTTTCATCAAAATCTTCGGGCTCTAAAATTTCTAAACCTCCCCCTAACTCCTGCGGGTCTTTTTTAAAAGGAAAGGTATGATTAGGATGGAGCCCGACTGTTGCCCAAAAACCATCGTAGTTTTTAGCTAAATTTATGGCTTTTAAAGAAGTTTCAAAATTCGTCCCTACATTAATAACTCCCACTTTAGAATCTCTGGTTCTTTTAATCACTTCTTCGCGGTCAGCATCAAAGGCTGCTAAATTTAAATGGCAATGAGAATCAATCATCATAACCGGGGAAAGAGCGGCGGCTCTTTTTTAAGCTTCAATTTTAAATGGATTAAATCTTCTGGTTTCGAATCTTCTAATCCTAAATATTTTAAAATCCGGCTGCTTGTTTCTGGCAAAAAGGGTAAAAGCAAACGAGCTAAATGATAAAGAACAAAAATGAGGGAGCTTAAACCTTCAATTTTTTCTTTTTCCGTTTTTTCCCATAAACGCGTTTTGCTTAAATAAGCATCAGCCAAACCAATTAAATTCCAGGCCTCATTTAAAGCTTCATTAAAACGAAAATCAAACATTAACTCGCGATATCTGGCCAAAATATCTTTGATTTCTTTTTCAAAAATATTCTCTTTTAAGGATATCTCCAGGCCTTCGGCTAAAGCCAAAATACGACTCGTCAAATTTCCCAAACCCGAAGCCAGTTCGTGATTATAGCGTTCTTTTAGGGCCTCTTCTGAAAAATCACTATCTTGATAAGCAGAAATAGCCCTTAAAAGATAATAACGAACTGCTTCCCCACCATATTTTAAAACCAAATCTTTGGGCCGGATAACCGAACCCCCTGATTTAGCCATTTTTTCACCAGACAAGGTTACATAGCCATGAATAAATAAAGTATCAGGCAAGCGGAGACCAGCGGCTAAAAGCATGGCTGGCCAATAAATGGCGTGAAAACGGGAAATTCCTTTGCCAATAATATGAACTACTTTTGATTCTTTGCCCCACCATTTTTCAAATTCATTTTCATCCGTGCCATAGCCAATCGCTGAAATATAATTAGTTAAGGCATCAAACCAAACCCAGATTACCTGATGAGGGTCATTAGGCACTTTAATACCCCAACCGCGCGCTCGTTCGCTTGAACGGGAAATAGAAATATCCTCCAATCCTTCTTTAATAAAGGCTAAAATTTCATTGGCCCGATACGACGGCACAATTTTAAACTGACCAGATTCAATGACTTTTAATAATTCGTTTTGATAGCGCGAAAGCCGGAAAAAATAATTTTCCTCTTTTAATTTTTCCAACGGTTTTTTATGTTCCGGACAAAGACCATCAATTAAATCTTTTGGTTCGTAAAAACTTTCGCAGTCAACGCAATAAAGCCCTTCATAACTTTGACGATAAATATCTTTCTGGCATGATTGCCAAATTTTTATTACGCCTTTTTTATGTCTTTCTTCGGTTGTGCGAATAAAATCGTCATAACTTAAATTCAATAGCGACTTCAACTCGTAAAAATAAGTGTAATATTTATCCACCCATTCTTTAACGGAAACGCCCGCTTTTTGGGCAGCCTGCACATTTTTTAAACTATTCTCATCCGTACCGCTTAAAAATTTCACCTCATAACCTTCCATTCTTAAAAAACGGCTAAAAGCATCCGCTTCCACTTTCTCCAAAGCGTGACCCAAATGGGGTTCACCATTAACATAATCAATGGCAGTTGTTACCAAAAATCTTTTTGGCATTTTAACTAAATTAATTTTTGTTGAGGATTAAAAGATTCTAATTTGCCGCTTTTTATGTCTTTTACGATTTCGAACAATAAAATAAGAAGGGGTAAGGCCAAAAGCACGCCCAAAATGCCGCCTAACATCCCGCCAATAACGACTACTAAAATAATGGCAAAGGGGCTGAGGCGGAGAATTTTGCCGCGAATAAAGGGTCCAATCACATGTTCAATTTCTTGGGCCACCAAGTATAAAATAGTCACAAAAACAACCACCATCAATCCTTTCTCGCTGGCTAAAATTAACGCTATGATTAAACTCAAGATAGCACCCAAATAAGGAATAAAGTTTAAAATTAAGGCCAGAAAAGCCAAAAGAAAGGCGGAGGGAACTTTCAAAATTAATAAGCCAGAAAAAATAATAAGGGCCATTATAAAACTGGAAGCCAATTGACTATAAAACCAGCGGCCCATTAAATTTTCAAAACGATGCCATAAATTTAAAACATAACCCTCATATCCTTTGGGACTAAAAAAGCGGATTAAATATTCGATGCCTCCTTTATCGACATTAATATAGAAAGAGAAAAAGATAATAAGTAAAGTATAAAGCAGGCCACCAAAAATATGACTCAAAAACTGAAAAAGTCCTGAAAAAGCAATGTTTAAATCGCTAAAACGGGAAAAAAATTCATTCAAATTATGAGGCAATTTAGCAAGCCAATCCGAAGAAGAAAAAAGACGAATCCAATCGCTATTAATATTTTCTAGAGGGAGGAGATTATATAAGCGATTTAAATTATCCCAAACAGAAGGGGCTAAAAGATAGAATAAAAAGCCGAAGATAATAAAGGCCAAGCAATAAATAAGCAAAGTGCCTACCAGGCGATGAAGATGATGCTTTTCTAGGAAGCGGATGGGTTTCTCAAAAATCGCAGCGCAAACCAAAGCCATCATTAACGCTAAAATCACCTGTCTTATATAAACGGCTAAAACAATGCCGCCTAAGACAGCAAAAAATCTGAAAAAACTTTGCCAGCTGATATCTAATGTGTGCTTTTGGTTCATAGAATTAAAAATTTAAAATTTTCTGTAGGGCGCGCTCATTTTTGTGAGGGCCGACCAAAGCCAAATTAAGACGCTCGGGTTTTAATAGTTTCGCTGCCATCCTTTTCACGTCGGTTAAAGTTACTTTATTTATTTCTGTCAGGTATTTTGAGGGCAATTCAATTTTATTTTTTAAAAGCAATTCATTGGCTAAATAACGCGCGTAGTTATGAGGAGTTTCAGAATAAAGTGCCCAGCGGCCAGCTAAATTATTTTTAGCCACTTTTAATCTCTCCGGAGTTGCATTTTTTCCAGTCAAGCTCTTACATTCTTTAAGAATAGAAGATAAAACCTGAATTAATTTCTCGTTGTTTAATCCGCAATTAATAGCCCAATAACCATGGTCGGCAAAATATTGCGGTTCAGCGTTAAGATAATAGGCTGCCCCTAATTTTTCCCTCACCAACTGAAAGAGCAGGCCACTAATTCCACCGTCTAAGATAGTATTTAAAATATCTAAGGCATAACGCCCCGGATTAAAATAATTAAAAGAACGAACGCCTAAAACAATATGTGTTTGGTCGGTTTTTCTGAATTTTATTTTGAGGGCTGGCTTTTTCTGCTTTTCCGGAGTCGGGAAAAAATGATAACCCTCGCCTTCTTTGATATCTTTAAAATATTTTTTAATTAAATCGATTGACTGCGAGGGATTAAAATTGCCACTGATGGTGATTAAAGAACTTTTGGCGCGATAAAGAGCGTGATGATAATTTATCAAATCCTGACGCGTAAAACGTTTGACATTTTCTTTGGTGCCAGCCAATTCTCGACCTGCCGGCGTATCGCCATAAAGCAAATCAGTCCAGAGGTCCCAAACATAAGTAGTAGGGTCATCGCGATATAAATTAATCTCCTCAATCACTACACCCTTTTCTTTCTCTATTTCTTCCGGCGGATAAATAGAGTGAAGATAAATATCAGCTAAAATATCGATGGCTAGTTTCAAATGTTTTTTAGATGTCTTAATCCAATAACCGGTATATTCATAACCGGTATAAGCATTATAACTAGCGCCAATGCTATCCAGCTGGCGAGTTAAAATAAAACTAGTAGGCCTTTTTTTAGTGCCTTTAAAAGCCATATGCTCCAAGAAATGAGAAATGCCGTTTAGTTTCTTGGGTTCATAAAGGCCGCCAGCGCGCACCAAAACCGTTACCTGAACAGTTTCAATATCGTTATTTGGCACCAATAAAGCCCGGAGGCCATTTTTAAATTTAACTACTTGATAGGAATACATTCTAACATTTAAATTTCTCTCGGAAATAATCCTTGAGCTCGCCTATTTTTACCCTCTCCTGTTTGGTTGTATCACGGTCGCGGATAGTTACCATTTTATCTTCTAAACTTTCAAAATCAATAGTGACACAATAGGGCGTACCGATTTCATCCTGACGCCGATAGCGCCGGCCGATGGAACCGGTTTCGTCGTAATCAGTCATAAAATCATTTTTTAAAGAATGGTAAATTTCTGCGCTTAATTTTACCAACTCGGACTTATTTTTTACCAAAGGAAGAACCGCTATTTTAATGGGACTAATAAAGGGTTTTAGTTTTAAAACAATTCGAATTTCTCCGGTTTCATCTTCTTCTTCGTTATAGGCATCCAATAATAAAGTAAGCAAGGTCCGGTCTACGCCGCTTGAAGGCTCAATCACATAAGGAATGTAATGCTTTTGGGTTTCTTCGTCAAAATAAGAAAGGTCTTTACCAGAATAGCGGCTATGCTGGCTTAAGTCATAATCAGTGCGGTTGGCAATGCCTTCCAATTCGCTCCAGCCAAAAGGAAAACGATATTCAATATCTGTGCAACCTTTGGCATAATGGGCTAGCTCATCTTTAGTATGCTCTCGGCGGCGCAAATTTTCCTCTTTAACGCCCAAACTCTTATACCAATTGAAACGCTCATCGACCCAATAACGATACCATTGATCATCGGTCCCGGGTTTAACAAAAAATTCCAATTCCATTTGCTCAAATTCAAAAGTGCGGAAAATAAAATTGCCCGGTGTAATTTCATTTCTAAAAGATTTGCCTATTTGGGCAATGCCAAAAGGAATTTTTTGCCGGCTGCTATTTAGGACTTGCTTAAAATTAATAAAAATACCTTGAGCCGTTTCAGGCCGAAGATAAACCAAGCTGGCTTTATCCTCAATGGGCCCCAAAAAAGTTTTAAACATTAAATTAAAAAGCCGGGCTTCTGTTAACTCACCATTGCATAAGGGACAGTGTGGCCGACCGTCAGTAAGTGATACCTGGCCATATTCGCCTTTCATTAAATTATCAGCCCGAAAACGGCTATGGCAATTTTTACACTCAATCAAGGGGTCGCTAAACTTGCTTAAATGCCCTGATGCTTCCCAAACTTTGGGATTTAAAATAATACCCGAATCTAATCCCACCACATCCGTCCGCTCTCTAACCATTTTTTGCCACCAATAACTTTTAATATTGTTTTTTAATTCCACGCCTAAAGGGCCGTAATCCCAAGAATTGGCTAAACCGCCATAAATCTCCGAGCCAGCAAAAATAAAGCCACGCCTCTTGGCCAGGTTTGTAATTTTATCCATTAAATTTTCGTCTTTGTTAATAATCATTATTTTACGGACGGACAATGCCATCAGAAGACAAAACACTCGTATCGGTTAAGTTGTCAGAACGCACAGGCGCTACTGTCAAATTAATGTCTTTTAAGGTAAAGGCATCTTGAGCCGACAGCGTGGTTTCATTAATTAAATTGATGGCTGTATTTACTTGATTTGAAGAAGGAGTAACGGCAATCTGGAAAATTAATTCATAGGCCTTTGAAGTAAAACCAGAGCCAGCAGGAATATCCGGCAAGGTCCAAATTAATTCGCCGGTTCTTTCATTATAGCTTGGCTCGCTGTCGCCGTAATTTCCAGCCAAACGATGGGTAAACACTGACCAAGTAGGCAGCACGGTCTTAACTGTCACATTTTTAAGCGCATTGGCCGGATTTTTAATTTTAAAATGAATGGTAAATTGGGTAGTTTTATCGACCCGCAAAGGCAAATTACCTTCGTTAAAAATCTTGGAAGGAGCGTCGCGGAAAAACGAAGTCACAACTAATTCTGGAACCGTATTGATTTTAATGGTATCGGTGACCGAAGCACGAATGGGAGAATTAATACCAATCTCCTGCGGAATAGTGCTTGTATCCATATCTGCTTTCATTAACAGCACAAAGTTGCGATCCAAGGCTGTTTTTATCGGATAGGTGCGCGAAACATTAATAGAAAAAGTTAAATCCCCTGTCTCACCCGGATTCAAAACTAACAGGTTGGGCGTGTTAGCACTGTTCCAGATAATGGTTTTAGTTTTGGAATTATAAAAACCGCGACCGCTTTTCACTGAGGAAAAATCAAACATTGAGCCATCGAGGGTTGCTTTAACAATTACATTATTTAAGGCGTTGGAATAATTATTACGATAACTAATTCTAAAATTCAAGGTTTCGCCCGGGTCGGCATTATAGGTAATATCTCCATTAACCGTGGCTGTTAACTGTAAAGGATTGGGCACCACGGCCAAAATGCTTTCGGTTTTCGTCAAAAGATAGGCTGAATCATTTAAATAGAGCATTAGTTTAAAAACAAACTTTCGGCCCTCACCGCCACTACTGGTTAAAAAGCCGGTAATATCAATTTTATTTTGCATAGCCGGAGCAACAGTACCCAAATACCATAAATTATCTTTTTGGCTCGGCACGGGCACTGAACTCTTAAAAGTAAAGTCATTCGGCCATTCAATTTCTAAACGCACATCATTATATTGGTCCGGACTTTGGTTTTCCCAACTGACACTAATAGGAAATTCTTGGTCCGGCAAAACTTGGGCTGGTAAAACAGGGTTTAAAGCAAAAGTAGACCCATTGATAATAACATTGTAGCTTATAGGTTTTTCAAAAACGGACGTAAGGTTTTTGGGGCGATAGCGAAAAACGCCGCTAAGGTTTAGAGAGGTACGATCTTCACCAAAAAACAATAAAGAAAAAGTCTCTTCGCCACTGGTCTTGGGATTAATTTTATCAAGTTTTAAATTTAAAATCCTTTCTTTCGGGTTTTCTGGATTAAAACAGGCCTCCGGCAAGTTTAGAGAAACTTCCGCATCTTCTAAGGCAATATTAGATTGATTGTTAAAAACAAATTTATATTCTTTTGTCTCGCCGCTTTTAACCTCGTTTGGTCCGGTTAACCCATAACTCACGCCACCGCCTTTTAGAATTGACCAAATAAGGAAACCGAGCCCGAAAAGGAAAAGGGCGGTTAAAAGGCCAAACCAGAAACTATTAAAGCGAAAGCGCCTTTTAGGGGCTTTAAAGGGCTGGTTTTGAGAAGGTAAAGTTGAGATTTTAGCTTGTTCCATAATAATAATAAAAATTAGTTAAGGGACTTTACTTATAATAATAAAGGTAGTTGGTCAAACAATCAAGTTTATAAACCCCTAAGGGTCCCTTAATTTTAGCCCTTGACAAAACCTTGACTTTTAAGAGCTAAAAGTTATAATAAAAGGAGAATTCCCGTAAATGGGAATTTTATATTGGCTAAAAGCCGATATTATTTGGTCAAAATATGTGTACTTCCTCAATTTGGGGCGGAAAATGGCTTAAATTAGCCAAAACCAGCCTCAAGGCTAGCCTGGTGATGGGTTTAATCCTCGCCTCTAGCCAGCCCTTTTCCTTGGCTGACGAACCCTTAACCGTACCTTCAAATTTAAAACCTTCAGATTCATCCCAGCTTATAACCACAGACCAAACCTTTCTTTTACCTCTAAAGCTCCAAACGGTTAAAGAAAGAAGGTGGGTCACGGTTACAGGTTATTCCTCAACGGTCGAGGAAACAGATGAAGACCCATTTATCACCGCCTCGGGCAAATGGGTAGCCGATGGGTTCGTGGCTTCCAATGCCTTGCCCTTTGGCACTCAAATTCGGTTTCCAGAATTATTTCCTAATAAAATATTCATAGTTGAGGACCGGATGAATCAAAGGTACGATGAGGAACATATTGATATTTGGTTTAATAGCAAAGAATTAGCCAAGGAATTCGGGGTAAAATATACTCTGATGGAAATTCTTTAAAAGCAATTAATCAAAACCCCCTTAAAGAGGGGGTTTTGATTTTTTTATACTTTATATTTTATTTTATCGTCCAACCGCCATCGACCACCAAAACTTCGCCGTTAATAAAATCGGATTCATTAGAAGCTAAATAGAGGGCAGCATAAGCAATATCTTCCGGCTCNCCAAANCGNGGATAAAGAGTAGAGCTTTCTAAAAATTGTTTAGTCTGGGGGTCAGCTAACATATCCTTGGTCATTGCTGTTTTAATCACGCCTGGCGCAATACAATTGATATTGATTTTTAGAGGAGCATATTCTAAAGCCATCTCCCGCGTCAGGGCAATAATCGCGCCTTTGGCAGCGCAATAAGCGCCCAATTCATTAAAACCAACCAAACCAGCAATCGACGAAATATTAATAATTTTGCCTGCGCCTCTTTTTATCATTTCCGGCAAAACAGCTTTAGAGCAAAGGAATACCCCTTTAAATCAACAGCCATTGTTTCATCCCAATCCTGCTCGCTGGTCTCATGGAATTTACTAAAACGCACAATGCCAGCATTATTCACTAAGATATCTATCTGGCCAAATTCTTTTAAGCAGGTTTCAACCATCTCATTAACCTCAACGGTTTTACTGACATCGGTTTTTACAAAAATCGCTGAGCCGCCTGTTTCTTTAATTTCTTCGGCTGTTTTTTGGCCTTCGTTTGTAATGTCTGCCACCAACACTTTAGCCCCTTCTTTAGCAAAAATTAAAGCGGTCATCCGGCCGATACCTGAGCCGGCGCCAGTAATGATTGCCACCTTATCTTTTAAACGCATAATTTTATCTTCATTATTTAAAATAATCTTAAAAACCGGCCTTTAAAACAGATAAGTAAAAGATANCATAAATTATAAAGTTTTTAAATCCAAGAGAGAATCTTTTTAACAGATTTTATGTCAGTGAATGATTCCCATTGCCTTTGTGATAAAGCTATAAGTCCTCGCTTTAAAATTTTTCTTTGGAGTAAATTATTTTATAAATTTTCAATAAATTTCTTAAAAACAAAAAGAGAAAAAGAAAGAAATCTTTCGATTTCAGAATTGGAAATTAATTAAGATGATTTCCAATTAAGTTAGGGGTGGGAAGAAGGTAGGAAAAGGTTCTTGNTCTACCCTTACTAGCTGCCCTTACTAAAGGAGGTGCAACTACCCTTTTAGAGAGCTACGCTCCAACCTTACCTTCTCCCCAAAAATACTACAGGCGAGACCTCCGAGACGTCTTTTCAGACGTCTTTTCAGCAGAATCAGTAGAACGGGATATCTCTCCAGAAATCTCTTGTAGGAGGGGCTGAATGAATTCGAGGAATTCTGCTAATGGAATCCTATTTGCCTCGGCTAAATCGCGAAGTTCTTTTACGATAGCTTCGATAAAATGAGGTGTTTCATTAAGAATCTTTTGTTGGAGGGATTTAACGATAGAGTCGGGGTATAGTAATGGAATACTGCCTAACTCGGCTAAATCGCGAAGTTCTCTTTGAAAGCTGGAACATTGCTTAATATATATCTCGCGACGAAGCTTACTTTTTAAGAGTTGATAGGCAATCTCGCCTTTTCTTTTCTCGTCCATTCTTTTCACCTCCTTTCATAAAAATTTGGAACGAGAAAAGAGAATTTTTAAAGTGCATTAGAAAGATTTCCTTTTCTCTTTCTGTTTATAGAAATAACGTATTAATCCAAGTTTGTCAATAGTAATTTTTTCCACCCTAAAACGGGGCCATTATCCTCTAAGATAATGAAAACAATCTTTTATCTTACTGAGAAAAAAGATAAGTCGGTTTTTACACTAGCCGTCTTTACGACCTAGATTAATTTCTTTTTGGCCGGTGTAGAAGTGGCTACGAGCAACATTTTTTGCCGCCGAAGACGGCGAAAAAGAGCCAATCTGATTTTGCGGCTCGCCTCGCAAGCGGGCTCGCCGTGTTCTTGAACAATTTCAAGTTTTTTCTTAGCGGCAAATTCTTTATAACTGTTTTTCTTTAGGTTTTCTCGTAAGCGCTAAAATTCCACCAATAATTAAAAGAGGACCAGCTATAATGAAAGCAAATGAAATAGCAATAAAACCACCGATACCGCTTAACAACATAAGAATTCCTGCCGTTTTCGCACTTCGACTTGCAATAGATCCTCCAACAATNCCAAGAATAGACA
>JGI24721J44947_10011445_pt1 | contig 11081 bp, 5 predicted proteins | sample YelNatPaOPGAMG01_FD_44947 | JGI IMG/M metagenome (IMG submission 44947)
GTGGAGGAGATGCCCCGGGAACGGGGTTCCGTCCGCCGTCGTCGCCATAGCTCCCCGAGCCCCGTGTCCGGCACGGCGTCCCAACTTCCGCTTCTTAAAAAAGGGGCGATGATCCACGTCACCATGTTCACGACGCCTCCTGGGCGGGACAACGGAGTTTTCCCACCCCTTACCCCATGAGGTATAATCGACCAGGGTTTTTCGCCTCTCTACGCGAGGACAGGGGTGATCGAGGCTTGGAGGAGCAGCATGCCCGGCAGGGGTGGGCGCAGGCGGCTGGGCCGCAGGGAGATCCTCATCTTCCTGGCCGTGCTGGGCCCCGGCATCATCGTCAACATGGTGGACACCGATGCCGGGGGCATCGCCACCTACTCCGTTTCCGGCGCCCGTTACGGGTATAACCTCCTCTGGGTCCTCACCGTCACCGGCGTCTTCCTGGCCCTCATCCAGGAGATGATCGTCCGCCTGGGCACCGTCACCGGGAAGGGCTTAGCCGCGCTGATCCGGGAGCGGTTCTCCCTGCGGGTCACCGCCCTGGTCATGCTGGCCCTGCTCTTCACCAACTTCGCCAACACCGTGTCCAACTTCGCCGGGCTGGCGGCCAGCCTCCAGCTCTTCCACCTCCCGTACCTCGTCTTCATGCCCCTCCTGGCCTTCGCCGTCTGGTGGCTGGTGGTAAGGGGCACCTACCAGCGTGTGGAAAAGGTCTTTCTGGTCGTCAGCCTGGTGTACATCGCCTATTTCATATCCGCCTTCATGGCCGGCCCGGACTGGTCGGAGGTGGGAAAGGCCCTGGTGACACCCAAATTCAGCATGGAGACCCCCTACCTGGTGCTTGCCGTGACCAACATCGGGACCACCATCGCGCCGTGGATGCTCTTCTACCAGCAATCCTCCATCGTGGACAAGGGACTGGACGCCGAGAAGATGGGCTACGAGCGGGCGGACACCCTGGTAGGGGTGTTTTTCGCCGTGGTGGTGGGGATGTTCATCATCATCTGCTGCGCGGCGGCCTTTTATTACAAGCCCGGCGTGGGAGCCATCAACATCACCACCGCCGAGGAGGCGGCGGCGGGACTGGCCCCCATAGCCGGGAAATACGCTTCCTACCTCTTCGGCTTCGGGCTCTTCGCGGCCTCGCTTTTCGCCGCCTCCATCCTGCCCCTGACCACCGCCTACACGGTATGCGAGGCCTTCGGTTGGGAGGCAACCCTGGACCGTCCCTACCGGGAGGCTCCCCAGTTCTACCTTACCTACACCCTTTTCATCGTCGGAAGCGCCCTCCTGGTGATGATTCCCCGCGCCAACCTGGTGTTCATCATGGTGGCCTCGCAGACCCTGAACGGGGTTTTGCTACCGGTCATCGTCACCTACATGATGATCCTGGCCAACGACCGTGAACTGATGGGAGAATATGCCAATACGAGGCGCTTCAACGCCTTGATGTGGATGGTATTGGCCGTGCTTTACGTCATAAACCTGGCCATGATTATCTCCACCTTCATTCCCTCGGGATAAGGAGGACCGGCCGGAATATTACTGTCACTTTTTACCATATAATAAAAGGGGTGAAGCAGGCAAAGACGAGCGGTAGATCCATGGGGAAAAGGCTTTCATGGCCTCACCGGTTCGCGCGCCGTCTTCTTCCCCCGGAATGAGTGGTGGTGCACAAATGGATAGTGTTTGAACGGCGCAAGCTCCCGAGTTCTTTCCGGAATTCCGGTGACGGCCGAATAACAGGAGGGGTGGTGGTCTGATGGAAGAAGGTTCGTTCATGCTGTCGTCCGTCCTCAGGAAGGAAGTCCGGGACGCCGAGGGAAGGGAGGTGGGCCACCTGGAAGACCTGGCCTTCGATCTCTCCTCCAGGCCTCCCGTGGCCACCCACTTGGCGGTTCACCTGGAGTGGACGGACCGTATCGGGGAGCTCTTGCTGCCCCGCCCCGTCGAGGACATCGTCCTCCTTTTGCCCTGGTCCGAACTGGAATCCATGGAAGAAGAGGCCCTTCACCTCAAACACGCCCATCCGAACTTCGAGGTGGTCTCCTGCGAAGGCAAGACCCTGGCCCGGCGCGACATGCTCAACAAGCAGATCGTCGACGAGGAGGGAAACCGCCTGCAGAGGGTGGACGAGGTGATTATAAAGCGGGAAGGTATCCTTATATTCCTGGAAGGGTTGCAGGTGGGGATGGAATGGTTCCCCGCCGGTAAGAGGGTCCAGAAGCTGGTGAGTCGCCTGAGAAAGCGTTACCGCCGCACGGGAGAGGTAAACGTGATCCCTTACGAGGCCATCCTGCGCGTGGACGAGGACGCCATCGTCATAGGGGTCAGGTCCTGAATCGTGATACCCCCGGGGATATGGACTTTCCGGCCGGGCTCGGCACGGATGTGCTTTTGCCCATGACCCGGGATTCGCCAGCCGCCGCCACCTCAGCAATGGACGACCACCTGTTAGTACATTCTACTCTTGCCCATGACCCGGGATTCGCCAGCCGCCGCCACGGGTTGAGGTGCCAACGGAAACATCGCGAGTTCAATCCCCACCTGTCGTGGTGATGCGTTCCCGTTGCGNCGCCGCGAGGACACCGCGAGGATTCTCGCCCTGCCCGGGTCCATCCCCGCCCAGNAGCAGGAAAAGGCCGAAAGAAATTGGTCCTCACCAAGGGCGGAAGAAGATTCCGGAAGAGACATACCAAAGATGAGGGGACAGAGCAGGGAATCCTGACCGTGGCCGTTCGGCCGCGGGTTCCGTTCCGGGAACCCATAAATAGATTTGGCCTGGATTTCATCCACATCGTTGATTGTTGTGCTAATTTATAGTAACTTTGCATCGGAACGGATTGCGGATAATACCGTTCGGTCAGCAGCACAATTCATCGCCACGGATGAACATAGTCTGCATTCCGGTTAAAGGGGATTGCCGGCAAAGGGGGGAACGATGATCAACCGGGTTCACGCTTCGGGCCGCCTCTCGTCAATCGCCAAATCTTTGGTCTTCCTCATCACCTCGCTGCTNATCACGCTCTTGATCCCCTTCCAGGTCATTACGGCCGCGCCTGAACCAGCGGTAAACCAACGGCCGGTGGCCTGCATAAGCGCCCCCGAGGAAGTTGTCAAGGGGGCGCGGGTGGAGCTGGACGGAACGGGAAGCCGCGACCCGGAGGGCGAGCCCCTGACCTACCGGTGGGCCCTGGTCTCCAAACCCCAGGGAAGCGCCGCGGAGATCGGGGATCCCACGTCGCCCACGGCGTGGTTCACGGCGGATGCGGAGGGGATCTACCGGGTGCGGCTGGTGGTTAGCGACGGCACGAACTACAGCCGCCCGGCCGGCGCGAGGATAAACGTCCTCTACGGGCGCCTGTCCAATCCCGTGTCCTCCGACGATTACCGGCCCGTAGCCCGGTGGGGGAACTCCTACCTGGCGGTAAACGGGGCGGGGAAGAAGCTTCTCTACCTGGAGGGAAACGCCTACCAGAGGGGCTACGCCGAGGGTAGGTTGTGCGCCCNCNCGGTCNATCGCATGACCCACGACTTCGTCTTCAACATCGTGGGGGAGATGCTGCCCACGGTGGGCATCGACCTGGATCCCCAGACCCTCCAGGACCTGCTGCGCTTCCTGTGGCCTCTCCTCCAGCTCATCGCCACCGCCAACGTGGACGCTGTTCCCCGAGAATTCNTGGACGAGATGCGGGGCATGGCCGACGCCTGCCGCGAGCAGGGATTTGACGTTTCCTTCCAGGACGTCCTCACCCTCAACCTGGGATTCGACGTCCTGGAGAGCGTCTTCGTGGGATTCGCCGCCATCTTCTGCAACGAGTTCGCGGTGGCCGGAGACGCCACCCGGGGAAGAGGGGTGTTCCACGGCCGGGACTTCATGTTCCCCACCGGCGGGGGGGTGTTCTCCGACGAAGCCCTGCTGATGGTGCACAGGACCGAAAGCGGCTACCCACTCATCGCCTCGGCCGCCCCCGGTTTCGTGGGCGTGCCCACCGCCCTCAACTCCCGGGGCGTGAGCTGCGGCATGGACATGGTGGCCTCCGTGCTCTCCCGGCCCATCATCACCGGAGAAGGCTCCCTCCTCCTCTGCCGCAAGGCGGTGCAGTTCGGGGGCACCCTGGANGAGGCGGTGGCCCTCATCCGGGACTCCGACCGGGCCGTCCCCTGGCTGTACCTGATCGCCGACGGGAAGACCGGCAGGGCAGCGGTACTGGAGACCACCGCCAGCAGCCTGGCTCCCCCGGAGGACCGTTTCCAGGCCTACCTCAGCCGTTTCCTGGCCGGGCTTCTCCAGGCTCTCTTCCCCTGGCTCTACGCGAGCGAAAACCCCACCCGGGCCACCGGGGGCCAGGGGACCCCGCCCGCCCCATATAGCACGGACCTGCTGGCCGCCCTCGGCGGCGGGAGCGGCGTTCCGGACCAGTCGGGGGTCATGGTGAGGGATATGACCTACACCGACCCCCCGGGGCTGGTGGAACTGATCCGCCGCGCGGAGGAGAACGGCAACCCGGCCCTGGGNCAGATCCTCCCCCTGCAGGACGAGAGCTANCCGGATCTGGTGGCCATGACCAACCATTACATCCTGCCCTGGAAGGCCATCACCTATCCCTCCCTGCGCGACGAGAAGGGCGATTCCATCTGGAGGTACCAGACCATGCTCCAACTGCTCCGGGAGGGTTACGGGCGGATAAACCGCCTCCGGGCCATGTGGATAATCGACTTCCTCAACCCGGCCCGCTGCGACTATTACGGGACCGACACCACCCAGGCCGTGAGGGGCCACCACGTCCTCATGGACAACGTCTCCCACGAGATGTGGTCCCTGCACGGCCACTACGACCAGCCCTGGGCTCACGCCGACCTGGACGACTTCCTGAAATAGGCGCCGGCCCTTCCGCGGACGTAACCGCCTTCCGCGCTCGCGTCCGCGGGCAGAACGGTGGTCGTGCTTCCGCAAAGCCGCCAATCCCGCTTCACATGCCCCTCCGGAGGCTCCATACCCATCCGGGGGATTAAGGGCAAGAGGCCGGAGGGCTTTCCGGGACAGGAAACCCCGAAGGAGGCGTGGAGCGGAGCCTTCGGCGGCAAGGGTTTCAGATCTCGGGATCGGCAGACACTCTCCACGGTGGCTAGAACCACAAAAGATCCAGAGGGCTTTCCAAGGTAAAAAGACCCGAAGGAGGCGTGGAGCGGAGCCTTCGGCGGCAAGGTCTTCGACTACCGGGATCGCCGGGCGCGCTCCCCGGTGGCCAGNTAAAAATCCAGCCGGGGAATCATCCCCGGCTGGAAATTATTTCCTAAATCTTCCTCAGTGGTCGCGCTCGGTACCTTCGAGGGGTACGAAACGGTCCTTGAGCTTCTCCACCACCGCGGGCATGGTGGTGTACTCCATCTCGTCCAGGGGCAGCCGGTGCGGCTCGAAGGGACCATGCTGCCGGTAGTAGTCGGCGATATCCAGGGCCCTCCGCCGGGCGTTGTCGTAGCTGGGNTCGGCGAACATGTCCCGCGGTCCCACCAACTTGCCGTCCTTGAGCTGGAAGCCCAGGGCCACCACCCGCGGCGGGCCGTCGAAGCGGGTGGGGGTGTCCCAGTCCGTCCCCACGGGCATGAAGGGCCCGTGATGGCTGCCCCGCATCCACCCGGCCACCGTGTAGGGGAAGGCGAAGGGCTCCAGCACCTCACCCACGGCAGGAAGGCCGCTCTGGCAGCGCACGGCCATGACCGGGTCGTCCTTGCCCACGTAGCGTCCGGCCATGAGGAAGAGGCGCTGGGTGGAGGTCACCGCCACGGGCTCGTCGCTCCCCTTGCGGAAGACGTGCTTGATCACGTAACGNGAAGGCGCCCCGATGAACACCAGCATGTCGTAGAGCTCCTCGGGGCAGCTGAAGATGATCTTNTTCTCCTCGATGAGGTCGTGGACCTCGAAGCGGAAACCGTCGTGCATGGAGGGGTCGATGACCAGCCCGGCGGTGTTGAAGGGGTCGGCGAACATCTTGTACAGGGGGAAGTTCCAGGAACCGGGCTCCGTCTTGTCGGCCAGGAAGCAGATCACCGGCTCGGACTTGCGCTCCTCGAACTCCATCTCCGCGAAGCCGGGTCCCATGCCCCTCAGGTTCCCGGAGAAGGCGTCGGTGAGCAGGTCCTGCCCCGCCCCGTACTGGCCCAGGTCCCTGGCGATCTCGGTGATGGCCTCGAAGGTGTTCCAGGCGAAGCGGTGGATCTCCTCGTTGTCCGGGCCCTTGTCGTGGGTCATGATCAGGGCGATGTCGTCTCCGCACTTGGCCTGGCAGTAGTCGATGAGCAAGCCTTTCTCCTTGGCCTCCGCCAGGGCCTCCCGCGCCCGGCTGAGCATGGCCGGGTGCACGTCGGAGTGGCCGACGTAGCCTCCCACGTCGGCCTTGATTATGCTCAGGGTCACTTTCATCTTCCTACCTCCTTATCTCCTTTTACGGTTTAACGGTTCCGCCCCAAAAATGCAGGTTACAGGTTTTGTCCATATCCACATCCTCGCAAGACCGCAGAGGCCGTCGCCTTCCAGACCCGCGCGCCGCCTTCGCCTACCCCGATCCGGCCTTCCCTGGTTATTATTCCCCAACCCTCAACGACCGGAACCCCGACCATGGAGGGAGACTCTCGGACCGCGCTGCCTCCGCCTTTAAGGATGGGCCGTTGTCCCGCGGCACGCGGCTTCCATGACCTCCCGTGACGGAAACCAGCCGTGAAGAGCCGGCCCGCGTTTTGACCAGCCATTCGCCATTATAATAGCTATGCGCTACTATTTCAAAAGCCCGGCCTGGACGGGATAAGCGGGTTCGATATTCACGGGGCCGGGAAAAGTTGGTGCCGGTGCGCGGCCCCGATCCCCGGGGGTCGGTGAACCTGTCGTCGCCTTAAGGCCGGGGAGACGGGGAGGGANGGCGCCACCCAGGCCGCGCGACCGGGTCCGGTTGCCGGAAGAAGCCCGGTGTCCGCGGCNAGCAATCCCGCGCCAGGCGGGACAGCGGGTCGGACGGCGACACCGGGACGACCGCCGTCAACCGCTAAGCGGAAAGGAAAGAATTGGAAACCAGGGTCAGGGACGTCGACTGGCACAGCCTGGAAGTGACCGAGGTGCTGGACCTCCTGGGAACCTCCGCCTCCCAGGGGCTCTCCGAGGAGGAGGCTTCCGCCCGGTTGCACCGCTACGGGCACAACCGCATCCGGGAGGAGAAACCTCCCCATCCCCTGGCCATATTCCTCAACCAGTTCCGGGACTTCATGATCTACGTGCTCCTCGCNGCGGCCCTGGTCTCCGGCCTGGTGCTGCGGGAGCTTTTGGACGCCGCGGTGATCATGTGCATCGTGGTGGCCAACGGCATCCTGGGTTTCGTCCAGGAGTACCGGGCGGAAAAAGCCCTGGAGAGCCTGCGCAGGCTCAGCGCCCCCACGGCCAGGGTCATCCGGGGAGGGAAGGAGAGGATCATCTCCTCCCACGACCTGGTTCCCGGGGATCTCATCCTCCTGGAGGCCGGTGACCGCATCCCCGCCGACGCCCGGGTGCTGGAATCCCACGGCCTGCGCGCCGACGAGGCCTCCCTGACCGGGGAATCGGACAGCGTGGAAAAAAGGCCCCAGACGCTCAGAGGAGAGGACCTCCCCCTGGGGGACCAGGTGAACATGGTCTTCACCGGCACCCACATCGTGCACGGCCGGGGCTCGGCCGTGGTGGTGGAGACCGGCAAACGCACCCAACTGGGCCGCATCGCGGAGATGATCGGGGAGGCGGAGGAAGAGAAGACCCCCTTGCAGGGGGAGCTGGCCAGGACGGGGAAACGCATCGCCCTCCTTTGCCTCGGTGTCTGCGCCGTTGTCTTCCTCCTCGGCGGCCTGCGGGGCCAGGAATGGTCGGAGATGTTCCTCTTCTCGGTGAGCCTGGCCGTGGCCGCCATCCCCGAGGGCCTCCCGGCCATCGTGACCATCGCCCTGGCCCTGGGGGTAAGGCGCATGGCCGACCGTAACGCCCTCCTGCGCCGCCTCCCCGCGGTGGAGACCCTGGGATGCGCCGACGTCATCTGCACCGACAAGACGGGTACCCTCACCCGCAACCAGATGACAGTGCAGGAGATCCACATCCCGGGCCTCCCTCCCCTGAGGCTGGCGGGGAGCAGCCCCGGGAGAGCGCGGGAGGAACCCGCCCTTCAGGCCCTCCTCGCCACCGCCGTGCTGTGCAACGACGCGCGGGAACAGGAAGGGGAATTCCTGGGCGAGGGCACGGAGGTGGGGCTCCTGCGCATGGCCCGCGACCTGGGGTTCTCGCGGGAGGAGGCCTCGGCCCTGCTCCCCCGGGTGGAGGAGATCCCCTTCGAGAGCGAGCGCAAGATGATGAGCACCATCCACGTCCTGCCCGGCGAGGGGGCCCTGCCTTTCGTCCTCCCCGCGGATGGACTCCCTTACCTCCTCCTCTGCAAGGGGGCGCCGGAGGCGGTGCTCGAGCGCTGCAGCCGGGTCATGACCCCCCAGGGCCCGCGGGAGCTTTCCGGGGAGGAGAGGTCGCGCCTCTGCGGGCTGGCCGAGGACATGGCGGGGCGTGCGCTGCGCACCCTGGCCTTCGCCTGCCGCCCCCTGGAAGAAATACCCAGGGAAGTCCCCCTGGAGGGGCTGGAGAGGCACCTCGTCTTTTTGGGGATGGTGGGCATGATGGACCCGCCACGCCCGGAAGTCTTCGAGGCCCTGGACAAGTGCCGGCGCGCCGGCATCCGGGTGGTGATGATCACCGGCGACCACGCCGCCACCGCACGGTCCATAGCCAGCGAACTGGGCATCCTCACCCCCGGGAAGGAGATGATCACCGGCGCGGAGCTGGCGCGCCTGGGCGAGGAGGAGCTGGCCGAGCGGGTGGAGGACATCGCCGTCTACGCGCGCGTCTCTCCCGCGGACAAGGTGAAGATCGTCCACGCCTGGAAAAGCCGGGGGAAGACGGTGGCCATGACCGGGGACGGGGTGAACGATGCCCCGGCGCTCAAAAGCGCGGACATCGGCGTGGCCATGGGCATCACCGGCACGGACGTGAGCAAGGAAGCCTCGGACATGGTGCTGGCCGACGACAACTTCGCCACCATCGTCAACGCCGTGGAGGAGGGGAGGGTCATCTACGACAACCTGAAGAAGTTCATCTACTTCCTGCTCTCCTGCAACATGAGCGAGGTGGCCACCATGTTCCTGGGAATGCTCCTGGCCTCGGTCACGCCCCTGCGGGCGGTGCAGATCCTGTGGATGAACCTGGTGACAGACGGTTTTCCGGCCATGGCCCTGGGAGTGGACACCCCCGCCCCGGACATCATGTCCCGGCCACCCCGTGACCCCTCGGAAGGCATCCTCTCCTGGGAAAAACAGGCCCACATAATCCTCCAGGGCGCCGTCCTCTCCCTGGGAGCGTTGACCGCCTTCTTCGTCTCCCGCTACGTGATGTTTCCCTCCCACCTGCCCATGGCCCAGACGGTTACCTTCACCACCCTGGTCCTCTCCCAGCTACTGCACGCCTTCAACTCGCGTTCGGAGACCCTTACCCTGGCGGAGATGTCCATGGCCGGCAACCGCGCCCTGCTGGCTGCCCTGGCCGCCTCCGCGGGCCTGCAGGTGCTGGTGGTAACCGTGCCCCCTGTTATGCGGCTCTTCGGCACCGCCAACATGGGCGCCGCCGGTTGGGGCCTGGTCCTGGCCTGTTCCCTGTTCCCGGTGGCTCTCATCGATCGCCTGAAGGTCCTCCGGCGGAGGGGCGGGCACTAACCGGGGGATCGAACCCGGGGGATGCGCATACCCGGTCCTCGTCTACTGCCATTTCATGGAAAATAACCATGGGCCCCGCCATCTGTCCGGCCGGCTCGGAGACGAAGGAACCGCTGTCCCCCTCCGCCGGAGGGTTTCCAGGTGCGGCATGCATGCGGGGTCCGACACGCGCGCCAGAGCGAGATGGGACGTGTAACCAGGACAACGGCACCTTTTTTNGTACCTTGGGCTGGGGGCGGCGTTATTCCGCCTTTTGTAGGGCGCCCTCGGTGTAGGTACAGTTGGGGTCCCACAGAAGCCACTCGTTTATCCCCAACTCGTAACAGGCCCGCATCTGGGCCTGCACCTCGGCCGCCCTGTAGGTCACGCGAAGGGAGAAGTCCTGGAGCCAGGGGCGCAGCCTGCAGCCGGTTCCTTCCAGTTTCTTCTGGAAATCTACCAGGCTCATGTACACGGTGTCGTGGGGATTGGATTCCGGGTCGCGTATCTGGTACTCGCCCGGATTGTAATGGGATGGGTAGACCATGGGCGAGAGGTAATCCAGGTAGCGGGCCATGGCCGTGACGTCCTGCCCTATACCCATGGTCCCCTGGTGGGATCCGGTGAGGCCGAAGACGTCCGCGGAGAGGGCCACTCCCATGGGTTTCAGCCCCTCGCGCATATACCTGAGGAAATCGGAGATGGTCTCCTCTTGGCTCCTCCCATCATAGGCGGGGTAGATGCAAGTGGTCACGTCACCGTCGGAGGGGAAGCGCACGTAATCCAGCTGGATCTCCTTGAAGCCCTTGCGCGCCGCCTCCTGGGCCAGGCCCAGGATGTAATCCCACACCTCCCGGTTGTAAGGATCCAACCACTGCCCCTTGCCCCACAGGCCACCTCCGGAGGCGTGCACNGCCAGGTCCTTGCGCTTGGTGGCCACGATAGGGTCCTTGAAGCACACGATGCGGGCAATGGGATAGATTTCGTTGTACCAGCACTTGTCCATGACCCGCTCGATGTCCACGCCGCCCTTCTTGAGGTGGCTACCCACCTCCTCCGCCAGGGGGACCTGGCTGGGATAGGCCACCATACCCGTTTCGTCCTTGACGTCGATCTGCAACCCATTGAGCTCGGTCCTCTTCACCAGGTCCACCATCTTACGGAAGAGGTCCAGGTTGGCCGCCACCCAGATGGATACGTGCACCCCCTTGACCTGCGGCGGCGGGGCCGTGTCCACCACTACCTCCCGCCGGTTACCCGCGGCATCCACGGCGGAGATCCTCACGGAGGCCAGCTCGTTGCGGTTCACCTCCAGGCGGAAGGTGCCGTCTTCGGCCAGCTTG
>JGI24721J44947_10011460_pt1 | contig 11074 bp, 6 predicted proteins | sample YelNatPaOPGAMG01_FD_44947 | JGI IMG/M metagenome (IMG submission 44947)
GTGGCAACAGTTGGGCAAAGTTTATAGCAGACGGACAATCTGTGGTTGGACATTTAAACTTCCGTCTGGACGAAATGGGAGAAGTCATCCAGTTGGTTAATACAAATGGTTCTGTAATTGATAGTATATACTTTGGTCCGCAGAAACCGAATGTGAGTGTTGGGCGAATACCTGACGGTGGGACGAATTTCGCGGAGATAACATTTGGCACTGCTGGTTACGGGAATTTTAATTTGCCGGATGGTGTCAGGATAAGCCGTATTAAACGCGGTAGTGAAGGAGGAATTGAGATCAAGAACTTTGGTGTTAGCGCAGTGGACATAAGCGGGTGGTGGATAAGCGACTCATTCAGAAATTACAAGAAATATCGTTTGCCTGATGGCACTGTATTAACCCGTGGAGCTTCTAAATTTATAAGTATGAATGACCTTACTTCTGCCGGTTTGGTGATTGATTTTGTTAATGGCGGTGAAATATGGCTTATGGGGGCTGGCAGCGATGGAGAGTTCAATAATATTGGCGACAGGTTTAAATATGACGGTCTTGCGGAGGGAATGAGTTACGGGATAGTAAATACAAGCGCAGGCTTGCGAAAGGGTGTGTTGAATGTACAGAACAATGTTGGTCCGCTTGTTATAAGTGAAGTGATGTATAACCCGCCTTCCGGCGGCTACGAATATATTGAAATTCAAAATATTTCAACTAACACTATTAAACTTTATGATGAAAATCGTTGGTGGGCGCGCTGGGCGATTGATGGTGGGGTTAAATACAGATTTCCGTCAGGCGCTGAAATCCGCGGCGGTGGTTACATTCTGATAGTTAACTTCGATCCGAATGACTTTATTACGCAAAATGATTTCCGCGTAATGTACGGAATTAGTTGGGATGTTCCGCTTTATGGTCCTTATGATGGGAATCTTGGAAATGATAACGACACCGTTATTCTTGAGTTTGTCGGGAACAATAACGAAGTTGTTGAGGTTGACCGGGTTGACTACACTGATGGCAGTGATGGTATCTGGGATGCAATGGCTGATGGACTTGGATTTTCACTTCAGAGAATAAGACCATGGGATTTCGGTAATGAACCGGGTAATTGGCGCGCGAATATACCGACGCCCGGACGCGCAAACCGCAGCGACAGCGGATTCATTGATCGGGACAATGATGGGATGGATTCGGTCTGGGAGAATTCAAACGGATTTAACGATCTTGACAGTTCTGATGCATTCGCTGATGCCGATGGCGACGGAATTTGTAACCTGTTTGAATATTGGCTCGGAACAGACCCTAATAATCCATCCAGTTATTACAAACCACCGCGAATAATTTCCGGGGTGGAAGATAAGTATGGAGTGCTTGGTGAAAGTGTTCGGTGGGAAATTCAAGCCACAGGTGAAGGCTCTTTAAATTACCGATGGTTAAAGGATGGTCAGGTTATAGCCGGGGCAAACAGCGCTGTTTTTGCAATCACTAATCTGGTTGAATCTGATGTAGGAACATATCAGGTTGCAGTTATTGGCAATGGTGGTGTAGTTGTCAGCGAACCAATGAGGCTTGTTGGTCTAATACCGCCGAAGATAGTTGTTCAGCCTGTTAGCATTACCGTTACTAATGGCAGCAACGCGGTATTCAGTGTTGTTGTTACCGGTACGGGGATAATACGTTATCAATGGAAGAAGGACGGCGTTAATATACCCGACGCAACAAACTCAGTGCTTGAAATTAAAAATGCCAGTCTATCCGATATTGGCTATTATAATGTGGTTGTAACTGACGATATTTCCAGCGTGGAAAGCGAACCTGCTCAACTATTGGTAATGATGGCTCCAACAATACTGCGTCAACCGCAGCATCAGTTTGCATTCATTGGGGACACAGTTGAATTTGATGTTGAAGCAGTTGGCACGCCGCCTTTGTGGTATCGGTGGCGCAGGGTCAGCACGGGTATTGCGACAAATCTTGGCATTTCAAAACTTGTACTTACCAATGTTCAGGCTGCTCATGCCCAGTTTTACAATGTTATAATAACGAACATAGCAAGGCCTTCCGGCATAATCAGTTCGAATGCGTATTTAATTGTTATTACCAATTGGCCAAAAGCCGATCAGGTGGTACAAATCGGGGACACTTGCACCTTTGGCGTAGGCGCAGCAAAATACACTTCGCTTGCGCTCACATATCAATGGCAGAAAAACGGTGTAGATATACCCGGCGCAACTAACTTGCTTCTTACTATAACCAATGTAACGCCCAACGATGTCGGAACGTACGCAGCAGTAATTACGGCGCCTGCGCTTGGAATAAGTTACACAACCCCGTCAGCGCGTTTAATGATTGCTGGACCTTCGATTAGCGGGTTTAAACTCACTGCAAATAACTCGTTGGAATTTACAATTTCAGGCCCGACAAATATGACATACTGGGTGCAGTCTTCAACCAACCTTATATCATGGCAGGATATGTTTATGGTTGACTATACAGACAACGGGACAAAAGTATCCATTCCGATTACCAATACAGTGAAAAACATGTTCTTAAGGATAAAGGGGGTTCCGAAATAAGACAATTAGTACAAATTGATTAACCGTTTTTATTATCAAATAGCCACTGCCATATAGTGGGTCAATATAATTTGGTGAAACGGCCACCATTAAAACGGAGAGTGGATAAACATTACACAATTGGAATTTTATTGTGGGCTAATAATTTATTTAGACATTTAAAAAAAATCTTCTTGCGCCTTGCGGTGTATAAATAAAACATATTGCTGTGAAGAAGAGAACGGCAAAAAATATGCCATCTTCGCGTCCGCCTCTTGAGCGGATGATAAGAATTCATCAGAGTATTGCGGCAGGAGATTATCCGAATGCGACGCAACTTGCGCAGGAGTTTGAGGTCAGCACAAAATCAATATACCGCGATATTGAATTCATGCGCGACCGCATGGGATTGCCAATCGAATTTGACCGGGTAAAAAATGGTTATTACTATACTGAAAATGTTGAAAATTTTCCTGCTATTCAAATGACGGAGGGGGAATTTTTTGCTCTGCTCGTTGCGGAAAAGGCGCTTCAGCAATATCGCGGGACTAATTTTGAAAANCCGCTTATGAGCGCTTTTAAAAAGATGGCNTCAGCATTNCCGGACACAATATCTTTGCATGNAACCGACTGGGAGAAGGCAATTTCATTTCGGCTGAAGCAGGTTCCTATTATTGACCTTGAAATTTTCGAAGCAGTGGCTTCCGCTGTGGCTAATAAGAAACAAATAGAAATTCAGTATAAAAAGCCCGGCGCTGTTGCCCCGGAAACGCGAATAATAAATCCCTATCATCTGACAAACATAAACGGTGAATGGTTCCTATTTGCTTTTGATTTGAATCGCAATGATATAAGAACGTTCGCGCCAGCAAGGATTCTCTCAGTAAAAGAAACAGGTATAATCTTTGAAAGAAACAGGAAATTTTCGCCTGAAAAAATTCTGCGCGATAGTTTCGGGATACATTCAGGAAGTGAAAATTATTATATACGTGTTCGTTTTGATAGAAAAGTGGCTGATTACATACGCGAACGGAAGTGGCATGAGTCTCAGGAATTAACGGATTTACCGGACGGTTCAGTTGAACTAAAACTCAGGTTGTCGAGTCTTGTTGAGATTCAACGCTGGTTGTTAAGCTGGGGGAGCAATGTTAAAGTGCTGGAACCGGCGGAGCTTGCTCAGAACATAAAAACAGAGGCAGAAAAAATCGCGCGTTTGTATAAATAGATTACATTTCTTGGGCTTTTAGTCTGATTGGTTAAAGAAAGTCACAACGCGGGATTTATTTTGACCATAAATTTTTATTTATTTAATTTCGGTAAAAATAAATCCCAGTACGATTTACTATGACGGAACCAGGAACAATTATACAAAAAGAAACTTTTTTGGAGCGGATTAAAAAGAGCGGTTGGCTGGAGCACGTCGGACCTGTTATCGGATTGGTATTTGTATTTGCGCTATTTGCAGTTTTGGCGCCGGAAAGTTTTCGTTCTGCGCGAAATCTTGAGACTATCGCAAGGCAAACTACNATTGTCGGAATAGGCGCCCTTGGGATGACCCTTGTTATAATTATGGGGGGAATTGACTTGTCAATAGGTTCGATGGTTGCGCTTGGAACAGTGGTAATAGCCGTTTCTCTAAAGTCTTTTGGTTCTGAACCCAACGCGTTTTTAGCCGCATGCACCGGTGTTTTTGTATGCGGTCTNTGCGGAGCCATGAACGGGGTTTTAATCACAGTTCTTCGCGTTGTTCCATTTATTGTAACGCTCGGGATGATGCTTCTTGCGCGTGGCGTGGCAAAAGGTCTTTCAAGGGAACAGAAAGTTGATGCTCCTGAGACATGGCTAAACGAATTACTGGCGTCACTTTCGCCGGAACAGAGATGGATGCTTGTGCCTGCTGGAGTGTGGGTNTTGATAATCATGGCGGTTGNAGTNGCAATCATGCTGAAATATACCCGTTTGGGCAGACATACGGTTGCTATTGGTTCGAATGAACAGACCGCAATGCTCTGCGGTGTCATGGTAAATCGGGTAAAAATTTACATTTATACGATTTGCGGTCTGTTTGCCGGGCTGGCTGGTGTCATGCAGTTTTCGAGACTCACAGTAGGCGANCCGACTGTGGCAGTGGGACTTGAACTTGATGTAATTGCCGCAGTGGTGATTGGCGGGGGCAGTTTATCAGGTGGCGAAGGTTCTGTCCTTGGGAGCATTGTTGGCGCACTGATAATGTCGGTCATCCGTTCAGGTTGTTCGCAGATGGGATTGCCAAACTGGGTTCAAGAAATTCTCACTGGCTTAATTATTATCACTGCAGTTGCCCTCGATAGATTAAGACATAAACGGCGGGGTTGAGAATTATTTTTAGAAAGTACGCCTTTTTAGTGAAATAACTTCTGAAGGGACACAATTCACCAAAATCAGGAATAAAATTAACATTTTTGAAATTAATATTANTNGTTTCTGCTATATTAGCCGGAACTTTTATCGTAAAAGACCTATGTGATTTTTTGAATTGATGTAGCAAGAGTGGTTTTCACATATTAGCGAGTTTTGGAATATTTGAGTTGGTTTAAAGGTTTTCTTATTTAATTGAAATAATGCATCAATATATAAACGGGTGATTTATCGAACCACCCTTATAAAACAGTACAATATTTATTGCCGAATGGATGATTGAATTATGCTTGCCACGTATATCCACATTTATGGCACACTGTAGGTTTTCTGCCTGCCAGGAGGCTTAACAGACCTACAGGGAAAAATATTATCGACAATAAATACTGCCACCACCTGAACCCACCACGTTTGGTAAGTTCATTGCATTTTGGACAGCTTAACATTGCCATAAGATTAATCTTGTTTGGGACTTTATCTACTATGCTTTATTCAACATTTTTAAGGAAAAATATCAAGTAAAATATTAAAGGTGGTCTAATTCACTGAATCATGTCGAACAGGGAGATTTAACATTTATTGAATTATGATTGACCGGAGATGAATTTCGCATTTATTTTAAAAATCTATGTTATATGAGCCGAGTGCATGGATGATTTTGCCGTTTGTGGGGCTTCTGGGGACAATTGCCCTTGCGCCGCTTGTTTGTCCAAACTGGTGGACAAAGCATTATCCCAAAGTCGCAGTGATTTTTGCTTTTATTACATTATCGTATTACCTTTTTTTTCTGCCACACCCGGCGAGGCATACTGTTCTCCACACAGGACATGAATACATAAGTTTTATTGCGTTAATAGGCTCTCTTTTTGTGGTCTCAGGAGGAATTCATATTTCTGTTAGAGGNGAGTCAAAGCCGGGTGAGAACGTCCTTTTTCTNCTGACCGGTGCTGTGATAGCAAATGTAATAGGGACAACGGGTGCTTCGATGTTGTTAATACGCCCATGGATACGAATGAACAAATATAGAATTACTGGTTATCATATCGTTTTTTTTATCTTTATAGTTTCAAACGTTGGCGGGTGCCTTACACCTATAGGTGATCCTCCTCTTTTTCTTGGGTATTTAAAGGGGATTCCTTTCTGGTGGGTGGCAGAACATTGCTTTCCTATATGGGTAGTTGGTGTTGGTATCCTCCTTATGATGTTTTACATAGTTGACAGGCAAAATTACATCAAAGCGCCGAAGCCCGTTCGCGAAACAGTTGCAGAACCCCCTGATGTCTTCAGGTTTCAGGGATTACATAACATTATTTTTCTGATTATGATTCTGGGGGCAGTATTCATTAACGACCCGCCTTTTGTAAGAGAGATAATCATGGTTGCTGCTGCGGNAGCCTCGTACTTTACCACAAAGAAGCAAATCCACGAGGCAAACCACTTCAATTTCCATCCGATTATCGAGGTTGCCGTGCTGTTTTTCGGGATATTCTCGACGATGATGCCGGCTTTGGACTGGCTGAAATTACATGCCGGGGAACTTGGGAAGCCAACACCGGCATTCTATTTCTGGGCAACAGGGTGTTTGTCTAGCTTTCTTGATAATGCGCCGACTTATTTAACATTTCTTAGTTCGGTGTTTGGCGCGGTGATTAATCAGGATACAGTTGCAGCGGTTCAACAACTTATTCAAAATGGTGGTGCTGATCTTTCTAATGTTTCAGAGCCAATCAGGCAGACATATCTGGCTTTGCAGAAATATCATGCTGCTCATATAGCAAATGGAACTGTAACGGTTGACGAAATTGAAATAGCGTATTTGATAGGAAATACAGCTTATAATGANTTTATTGTAGCCATTAGCGTTGGCGCAGTATTTTTCGGTGCATGCACATATATCGGGAATGGTCCAAACTTTATGGTTAAATCAATTGCAGACCAACAGAAAATTCATACTCCCACATTTTTAGGATATATCATTAAATATACAGTTCCTTACATGCTGCCGATGCTTGTAATTGTATGGTTTATATTTTTTAGAAAATAAGACACGAGGTTTTCAGGTCAAATAGTAGGTGTCTTTATTTCATTTTGTCGTCTCTTAAAATTATCATTACCTTTCTGACTGCAACATTTACCATCTTAATAATGGAATTGGGGTTGTCCCAGATGATTTTCTTTGATTTTTTTATTTGAAAGCACCGATTGTGCGATGGGAATAAAAAATGGTTTTAAAACAGAATAATGTTCTTTATCGGTTCTCTGGAATGAATTGCCGGCGCGCGCGACAACAATGTCAAGCGACGGAATTACGAGAATTAGACTGTCGTAAAGTCCCCACGACCAAAATGCATCGCGTGGAAAGTCTGGGATTGTTCCATCCTGGTTGTTCCACCAGAGCAGACCATAATGAGATGAAGCATTACCATAAATATCAGGATGTAGGACTTTTAATTTTTCGTTGCCTTCGGGTACTCTTGTGGAGAAACGAATGTAATCTGGGTCTAAAATTTGCTGATTTTTCCATTTTCCTTTCCTGAGCATCAACAGTCCAATCCTCGCCATCGCATCAACATTTGCATGTATGCCTGCGCCGAATTCCCTTCTTGGAATTCCGTTAAGAGTTTGGGGACGATGGGCGTTTTTACGCCAATAAAGGTCAGAGGTAGAAATTCCGAGCGTAGTAAAAACTCTTTCAAACATAACTTCAGAAAGGTCGCGTTTATAGATTGTAGTGATGATATCCGCGAGCCAGTTTGGACCTGAATCGCTGTAATCCCACATTGAACCGGGTTTAAAAAGCAACGGAGTAAAGCCTCCCGGTTTTTCAAATCCTGCTGTTTGAGAGGCAAGATGGAGGATTGTAATGTGTTCAAGCCAGTCGTTTGTGAGATTAGATTCCGGTGGCACTCCAAAAGATGGAAGATATTTTACGGCTTTATCGTTCAGGCTAATTTTTCCGTCTTTGAGTGCGAGTCCAAGCATAATTGAGCCAATTGATTTTGTAGAAGATTTCAGGTCGTAAGTTTTTTTGATGTCCCCCCATTGGATTACAACCCTTCCGAACCTGATGATTATTCCAGAACCGCCAGCTTTTTCTGCATAAGAACGCGCTGAGTCAAGAAAGTCCTCGTCCATACCCGCCTGTTTAGGGGTATAATGATCCCATCTTGTTGAAGGAAATACAATGTCCTGAGCTTCAGCGTAAATTGGATAAATAGCAGATAATATTAACAAGAATTTTAATATAGTGGATGTCATTCATCAATTTTTCGAACTTTCTAATAAAACTTCAAGCCCGATAAATTTTTGAATATGAAAATATTTTTCTTGAATAAATTAAAAATTTTAGGTATTCTGTTAAAATAGATGATATAAATACTGTCACCCAACAATCAAAATATGGGCGAAATCCTGAACAGATTTAGTGTTGATGCGATGAAAATGAACAGCCAGATAATTGCCTGCATGGCAATTATTTGGTTTCTTGTCTGGTTATGTACGCTCTCGAGTATTAACAAGCAACCGTTTACCTCAAAGCAGCGTATTTTCTGGCTGATAGTAGTTACTGCGTTGCCGCTTGTTGGGGTGTTGCTCTATTTGCCGTTTTCGTTCAGGATTGAATCGTACCCATCTTTAGCATTATTAAAAAAATCAAAATAATTTTAATTTTTTTATCGACAAATATTTAAAGTTTGTAATAATTAATCGGTATTAACAACCAGAAATCGTTACAAGTATAGAATCATTGTTTTGTTTGGCAGGAAGTAGCGTGATGTGAACAGGCAGTTTTTTGAATTTTAATGATTTACATTTTTTAATGTGTGCTTAAAATAGACGACAACAATATGGTTGGAAGGGGAAAAATGCCAGAGAAACAGATTTTCAGATTACCGATAGTCCTGGCGATAATCTTTCTATTATTTATTGAAGGGATTTTTGCGCAGACTGTTAGAGATGGTTATTTGCCCGAACCTATTGTAGATAAGGCCGGAAAAGGCAAAGAACCCCGGGTATGGAAACAGGAGGCGGGCGAGCCAGGTTACGCAGGTGGTATGGGAACAGTTGAACCGGGCGCAATTAAAGAAACTGAAGCGGCGTATGACACAGTTTTTAAAACTATTCAAACAGGTGTGAGAGACCCTGTTAGGGCTGGTGTTGGGGAAGGCGAAGTTGGTTTAAGTTTAAGGTTGCGTCCAAATTTTACTCTTCCACTTGCTGAATTTAGAACAAGACCTGAAGATGCGGATATCAAGATTGGCAATTTTTATCTCGATTTTAAGCATCTTTACGGCACAGTTCTATGGAGTGATAACATCTGGCGAGATAACCGCAGGAAGGAAGATGACGCAATAGGTATTATAGGTGTGGGACTCGTTGGGATACTTCAGGTAGAAGAAAATTTCCAGCTCTCTCTGGGTGGTAGAATTGGATATCTGCCGTTTCAGGGGAAGATTGGATATGGTGACCCTTTGGAAGTCTTGTCAGGAACTGTTACTCCGTTATTCATGGCACGCTTAGTGTATGATATTCCGGTAGGGGATACGGATATACAGGTTTTTGATTCGTTCACGATACGTTCAGGGGGATTCAGAAGGGGGGAGGCATTTGACCTTTTTGATACGAATACAGATGAGTTTGACCGTGCTGGGAGGTATATTTATAGAACACCAGAAGACCCGGATACGCACCTTTCAAGATATGACCAGTTTGAAAGTATTTATTACCAAAATCGTGTAGGAGCGTCCATTAGCAGGGTTTTCCCGACTGAGACAAGACTTACTGCAGGAGGTTTTCATCACAATAATTGGTATGCGGGGGATGTAAAGCAGATCAAAGATTCCCGTATGGACCAGATTTACATAGCGGCTAAATCTGAAAGGGAAAATATGAGGTTTAAGCCGTTTGCTGACTATAGGGTTGTTAACACATCAAGTCATCCATCTGGGGAATGGGACCAGATTGCATACGCAGGTTTAGAAGGACCGGTTACAAAGCAAATAGATTTTCTTGGTGAATTTGGTTATTTTGATTCAGGCAGAAGTCCCGTAACCACACATTTGTGGACATTGAGATTAACTCACAGGATTGGGCCTTTTACTTGGCATGCAATTGATTGGGCAAGACAGTTAACATACCCTGAAAGGTATGAGAGGACAGGTATTTTCTATCATTTACATCAGGTTATAACCAAAGACATTGACGGAGAGTTTGTTTTTGACCGTTCGAGGTATAAATATTTGGATTCAGATGATTTGAATTCAGAACGAAGAAATAGCACAGAATGGAGAACGGGAGTCCGGTTTACTTGGAATATGTCCCAAAGACTTTCAAGCAGATTGGGTGGTTATTACAGACTTATTGAATACGATGATCCAATACATAAGGACCTTGATGTTTATACTGCAAGGCTGGAACTTAGAATCAATCACACAAAGACATTTTACAGTAAATTATTGTATCAATTCGAGAGATGGCGTTCGGCACTGGAATATGATGAAAACTTAATTATGATTACTTTGACGAAGGACATTTAAAAGTTTGGTTTGGTTTAATTTAATTATTTAAAATTTAAAAAAAATACTTTACAAATTTTAATAAAATGTTTTAGATTACTATATTTGAAAGAGATTTGCATGTAATAAAGATTTATTTTTGTCAGGTTGTCAGAAGCCCAAAAAACCAAAAACATGGTAAGAAAATGAAAACAACGATATTAAGAATAGTTGGTGTTGCTGTGTCTGTTGCATTTATAACAGCAGCAGTTCAAGCACAGCAGGCAGACAAAAAAGCCGCCGATGAATTCCTTTCTGGAATCAAACAATGGAAGGAAGCGGAAAAAGTTGTCAAAGAGATGAAATTTAATGTATCGGAACTCCAGCAACAGGTTGATACATTAAGTAAGCAGAGGGCATCGCTCCAGAGACAATTAGATTATGCCAACACTTCTTTTCAAAGTGCACTGAGGAATTTGAAAACAGCCCAAGCAATTACCCCGCCTGATAAGGGTTTCGTAGACAGGGCTCAAAGAAGTGTCGATTATTATCAGGCATTAATTAAACAAACACAGCAGGACCTTGCCAAATGCGAGGAGCAATTGCGTGCAGCAATTGAAAATTATAAGAAAGCCCTGA
>JGI24721J44947_10011461_pt1 | contig 11073 bp, 10 predicted proteins | sample YelNatPaOPGAMG01_FD_44947 | JGI IMG/M metagenome (IMG submission 44947)
GAAGTTTTGTATTTGGATCGAGAGGAGGCGGCGCCAAGCGTAGTGATCCCCTCAGTGATTGGCCGGCGGGTTCCGCCTCATTGTACAGCGCTAGGGAAAATGCTTTTAGCTTATGATTATGAAGCACTTGAGCGCATTTTGGCCAAAGGGCCATTGCCCGCCCTTACGCCTAATACCATAACAAACCCTGAGGTCTTGAAGAGGGAGTTAGAGCGAGTACGGTCTCAAGGCTATGCTATGGATTGGGAAGAGTTTCACGAGGGAACCATCTGTGTGGCTGCGCCAGTACGAAATTATCGGGGCCGCGTGGTGGCCGCAATATCCGTATCCTTACCCAAAACCAGATTAACACATGATCCTTTAGACCGATTCGTGCAGGCTGTTACTGTTGCAGCCCATGAAGTTTCCCAGTTTTTGGGTCATGAGGGGTAAAGAAGGTTCGCTCTTTTTATTCCTCTCTCGTCCGTCTTTACTACCCCCTTGACATAAGTAGTGCGGGTTGATACAATAATAACGAAAGTCTTTAGACTTAAACAAAAGGAGGTGATCTTAGGTTCCTGATATTCGGTGCTAGTGTAAAGCTTCTTTAAAGGAGGTGTAGGAATTTATGATGCGGAAAATTGTTATCGTGAGTTTGGTGGTGTTGATTGGCTTGGTTGGAGTGGCGGCTGCTCGGAAGTATGAGGGCGTTACTATTACTGTTTTTACGCAGCCTCCACCATATATTGCAAAACCTGTCATGATGTTCGCTCCTGACTGGGAGAAGGCAACTGGAGCAAAAGTTAATCTTGTTACTGCTCCTTGGGGAGAACTGTATCCCAAGATGTACGCTTCGTTCGGGATGGCGGAGGCCGCGTTTGACATAGTGATCTTCCCTTCAGCATGGCTCCCAGATTTTGCGGCTGCGGGATTCCTCGTGCCTTTGGACGAGTTTATTGCCAAGGACCCTTACATTCAGTGGGATGACATTCTTCCCATTTATCGTGAGCGTATCGTCAGCTGGGGAGGTAAGATTTATGCGGTTCCACTAGATGGAGACTGCCATATTTTCTACTATCGCAAAGACGCTCTTGAGAACCCTGAATATCAGGCCAAATTCAAGGAAAAATATGGTTATGATCTTCCAGTGCCACCGAAAACGTGGAAACAGGTACGCGATATAGCGGAGTTCTTCAATGGGTGGGATTGGGATGGTGATGGTCAAATTGAGTACGGCGTTGTCGAACCTCGTCGCTACGCTGGTCAGGCTGACTGGTGTTTCTTCTCTCGCACAGTGGGGTACGTCGCATTGCCTGGCCAGCCTGGTGGTCTCTTCTTTGATCCCGAAACTATGGCGCCTCGTATCAATTCACCTGGACATGTTCGCGCTTTGGAAGACTACGTCGAGATCATGAAATATGGTGTTCCGGGTATGATCAACATGGACTCCGGAGAAATTCGTAGTGTATTTGCTGCTGGACTTGCTGCCATGGCCATTGACTGGGGCGATATCGGCGTAATCTCTGAAGTCGGTGAAGAGTCTACTGTGAAAGGCAAAGTTGGGTATGCAGTACTTCCCGGATCTGATGAAGTCTGGGACTTTTCTAAGGGAACCTGGGTGAAACTGTCTGAACCGAATCAAGCTGGCTATCTCGCTTTCGGCGGCTGGGTTGCCGGCATTGCTCACAACAGTAAGCATATTGAAGCCGCTTATGACTTCATTTCATACCTTTCTCGGCCTGAAAACAGCTATGTAAGTGTGACTACGCCCGAAACCGGTTTTAACCCCTATCGTTACTCACATTTTGCGAAATTGTCGGGTTGGATTGGCATGGGTTTCAGCCAAGAGGCAGCTGAAGCTTATCTGAAAGCCATACAGGACACTATTAGCCACCCGAACGTGCAGCCTGATCTGCGGATTCCTGGCCAAGCTCGTTACTTCGAAGCTGTGGACAGAGCGTTGTCTCGTGTAGTGGCAGGTGAACTTACTCCGAAAGCTGCTCTAGACGAGGTGGCAAAAATTTGGGATCAAATAACCAATGAATTGGGTCGCGACAAGCAGCTTCTTTACTATAGGCTCTCACTAGGGTTGCCTCCTAAGTAGTATGAGGACCGGGGCCCCAAGCGTAAACACGCTTGGGGCCCTTTTTATGTTATAGTTGAACTGATCATGGGGAACCTGGGGCGACGTGAAAAAAGGTTATTGCTTAGTCCAACTGTGATCTTGTTATTGTTGTTCACTCTTTTCCCATTCGTATTCACATTAGCCTTGGTTTTTGGGCATGTATCTTTTACCGGCGGCAAGATGGCGATTCAGTTTGCAGGAATTAGTAATTGGGTTCGTCTTTTTCATGATCAACGATTTTGGAATGCAGTTTTGGTAACCGTTAAGATTGTTTTTATAGCGGTTTTTATGGAATATTGCATTGGTTTAATATTGGCTCTTTTGTTATACAAGAGGCCCTTTGGTTGCGGCTTTTTTAGGGTGCTGTACATTATTCCCATGCTTCTTACCCCCATCGCTGTTGGTTATACCTGGCGAATGATCCTGGATGTTGGCTCGAGGTCCAATTACTGGGATATTGCAACGTATAGGCCTACAACCTATAGGTTGGCTGGTAGACCCTAAGATTGCGCTGTATTCTATTATAATCACTGATATATGGCAGTGGACTCCTTTCATGTTTCTCTTGCTTTATGCTGGTTTAGAAGCCATTCCCAAAGACTACTTGGAGGCGGCTGACGTCGACGGAGCAACTGCTTGGAGGAAATTTCTTTATGTTATTATGCCTCTTTTAGCACCTCCATCCATTGCGGCGTTGCTCTTACGTAGCGTTGAATGTTTTAAAATTGTCGATGTAATATACATCATGACTGGAGGAGGGCCCGGACAGGCCACTGAGAGCCTTACACTTTTTGGATATAATGTTGGTTTTAGGGCTTTCGATCTTGCATATGGTGCGACGATTGCCTTCAGCTTATTTTTTATGGTTTTAATTGCAGCAATGTTTTTTACGATGCTAACGAGAAGCTTAAGGGCTATTAAGTTGGAATAATATGAAGCGATATTTAATAATAGCTGGCACTTATGCAGTTTTGATTTTCTGGGCGCTTGCGTCATTGCACCTCTTTTTTGGCTAATTACGACTTCTTTTAAAGATAAACTCGATGTTTATCTAGGCCCGAAATTTATTCCCTGGGTTGATTTTACACCCACATCGCGGTGGTGGATTCGCATTTTTACAGTGGAACAAGCTACACTATTAAAACCCTATGCTAATAGCCTTATTGTTGGTTTAAGTAGTGCTTTTTTGTCAACATTTCTAGGACTAATGGCAGCATACGCGTTAACGCGGTTTCGGTTTCATTTTGGTTTTATGAGAAATGAAGACATTCTTTTTTGGATCGTTTCACAAAGGATTATGCCCCCCATCATTATTGTGTTTGCTATATTTATTATGTATCAAACATTGGGTTTGCTGGACACCCATATAGGTTTAATCCTTGTTTACACTGTTTTTAATTTGCCACTTGCTGTGTGGATTCTAGCTAATTTTTTGGGGCAAATCCCTCCCTCAATAGAAGAAGCAGCACTAGTCGACGGTGCTTCCCCGATAACAATTTTATTCCGAGTTGTAATTCCCATGTTGCTTCCAAGCTTGACGGCCACGTTTTTGCTTTGTTTTGTGTTTGCATGGAATGAGTTTTTATTTGCCCTAATTTTGACATATTCTCGCGCGCAGACTATGCCTATTCTTATAGCCTCTCAACATTTCCAGCGCGGACCTCAGTGGTGGGACATCTCGGCTCTTGCTACTCTGGCGGTTCTCCCTCCTGTTGCTATTACCATCGGGCTACAGCGATACTTCATCAGGGGACTGATACCTGTTGGGAAGTAAGGTGCTGCTATGAAACGCAAGTATATTTTGGCACATGATCTTGGCACAACCGGGGATAAAGCTGTCCTTTTTGATGTGGAGAGTGGCCAAATCGTGGGAAGTGCTTTTATTGGCTATCCAACTAGCTATTTTAGCGCTACGTGGGCTGAACAAGATCCGAGCGAATGGTGGCGAGCATTTTGTTATGCAACACGCGAAGTTCTTGCTCGTACCGGAATCTCCTCAAAAGAGATCGCTGTTATCTCATTCTCGGGACAGATGATGGGATGCCTTCCCGTAGCTAAAAACGGGGAACCCCTTCGCGCNGCGATCATTTGGGCAGATCAGCGGGCCACCGCTGAGACCCAGAGCCTTCTCCAGAAGATNGGGCTTGAAGAAATCTACCGCATNACTGGTCACCGATTAGGGCCAGCGTACTCNGCTCCAAAAATTATGTGGCTTNTTAAGCATGAACCTCAGATCTTTGAAAGAACNNACAAATTTTTGCAGGCCAAAGATTTTATTGTCCATCGGCTTACCCACCGGTGGGTTACTGACTACTCAGACGCCTGTGGGACAGAGCTTTTAGACCTCCANCATCTTGATTGGTCGGAAAAAATGCTTGCCGCGGCAGGAATACCACGAGAGCTCCTTCCAGATATTGTCCCCTCTACTACAGTAGTGGGAGAAGTGGTCCAAGATAGGGCTGCTGAAGCAGGCCTCATTGCTGGAATTCCGGTAGTGATCGGAGGCGGAGACGGGGTGTGTGCTACTGCAGGAGCCGGGGTTGTGTGCCCTGGAATCGGCCATATCTATCTCGGTTCATCAGCGTGGGTAGCTGGGGTAAGTGAAAGACCAGTTCTTGATCCGCAGATGCGCACTGTTACCTGGCCTCATCTTGATCCTAGACTTTTTTCCCCAAACGGGACGATGCACAACGCCGGAAGCTCTTTGGAATGGGCAAAAGAGACGTTGGGGTCTTTAGAAATCAGGGCAGCAGAATGGCTTGGACTTAACTCTTACGANCTCNTTGAACTAGAGGCGGAACGGATTCCGCCGGGATGTAATGGTCTTTTGTTTCTCCCGTACCTGATGGGAGAGCGTAGTCCCTATTGGAACCCGAACGCCCGCGGCGTTTTTCTCGGAATTACACGCAAACACACGCGGGCTCACTTCCTACGGGCTATTTATGAGGGGGTTGCTTTAAATCTTCGCACTATCTTCTTAGCATTGCAGGAACTTGGGGTCAAGTTCGAGGAGATGAGAGCTATCGGAGGCGGTGTCAAAAGCCGTTTTTGGGCTCAAATTTTGGCTGATGTCTTTGGAACGCCACTCTATATCACCACTACGCCGCTAGAAGCCACAGCTTTAGGAGCAGCAATGGCTGGAGCGGTTGGCATAGGACTGCTTTCGAATTTTAATGCTGCTGCAGAAAAATTCGTGAGGGTTGAAAAAGCAATTGAACCTGGTCCTAGTATGGAAGTTTACACGCGCATTCACAAATTGTTCCTTAATTCTTACAAAGCACTTCGGGATGTTTTCGACCAACTTGTAATTGAAGGAGGTGTTGATGAGCCAGCTTAAAAGGAAAGACGTTCTGTTTAAGTTAGAGGGCATCGAATTTGTTATTTCACTCCGGCTGAGTGAGGAAGACGCACGCTGGGCTATTGTTAATGTGCTTTGTAAAAGGGGATGAGGAAATGATGTTAATTGGAGGGCGGTGGATTCGGGAGGGAAGCGGGGGCGTCTTTCCAGTGCGAGATCCGGCTACCGAGGAATTCTTCGCTGAGGTTCCTCGCGCTACGGAGCAAGAGGTTGACCGTGCCTGCAAAGCTGCGGCCGAGTCTTTTCCGTCTTGGTCCAAGAGCTTGCCTGCTGAGCGGGCGAAGGTTCTTCTGAAAGCAGCTGAAGAGTTGGAGCAAAAAACCGATGAAATAGCGCGAATTCTCACTAAGGAACAGGGNAAGCCCATAAAAGAAGCCAAAGGAGAAGTACGAGGNGCCGTCCAAGCCCTGAGGTTTTTCGCACACCACGCGGACTTCTCTATCGGAGAGTTGCGGGCCCCTAACCGTGCAGGGAACATGAATTTGGTGAAGTACTACCCAGTGGGCCCGGTGGCCGTGATTTCTCCCTGGAACTATCCAGTCCTTCTCACAGCCTGGAAAGTGGCTCCAGCCTTGGCTGCAGGCTGCACGGTGGTGATCAAGCCTTCAAGTAAGACACCCCTGGCTGTGACCGAATTTGTTCNTTGTTTACTGGAAGGTGGAGCTCCTGCGGGAGTAGTTAATCTTATTCATGGAAGTGGAGATGTAGGAATGGCTTTGGTACGGCATTCCAGCATTCGAAAAATAACTTTTACCGGAGAAACTGAGACTGGCAAAATCATTATGCGAGAGGCAGCTGGAGGGATTAAGCGTCTCACTCTGGAACTGGGTGGCCACTGTCCCCTCATCGTTGCGGCTGACGCTGATCTAGATGCTGCTGTAGAAGGTGGGGTTTATCGATCTTTTCGCAATATGGGGCAGGTATGTAATAGTGTTAACCGCATTTATGTTGAGCGTCCGGTTTACAAGGAATTTTTACAAATGTTCATTGAGCGTACAAAAAAGCTTACCATCGGTCCTGGTATTGAAGATCCAGATCTTGGTCCTATGATTGATGATGAAGCCAGAAAGCGCGTTATGTTTCACATTCACGACGCTGTGTCAAAAGGGGCTACAGTAATATATGGGGGAAAAATTCCTCCCGGTTTCGATAAGGGATTTTTCTTTGAGCCCACAGTGCTTATAAATGTAAATCATTCAATGATTGTAATGAGAGAAGAGACGTTTGGGCCTGTTGCTCCTATTATGGCTGTGGATTCTCTTGACGAGGCCATTAAGTGGGCTAATGAATCTCGTTACGGGCTTGTAGCTTATCTTTATACTCGTGATATGGGTAAAGCCCTTTGGGCCGCAGAGGAATTAGAGTATGGAACGGTGGGAATTAACAATGTAGTAGGCGGAGAAGTGGAATATCCTTATGCAGGGTGGAAGGAAAGCGGTCTTGGACTTGAACTCTCTGAGCATGCCATCTTTGAGTTCCTTCAGGTTAAACATATCCGAATCTATTGGAGGTGATAGAAATGATTTTCCAATACGATCTCGTCACCAGAACTTTTGAGGGCCTGCGGCGTTGGGAGCGACGGTTAAGTGAAATGGCAGAGGTTTTCGTCTCTAAAGAAGCCGTGGCCGAAATTCTTAAAGTGAATAACCCTATAATTTACGAGGTTTGGGAAGTTCCAAATGTTCCTGAAAAGATTGGGCAGCTTTTTTGGTCCTTTACTATTCTCTATCCTGGCAAAGTGGGTGACGAGTACTACATGACAAAAGGGCATTATCATCTTGATCCTGCGTGCGCTGAAGTTTACTTAATACTTTTAGGAGAAGGCGTTCTCTTATTGAAGGATAATAATGCGTCTAAAGCGTTGTTTGTTCGTAAAGGAAGTGTAGCGCATATTCCACCGGGCTGTGCTCACAGAATGGTCAACATTGGTAATGAGCCGCTTATTTTCTTTGCGGTTTATCCAGCTCAGGCAGGTCATAACTATGAGAGAGTTAAGGAAGAAGGGTTCGCAGTCCGTGTAATCCAAAGGGGACGCAAGCCTGAGGTTTGCCAAGATTGTTGAAAGGAGGCCTTATGGAGTACAGGTACCTAGGAAAAACTGGGCTTAGGGTGTCAGAACTTTGCCTTGGAACCCAAACTTTTGGTTGGGTTACTGACGAAAACACAGCTTTTCGAATATTGGACAAATTCGTTGAAGCTGGGGGGAATTTTTTCGACACCGCCGATAGTTATAACAAAGGCGAATCAGAGCGAATTCTTGGTAAGTGGATTAAGAGGCATGGCCGTCGCTCTTCCCTTGTTGTTGCTACGAAAACCTACTTCCCTACAGGCGAAGGCCCTAACGACATGGGCCTTTCCAGGAAGCATATTGTAGAAACTGTGGAGGAGAGTCTTCAACGACTTCAGACTGACTACATCGACATATTGCAACTCCATTGCTACGATGGTGCTACTCCCCTAGAGGAGACGCTCCGGGCTTTAGATGACCTTGTAAAAAGCGGCAAGATCTGTTACATCGGGACTTCAAACTTCGCTCCCGCACAACTGATGAAGGCGATCATGCTCTGTCGGATGCATGGGTGGGCTGAAATTGTTAGTCTTCAAGCAGAATACAGTCTGCTCGTGCGTTCACCAGAGTGGGAACTAATCCCTCTTTGCGAGGAGGAAGGAATTGGTTTCTTGGCTTGGTCACCTTTGGCTGGGGGATGGCTCACCGGCAAATATCGTCAGAATGCTCCGATTCCTCCTGATTCCCGGGGTGGCCGGCGGGATCGTTTTGAGGACCTTCCTGAACAACGCGTGCGCGAAAAGACCTGGGATGTTATTGAAACATTAATTGTGATTGCCAACAATCGGCACAAGACCCCTGCTCAAGTGGCTTTAAATTGGATCCTCCGAAAATCCAAAAATATTGTGCCCATCTTTGGTGCTCGCACTCTGGAGCAAATAGAGGATAACCTCGGTGCCGTAGGATGGGAGCTTACAGACGAAGAAATGCAGCGTTTAAATGAGATAAGTCAAGTAGAGCTTCCTTATCCGTATAATTTCCTTAGCCGTTATTCAAGGAAAAGATAACTTTCGGCTCAATCACGCACCCGACCAGAGTCAATATTTTGAGGAATTTTCATCACCGTTATTATTGGATGCAGGAAATTAATTATTAGTATATGTGACTTTTATGATTTATGTGTGCTTTGAAGCAATGATTTGATGAAAAGCAAGGCTTGTTTAGCTTCTTCGTCTAAGTCTTTTCCCTCTCGCAGGTCCCGCCACACTCGAATATCCCGCCCCACCTCTCCTCCGGGCTGGGTAAACGGTTCCATTACAATTCGACCAGGGTAGCGAATTTCTTGGAGCGCAGTTATTAGTTCAAGCCAGGGGAACCTTCCGCGTCCAGGAGGTTTGCGATTAGTTTCGGAGATATGAACGTGTCCCAAAAGCTCTCCGGCTTTAAGTACAGCATCGCGAATGTTATCTTCTTCAATATTCATATGAAACGAATCCAACATAACTTTTATATTGGGGCTCTCTACTAATTTTACATACTCCACTGCTTCGGCGCAAGTGTTTAGCATAAATTGTTCGAAACGATTCACCACTTCTACTGCACATACAACGCCAAGGCTCTCGGCCACCTTTATTATTTCACGCATACTTTCTACACTACGCAAAAAATGATCACGTTTTGCTAGCCAATCGATAGTAGGGGGGTTCCATGCCCCGTAAAGAATACCTCCAAGGAGGGTGCAGCCTAAACTATGGATAATGTCCAAACCCTGCTTTAGATATTCAATGCCCTGCCGCCTTATATGGAAGTCTGGGGAAGAAATGTCATGTTTTGCGGTGAGAGCTTCACAAAAAGTCAACTCGACACCGTGTAATTCTGCCGATTTTTTAAGCTCTTCTCGCCTTCGAGACGGCATGTTCATTACTTGGTCCAATTTAATTTCTAGTACGTCAAAACCTAACTTAGCTACTCGAGCAGGATATTCAAGAAGCTCTGCTGACCAATTACGTTCCCAATAAGCGTAATAGATTCCTATTTTATTCATACTCCCTCATCAAGCATAATCTTATACATCTAATGTGTGATATGCAAATGCTACAAAATGGTTTACCATCCCAGCCCAAACGCACTGGCTTTTGAGCTATTAAGCAGGCGATTTGTCAAGGCTCAGAAGGTCCCGTATTCGCTCTCCCAGACGATGAAAAAACCAACTAGTTTTCCAGTCTCAAGCCCACCGATGGATCTTCATAGCTTAATGTATGGAACACCGTAGTTAAACCAGGAGCATAGCTAAGGTATGGCCGGAGACTTTTCCACAGTGGGAAGGCACATTGATTATCGCGATATTTCGTTCAGTTGCTGCTTGGACGTTTGATATTATCCACTCCTATTTTATAACGGTCAACGGGCCCACAATTTCTCAGGCCGCAAATTACTACGCGTTAAGAAGTAAGACCATCGGCATCTTTGACGGTAGTCAGCACTGCTCCCAGCACTCGGTACTGAGCCGGGATACTGGGGCGTTTCTGATGCCAATCTTTTGTCCTCAGTGGAACGATCTAGATAAAAGCGGGGCGGTGAATAAGTGCTCGCTCAGAGAAAGCAGCATTGGTAACAGGAGAGGGTCACGATCTAGGCAAAGCCATAGTTTTGGCCTTAGCTGGAAACGGGGCTAACGTGGCGAGAGTAAGTCGAAGCGAAGAGGAATATTGTTAATATCGCATCTCTTCTGTCATAAGCAAAGATTACCACACTGGTTCCTTAGGCCGCTTTCAAAGCCGAGGTAGGGGAATTGACGGGGGTTTGGCTGCGGAGTAGGGACCATATGGGGTCAGGGTTAATGCCATCGGTCCAGGCTGTTTCCACACTCAAATGACGGAGAGACTTTCGCAGATCAAGCTTGGGTAAAGCGACTCCTTGCCCAGGTTCCCCTCGGTCGTACTGGCAACCCCGAGGATTTGGCGGACGGCGCCGTGTTTTAGCGTCTGATATGTCCTCTTACCTCGCAGGGCAGGTTATCTATGTAGACGGAGGATATCTTTGTGTTCGTCCGACTTAGTATTAGTCTTATGCAAAATGATGTTGCCAAAACAAAACCCGGGAGTAATATCGGTTTGGTAAGGAGGTAACTTTGGTTAGCCAGGATTCTTTAAAGTTGATAGACGAATCTGGGGCTATCGGGATAATTCGCATTCAGACTGCAGAGGATCTTCTCTCTATTGCCGGAGCTTTACATCGCGGTGGGCTTAATTGCCTTGAAATCACAATGAATACCCCAGGAGCTCTGCGAGCCATCGAGAGCGCTCGCGAAAAATTGCCCCAGGTTTTGCTTGGTGCGGGGACAGTTTTGGACGCGATAAGCGCTCGTGAAGCGATCCTGGCTGGCGCGCAATTTCTTGTTACTCCCACCGTTAAGCTCGATGTACTTGAGGTCGCTCACCGCTATGGTGTCCCCGCCATCATCGGCGCTATGACCCCCACCGAGATCCTCACTGCTTGGGAAGCTGGTGCAGACATGGTCAAGGTCTTTCCCGCCTCTGCCCTTGGCCCTAAATACCTTCAGGAAATCCATGGTCCTCTACCGCAAATTCCTCTGGTTCCCAC
>JGI24721J44947_10011478_pt1 | contig 11060 bp, 10 predicted proteins | sample YelNatPaOPGAMG01_FD_44947 | JGI IMG/M metagenome (IMG submission 44947)
GAAGATCCCATGCCGGCGAGGTGCTGAATTGCCCCAGAAATCCCGCAGGCAATATAAAGATTAGGAGTGACTACTTTCCCAGTCTGCCCCACTTGATCGGCATGATCGCGCCATCCAGAATCTACGGCCGCCCGCGAAGCCCCCACGGTAGCATGGAGGACGTCGGCCAATTCTTCCAAGATCTTGAAATTCTCCGCTCCTTTCATCCCTCGGCCTCCAGAGACGATGATCTCGGCCTCGGTCAAATCCACTTTCGCTCCGGCAGTTTTAACCACTTCCACAATGGCCGTGCGCAGACTGGAGGAGTCCACTTTGGCTTCTACTTTAATCACTTCCCCTTTCTTACCAGATTCTGGGGGCTCCATAGGGAGAACGTTAGGACGCACCGAAGCCATTTGCGGACGGGAATTAGGACAAACCACTTCGATGAAGGCTTTGCCCGCATAAACGGGCCTTTTGGCTAATAATAAGCCTTCTTCATTGAGGCTTAATCCTGTACAGTCTGTAGCCAGCCCAGTTTGCAGGCGCGTCGCTACTCGAGGAGAAAGGTCTTTACCCAAAACCGTAGCTCCACAGAGGAAAATAGAAGGTTGATGTTCTTTGAGCAGGTTGGTTATAATGGTGGCATATGGATCTGTAGTGTATTGCGCTAAAATTGGATCGTCCACGAAATACACTTTATCGGCGTATTCTGCCAAACGCCCGGTTAATCCTTCTATACCCGATCCGAGAAGAACAGCCACTAGTTCTTCACCAAGTTTTTCAGCCATCTTTTTTCCTTGACTTAGAAGCTCGAAAGTAACTTTGCGAATGTTTCCTTCCTTAACCTCGGCAAATACCCAGATTCCTTTGCCCATAAATTATCTCCTTCTTAAGCTGAATAAGTTGGTAATTTTTTTCATCTCGTTGATATTTTTGCTCGGTCAAGCATCAAACAACTTTGGCCTCTTCGCGTAAAAGCTTGACTAAATTTTTAACGCAATCTATCAGTTCCCCGGAAATAATCTTCCCCGGGGGTCGGGAAGGCGGAGGGATGTACCTTAAAATTTTTGTCTTTGACCCGGCCGCGCCCACTTGCTCTGCACCCAAACCAAGAGCAGCTAAATTAATCGGTTTGACCTCTTTCTTCTTTGCTTTCATGATTCCCGGGAGAGAGGCATACCTCGGCTCGTTCAAACCCTTCTGACAGGTAAAGACCGCGGGAAGTTTTACTTCCACGACTTCTTTTCCCCCCTCTACTTCTCTTTCTACTCGTGCTTTCTTTTGCTCGGCATTGATTTCTAATTTAGTGATGAGGGTCACATGGGGCAAATCCAAGAATTCGGCTAAAGAAGGTCCTACCTGAGCCAAGTCATCGTCGACCGCCTGCTTTCCACAAAGAATGAGGTCGAANGGTTCTTTTTTGATTACTTCAGCCAAGGCTTTGGCTGTGGCAAAGCCGTCTGCTCCTTCAAAGGCTGGGTCGTTTAAATGTATGGCACGATCAGCCCCCATAGCTAACCCGGTGCGCAAAGCTTCTACTGCTCTCGCCGGCCCCATCGTAATTAGGACTGCTTGGCCACCGAACTTTTCTTTTATCCGTAAAGCTTCTTCCACGGCGAATTCGCAATAAGGATTCATTACGTACTTAATATCATCGGTCACGATGCCCGAACCATCCGGCTTGATTTTAATCAAAGTTTCTGTATCCGGCACTTGTTTAAGACAAACAATAACGTTCACCGCCTACCTCCTTTCGGCATTTTAATTATTAATTTCCTGGCCTAAGCTCATCATGTTTTTCAAACTGGCCAGAGGTTATTCTGGCGTGCTTCTTCAGTCATCATTCCTCTGATGAAGACATCACTTATCTGCCAGACTGCGTCATTTATGCTGTGTTTCTTTTTCGTGGACAGAACCCAATAGCGAGCCATCTCATCTAAAGCCCCAAAAAAGGCCCTTTTCATAATTCCTGGAGTTAGATCCTTGCGGATTATTCCTTTTTCCTGACCTTCTACAACAATAGCGCGGATGAGGTTTAAGTATTCGATAAAGGGTTTATTCACATACTCCTTCATAAATTTGCTGCTCTGGCGCACTTCTACTCCCAAAACCTCAGCTAACTGCTGTTGCTTCTGCAAAATAGAAAGATGGACCTGGGCAAATTTTCTAATCTTCTGTAAAGGATTTTTCTCTTTTTCTAGCTCTTGACGCATGTTTTCCACTATTTGCCCGAATTCCTCCTCAAACAAGGAGATAAGGATATCGTCTTTATTCTTGAAATAGAGATATATCGTCCCATCAGCCACATCGGCTTCTTTGGCTATTTCGGAGACGCGGGCATTGTAGAACCCTTTCTCGGCAAATACCTTCACAGCTGCTTTTAAAATCTTTTTATGTTTAGTTTGGTCTTTCATTCTAAATTCCGCAGCTTACGACGCGGCGAAAAAAATTCAACCCGGCTAAGTAAAATTCATTATGGGCAAATAATGAATGATTATTCATTCAAAANTTATTAACATACCCTCAAAAAGGTGTCAAGTTATTTTTACGCTGAGCATCGAACAATTTTAATATTTCTCGCCAGCAGAAAACAGGCCCTCTTATTATTGCTCAGAAAGCTTGGGCTCTTTTATTACGCGGCGAACCCATAAATAAACTAAAAAAAGGAGAANTGCCATAAAAATAAATAGAGGCCGGATGCCNAAAGAAGCGGAGAGAAACCCACCCGAAATCGGTCCAATGACGTTACCTATAAGCAAACCACTTCGTGTTATCCCCATTATTCCTCCTTTTCTCTCGGCCGGCACATGCAATGAAGTTAAAGTATAAAGGGCCGGAAGGATTCCGCCCACGAAGAGCCCATAAATAAAACGCAAGCAAAAAAGTTGGTATACTTGATTTACAAGCGCCTGGGGAATACTGGTCAAACCGGTACCCAATAAAGTAATGAGCAGCATCTTTTTATATCCTATACGGTCCCCCTTTTTCCCCCAATAAGGGGCCGAAATTAAACTGGCCAAACCGGTTATGGCAAATACCCCTCCAGCCACCGTAGCTAAATTTTTNCCTTCCGGCCAGAGCCTTTCCACAAAAAGAGAGAGGACCGGCTGAATGGCCATTACGGCTGTTTGCACGGCCATGCCGGCGGCAAAAACGGTTATCAACGGCGCTGAGGTAAAGACCAAGCGAAAATTAGATATTAGACCTGGCGATTTTTTCTCTGCCGAAGATGAAATACTTTCTTTGACTAATAGAATAACTAAAAAAGCCGCCGAAAAACCAAAAGCCGCGGTAACAAAAAAGATATGGCGATAACCAATGTGATCAGCTAACAAACCACCGATGAAGGGACCGATTACCGCTCCCGTGGTCAATGAAGTTTGCAAGACTCCCATAGCGTATCCCATTTTATCCTGGGGAGTAGTGGTGGCGGCGATAGCCAAGGTAGCCGCAATAAAACCGGAAACCCCTCCCTGAATCAGCCGCAGAACTAAGAGCTGCGATACTGAAGTGGCGAAAGCCATAAAAAAAGAAGAACCGGCATAGCCGGCTAAAGCCCGAATTAACATAGCCTTACGTCCGTAACGGTCTCCCATCCACCCCCACAAAGGCCCCATAAAGGTGGCTATTAAGAAAGGAGCTCCAAATACTAACCCGCTCCACTGTTTGACTTCGCCCGTATCTATAACTCCTAACTCCCGAATGTAGAAAGGAAGAAAAGGTAGAATCATGGAAAGTCCCAAGGCTGCTAAAAATTCGGCAGTCCACAGGCTAAATAGATTCTTTTTCCAGCTCTCCAAAAAATTCTCCTTTGTCTTACCATCTAAAAGAATAAGGCCCTTTTGCGGGCCTTATTCTTTTTCAATCTTTAAATTTAAGAACTTCTATTTATTCTGCGCGATTCCTTTCTCGGCTACTAACTCCTCATTGCGAAAAGAAAGTTAACACAGTCGCTAAGCTTTCGCTAAACCTAACTCAGCTTTTCTCCCCGCTTTTCTCGGCCATCTGCAGGAAAGGTTTGACCAGATCAATGGGTATGGGGAAAATAGTAGTTGAGTTCTTTTCGGTAGCAATTTCCGTTAAGGTCTGTAAATAACGTAATTGCAAAGCCATAGGTGTAGCACCCATGATCTGAGCGGCATCCCGCAATCTTTCGGCAGCTTGGTATTCCCCTTCAGCATGGATAACTTTCGATCTGCGTTCTCGTTCTGCTTCGGCCTGTTTAGCCATGGCCCGGCGCATCTCTTCGGGTAAGTCGATGGCCTTAACTTCTACCGTGGTAACTTTTACTCCCCAAGGGTCAGTATGCTTATCCAAGATCTCTTGCANGTGAATGTTGATCTTATCNCGCTGGTAAAGGAGTTCGTCCAGTTCCACTTGTCCGCAAACAGAGCGGAGGGTGGTTTGNGATAGCTGGGATGTACCGTAAAGATAATTTTCAATCTCGATTACGGCTTTAATGGGGTCCATGACGCGGAAATAGATAACCGCATTAACTTTAATGGAGACGTTGTCACGCGTAATTACATCCTGGGGGGGAACATCCATGGTTACTGTCCGCAAACTTACTTTGACCAATCTATCCACAATAGGAATCAAAAAAATTAATCCAGGCCCCTTAGCTGCTGGCTGTCCCCCAACAGTGCGCACACGTCCCAGGCGGAAGATTACGCCTCTTTCATATTCATTGAGAATTCTTAGCGCACTAGCCAAAATCATCAAAATTAGAATCAATAAAACAGCAAGTGATATAACCGACATAATTATCTCCTCCTTTTTTTATTTTAAAAATTTTTGTTGAAATTAAGCTTTCTTTATTTTTTCCACTTTAACTTTGAGACCTTCCGTTTTTAGGACGCGCACTTTTTCTCCCACCTCTATTGTCTCATCGGCATAAGCATTCCAAATCTCGCCATGCACGAAGACTTTGCCCTCAGGACGCAAAGGGGTTTGAACCACGCCAATTTCTCCAACCAATCCTTCGGCACCCGTTGCTGGCTTGGCTAACTGAGCTTTAACAGCCATAGTTACCGCGAAGGCAAAAAAAGCCCCGGTAACGATAACGGTGGGAATAATTACATAAAGGGAAGCACGCAAGGCGGGGATGGGTGATTCAAAGAGCATAATTGATCCCAGAGCCAGAGAGACTAATCCTCCTATGGTCAGGAGACCGTAACTAGCAATTTTTATTTCCGCCACAAAGAGAAAAACGCCCAAGAGAATCAGCATCACGCCGGCATAGTTGACCGGCAGGGTGCGAAAAGCAAAGAAGGCCAAGATTAGACAGATACCGCCAATCACACCCGGAAAGATGGCCCCGGGGTTAGAAAGTTCAAAGTATAGGCCGACTAAACCAATCATCATGAGAATATAGGCGATATTAGGGTTGCTCAAGACAGCCAAAAACCTTTCGCGGAAACCCATTTCTAATAGATTAGTTTTCAGACCTTTAGTAGCTAATTTAATCTCCCCCCGAGGTTTTTCGACCGTTTTACCATGAACTTTTTCTAACAAATCATTTAGGTCTTTAGCTATTAANTCGATGACTTTTATTTTTAAGGCTTCTGTTTCTCTAATGGAAACACTCTCCCGGACAGCCTGGGCGGCCCATTTTACGTTACGCCCTTTTTTTTCCGCGATCGATTGAATGTAGGCCACCGCATCATTAACTATTTTTTCACTCATGGTCCGGTCTATCCGCCCGCCGCCAACAGCCACAGGGTGAGCAGCTCCTATGTTCGTCCCCGGAGCCATGGCCGCAATATCTGCGGCCAAAGTGATAAAAACACCTGCCGAAGCTGCTCTAGCGCCACTGGGGGCCACATACACAATGATGGGGATCTCAGCATTCATAATGTCTTTGATTATATCGCGCATAGAAGTGTCCAGCCCGCCGGGAGTGTCTAACTGGATTACTAAACATTCGGCACGGTTTTTCACAGCCTGATCAATAGACTTGCTAATAAATTCAGCTACCGCCGGAGTTATGGCGTCATTGATCTTGATCACGTCTACTTGTTTCCTTTGCCCCGAACTATCCCAAGGGAGAAAAGTTGAAAACATACCAAGAAGTATCATAAAAATATAAACATACTTTCTATACATCAATAACTCCTATTGGGCATTCTGCGCGGCCGATGCGGCCCGCAGTTTTTCGTACTCTTTTTTTAATTTTTTCATATCTTCCCATACATCCCGCTTTTTCTGCGGATTACGGAGCAAGAAAGCCGGATGGTAAGTGGGCATAAGGGGTATCCCCTGGTATACGTGAAATCTACCGCGGAGGGCAGAAATCTTGGCCTCGGTCTTCAGCAGGGTTTGGGCCGCAAAAGTACCCAAGGCACAAATTAATCGCGGCCGAATAGCGGCTAACTGTTTAATCAGAAAAGGCTCACAGGCCGCAATTTCTTCCGGAGCTGGATTACGATTTTCTGGAGGCCGACATTTAATAACATTGGTTATATAAACTTCCTGTCTACTTAACCCTATCGCTTCGATAATTCGGGTAAGAAGCTGTCCTGCTTGGCCCACGAACGGTTCCCCCTGCAGATCTTCTTCTCTCCCGGGAGCTTCGCCAATAAAAACCAGTTCGGCATGAGGGTTACCCGTACCAAAAACAATCCGGGTGCGCGAAGCATGCAATCTACAGCGCTGGCAATCACCTAACTCCTGGCGAATGCTATCTAAGTTGCTCACCGCCGAAATTTCTTGGCCTAATTTAATTGCCGGGCTATTCTCCCAACCTGCCCAGCCAAGTTCCATTTCTTCTTCTAAGTAATGACGCAAACCGGTTACAATTTCTTTGAGCCAAATTCGATAATCGTCAGGTTCTATTATCAGGAGTGCTTCTTCCTGTCTCATGATTTTTTAAGACTTTTAAGACGATCCAGTAGGTAGTCGGCTAATTCTTCTTTGGTCAGTAAAGGAAGTTCTTCTACTTTCCCGGAGCGATCTAATATTTTGACGATATTTGTGTCTACTGCAAAACCCGCTCCGGGCATGGTTAAATCATTAGCCACAATCAAATCTAAATTCTTTTCGGTCAGTTTTTTTTGCGCGTTTTTTATTAAATCTTCTGTCTCGGCCGCAAAGCCTACGATTACCCGCGTACCTTTAATTTGGCCGACTTCCGCCAGAATATCTGGGTTCTGTTCTAATTCCAAGCTGAGCTTAAGAGAGGTCTTTTTTATTTTCTGTTCGGCCATCTCTTTAGGACGATAATCGGATACGGCAGCGGCCATAAGCAGAAAATTAGCCTCAGAAAAATTTTCTAAAACGGCTTGGCGCATCTCTTGCGCCGTGCGCACGGAGATGAATTTGCTCTTCTTAGGAGCTGGAAGATGAGTAGGGCCGCTGATAAGCGTTACTTCGGCTCCTCTCCTTAAGGCAGCCCGGGCTAAGGCAAAACCCATCTTGCCCGAAGAGTGATTGGAAATAAACCGCACCGGATCTAATGGCTCGGCAGTGGGGCCGGCCGTGACCAATATTTTTTCTCCGGCAAAATCTTGGGGTGAAAGAAGGCTTTTAATTTCTTCTATAATATCTGGAATTTCCGCTAAGCGGCCTTTCCCTTCATACCCACAAGCCAATTCGCCTACAGCCGGTTCAACGAAATAGTATCCTAAAGAGCGCAGCTTAGCTACATTTTGCTGGCAGATGGGATTAGCCCACATGTGGACGTTCATAGCGGGAGCGATCAAAATCGGAGCCTTAGTAGCCATAATCACAGTAGATAGCATATCATCAGCTATACCGGCGGCAATTTTGCCAATAATATTTGCTGTAGCCGGGGCGATGACTACAATTTCGGCCATGTCCGCCAAAGCCACGTGGCCGACCTTGGCTTCCCCAATTAAGCTAAAAAGTTCGGTGATTACGGGGTTGCCGGAAAGCGTTTGTAAAGTGAGGGGAGTTATAAAAGCCTGGGCATTTTTAGTCATAATCACGTGGACCTTCGCCTCTTCGCGAACTAACTCCCGGACCAGCTCCGCAGCCTTATACGCAGCTATCCCTCCGGTAACTCCCAAAACTATATTCTTCCCTTTAAGCTTCATCTTTTTTACAAAAATTGGCTAAAACTCGCCTCGTTTATTTTACCAAAATTGATTTGCTTTTTCCTCCTCCAGGCTTTCCCCAAAATAGCAGCTCCAAGTGTGGTAAATATGAGGTGAATGGGGAGAGGCAAAAGCTAAAAAGCTTTCCACTCCGATTCTTGAAATTTTTGCTTTGGCACATTGTATTTTCTGCCAAGAATGTACTAAATTTATAACAAAAAAAGGATATAGGTGTCAAGGAATTAAAGGAAGATCTCTGAAAAACGGACTTTTGTGTCACTCTCGCGCAAGCGTGAGTCCAGAAATGCCTTAAAAATTCTGGATTCCTCCCTTCGCCGGAATGACGGAATTACATACCAATGGTCTTTTTCAGAGATCTCAGAGGGCTGACTGGCGAATTTAATATGTCATGAACACCTCAGAGTCAAAGGAGAATAAAACATGAAAGGAAAAGAGATCCTCTGCCCTAAGTGTGGCACGCCCGTGTTTCAATACCTAAATCCTGTACCAACCGTGGATATAATTATTGAGGTAGTTACCGAGAAAGGTCGAGGAATCGTGCTAATTTTTCGCAAAAATCCTCCGCGGGCCTGGGCTTTACCCGGAGGATTTGTAGATTATGGCGAACCTTTGGAAAAAGCAGCTCTTCGAGAGGCACGGGAAGAAACCGGAATGGAAATCTCCGCACTGCGTCAGTTTCACACTTATTCTGACCCCGCTCGGGATCCGCGACGGCATACTATTTCTACAGTTTTTATAGCCAAGGCCAGCAGCGGATTTCTCCGCCCTGGTGACGATGCCGAGCAGGCCGAAATATTTTACGAAGGGAATCTCCCCGCTCCTTTAGCCTTTGATCACGAAACTATCCTGCGAGATTATTTTACGGCGCGTCACCAAGGCCTTATTTAATTTAGTTTAGCTTTTCCAGAGCCTTTTGAATCTGGTCTATTCCTTTTTCAATATTTTTCATAGAGGTCGCATATGAAAAACGGATATATTTATCATCTCCAAAACCGCTGCCAGCCACTACTGCTACCCGGGCTTCTTCCAAGAAAAAGTCAGTTACATCGGCCGAGGTGGAAATTACTTTACCTTTCCACCTTCTACCGAATAAACCAGTAATATTGGGGAAGGCATAAAAAGCTCCTGGAGGAAGTGAACAGGTGATGCCAGGAAGGGCATTTAAACGTTCCACAATATATTTTCGCCGCCGATCAAATTCGGCTACCATTTTCATGACGGACTCTTGTGGGCCAGTTAATGCTTCGATAGCTGCCTTTTGGCAAAAAGAAACTGGATTAGAGACATTCTGGGTTTGGATTTTATCCATTGCGGCAATAATATCTTTGGGCCCGGCGGCATAGCCTATTCGCCATCCCGTCATAGCATAAGTTTTAGAGACGCCATTAATTACTACCGTCTGGTCTTGCACCTCTTTTCCCAAAGAGGCAATGCTCGTAAAAACAGTTCCATCATAAACGAATTTTTCATAGATATCATCAGCGATAATTAAAATTTTATGGGCCAAAAGAATATCAGCTAACTCTTTTAATTCTTGGGTTGAATATACTGCTCCTGTAGGATTATTGGGGCTATTCAGAATAATGGCTTTAGTCCGTGGTGTAATCGCGGCTTGGAGTTGGGCAGGAGTAATCTTGAACCCCCCTTCTTCCTGGGTAGGAATTATTACCGGTTGGGCATCCATGAGCAAGACGATATCCGTATAGGAAACCCAGTAAGGAGCGGGGACTATAACCTCATCGCCCGCGCCAAATAATGCTTGAGCCAGATTATAAATACAGAGTTTGGCCCCGGCAGAGGCAATAATTTGGCTGCGGTCGTATACTAAGCCATTATCTCTTTTAAATTTTTGGATAATGGCATCCTTCAGCTCCGGAAACCCTGCGGCTGGTGTATATTTAGTCACCCCTTCTTTTATAGCCCGGTAAGCTGCTTCTTTAATATTTTCGGGCGTATCAAAATCCGGCTCTCCTTGGGCAAAGCTAATAACTTCTATCCCCTGGGCCCGCATAGCCGCTGCTTTAGCGGCGGCCGCAAAAGTCGGAGACGGTTTTATCCTATTTACTCTTTCTGCTAATTTCATAAAGCTCTCCTTTTCGAATTATATTTTCCCAATTTTATTCTTTTATAAAAAAAGAAAATTTTCTCTTTTATTAATTTTTAAGCTTCCGCGCCCTTGCCGCTCTCCGCGGTAATTTATTTTCAAGGAACATTGCGGTAAAGGGGAAATTTTTCTTTTAATTTTTGGTGAACGATTTCTGGGACTAACCCCCGGACCGAACCACCTAAAGAAGCTGCTTCTTTAATAATCTTCGAACTCGTATAGAACCACTTAAAGCCAGTCATTAAGAATATGGTATCAACCTTGCGGTTTAATTTTCTATTCATCAAAGTCATCTGAAATTCGTATTCAAAATCAGAAAGGGCGCGCAATCCTCGGATAATTACATGGGCCCCCTGCTCCTCCACAAAATTGACTAATAAACCTTGAAAAGCAGCCACTTTTACTCGAGGATCATTCTTTAAAGCAACCTTTATCATTTCTACCCTTTCTTCTACGGAAAAAAGAGGGACTTTATTCGGGTTATGGGCTACAGCCACAATAACCCTATCAAAGATAGCTAAAGCCCTTTCCACAATATTGACATGGCCATTAGTAATGGGATCAAATGATCCCGGATAGACAGCAACTTTTTCATTCATAATTTAACCTCAGCAATTTATCGTTCTTATTTTAAATGATCATTTTTAGCTAAAAAGCCGCCAAAAAGAAATGTTTGTTATCCCGTACTGGCGCTTTTCTATTAATTCCCAGGGAAAAGGTATAGACAAATCTTCTTTTAAAGAATGCTCCGCAATGATAAGCCCTTGGGGCGCTACCAGGCCTCTTTTACTTAGCTCTTTAAGGGTTTGCTTAATCAATCCCCGGGCATAGGGCGGATCAATAAAAATTAGATCAAAAACCTCACCTCTTGATGCTAATATTTTTAAGCCTTGCCAAAC
>JGI24721J44947_10011485_pt1 | contig 11056 bp, 9 predicted proteins | sample YelNatPaOPGAMG01_FD_44947 | JGI IMG/M metagenome (IMG submission 44947)
TTCTTGATAGAAAAGCCAACTTGATAGAAAAGCCAAGCCCGATTTGCTTATCATCCGTGCTGCCAGCAGCGGTTGTGCATCGAAAAATAGCCTTTGCACAGTGCCCGCAAGGCACATCCGTAATATAGAGAACAGAATCCCCAAAGTTCTGAGGTTTGTCTTCATCATTTACCGAATCAAGATGAAATGCATCCGCCCCGGTAAATGCAAAATGATGGAAAACGAAGGCGAGCACTTATTCAGATGCTTGTCCCTTTTTGCATGGACACTATGAAGCCAGTTCGTCTCAAAATGTACTGTTTCAAAATTCCAAAAAATTTTCAAAATTTCATTTGACAGATTCAAAAACCTGAGCAATAATATCTCCACCATATGCAAACGTTTTCAGAAAACGTTTGCAAGGCGAATGAACATGTGCGCCCTTGGCTTGTGGTACGGGCGCGCCCATCGCAAGAGGACTTGATTGAATTGAGAAAGGAACCGCTTGGAATTCATGAATAAAGTAAGAATCGGCATCGTCGGCCTTGGCCGGCTTGGTAAGCGCCATGCATACAATCTCGCGAATCTCGTTCCAGGAGCAGAGCTCATTGCAGCCTGCTCTCCTATCCAAGCAGAATGCGAATGGGCGGGGACGGAGCTCGGCGTGCCAGAGCTCTATGCTTCCTTTGGTGAAATGCTCGAGCATGCATCGCTCGATGCAGTTTGGATAGCCAGCTCCTCGACCTATCATGCCGAGCAGGCACTCGCTGCGCTCGATCGGGGGCTTCATGTGTTTGTCGAGAAGCCCATGGGTGTGACGCTCGAAGAATGTGCAGAGATTGAACGAGCTGTGCAGACCCACTCTGATCAGGTGTTCCTCGTCGGATTCGTGCGTCGTTTCGATCCTTCATATCGGTATGCGAAAGATCTTATCGAAGCCGGCAAAATTGGNACACCCTTTCTTGTGCGCTCACAGACCTGCGACCTCGATGAATATGCTGAGTTCCANCTCGAATTTGTAAAAACCGGCGGCGGGATTTTCCTCGATATGAATGTGCACGACATCGACCTGGCGCGTTGGTTCATCGGCTCAGAAATCGCCGAGGTGCACTCCGTAGGCGGCAGTTTTGTGCACCAAGGCTTTGCCGCGCTTGGAGANGCAGACAATACCGTCTGTCTCGCCACCTTTAAAAATGGAGCTATCGCCGTGCTCTCCGCGAGCCGGACAGCCTTCCATGGCCACGATACGCACACCGAAATTGTCGGAACAAAGGGCATTCTNAAAATTGGCACTACCCCGCGCAAGAACCGCGTCGAAATTTTCGATTCTGCTGGAGCCCGCACCGATTGTGTGCGCGATTTCTACGAGCGCTTCGAAGAGGGCTTTATCGCCGAAGCCCGCGAATTCGTCGAGTGTATCCGCAAAGGCCGCAAACCTGAAATAAGGCCCCAGGACGGCACCGCGGCCACCCGTGTCGGCATGGCAATGACCGAATCGTTTCGCAAAAGCGCGATAGTCAAATTGTAAATTTAAATTTGGGGTCAGACCCCAAATTTAAAACCAGCGGGCGTTGCCTGCTGAGAAAAATCGATGTTTTTGGAGGCACTATGAGTATCAGCAAAAAACTGGTTCTGGCCGTCATTGCGATCACGCTCGTGGCGGGNACTGCATTCGCGCAGAAGACCTATCACATCGGCGTCACCCTGTATGACCGCGACCAGTTCATCTCTTCGCTCGAGCAGGCCATTCTCGAAGCGGCGAAGAAGTATCCCAACGTCGTCGTCGATTCGCAGGATGCGAAGCAGGACGTCAACCAGCAGATGGCTCAGGTCGACGTGTTCGCAACCAAGAAGTACGACGCCATCATCGTCAATCTGATCAACACCGACACCGTCGAAACCATCATCCAGCGTGCAAAGGGCATCCCCGTCATCTTCGTCAACCGCCGCCCGCGCGATGCCGTCATCGATGGCGTCAAGACAGCCTATGTCGGCTCACAGGAATACGATGCCGGCCGCATGCAGGGCGAATTCCTCGCCAAGTTCTTCAAGGGCACCGAGCTTCGCTATGTGCTCTTCATGGGCCAGCTCGGACTTGAGAACACCAACGAGCGCACCCGCGGCGTCAAGGAAACCCTCGAAAAAGCCGGCTTCAAGCTTACTAAAGTGTATGAAGACACAGCAGAATGGGACCGCTGGAAAGCCATGAACCAGATGCAGCAGCTGCTCGGCACCGGCAAACAGTTCGACGTGGTTATCTGCAATAATGACGAAATGGCGCTCGGCGCAATCGAAGCCATGAAAGCCCTCAAGATGGATCTCAAGAAGATCCCCGTCGTTGGCATCGATGCAACCCCACCCGCAAAAGAAGCGGTAAAGAAGGGCGAGATGGCAATGACCGTATTCCAGAACGCCAAAGCGCAGGGCGCAGTAGCCCTCGATTTCGCGCTCAAGGCAGCTCAGGGCCAGAAGATCGAAAAATTTGGCTGGGTACCGTTCGAGCCTGTGACGATTGAAAACGTTGCAAAATACTGAACGGTCACATTGAAGGAGGCGGATCCCCGGGGCTTATGGCCAAGGGGTATTCCGCCTGCCCCTATCTGGAGCGGCAATGGAAGACTACATTCTGGAAATGAAAGGAATTGTGCGGACTTTCCCAGGCGTCCGTGCATTGAATGGCGTTGATTTGCAAATCAAAACCGGCCGAGTCCATGGCCTTATGGGCGAAAATGGCGCTGGCAAGTCAACCCTCATGAAGTGTCTCGTAGGCATTAACCCTCCCGATTCCGGAGAAATCTGGCTGCGAGGGAAAAAAGTAACGATCCCCAACCCTTATACTGCGCTAAAGCTTGGCATAGCAATGATTTATCAGGAGCTAAACCCAGTACTCGAACGCAGTGTCATGGAAAATATCTGGCTCGGCAGAGAGCCCATGATGCGGGGCATTGCCGGCTTTCTTGTCGATCATAAAACGATGTACGAGCAGACAAGGCAGCTTCTCAGCGAGCTCGAAATCGATATAGACCCAAAAACCAAGGTTAAAGAACTTTCCGTTGCAAAAATGCAGATGATCGAAATTGCCAAGGCAATTTCGTATAATGCGGATATTGTCATTATGGATGAGCCGACTTCTGCGCTTACTCCTAATGAAGTCAAACATCTTTTCGATATGATCCGCAAACTTAAAGAACGCAATGTTGCAGTTATCTATATCACCCATAAAATGGAAGAAATTTTCCAGATCGCGGACGAGGTCACCGTGCTCCGCGACGGGAATCATATAATTACCGAACCAATCGAAAAAATGACAATCGACTCGCTCATTTCCGCTATGGTTGGGCGGCGGCTCACCGAAATGTTCCCGAAAATGGAGTGCAAGATCGGCGATGTAAAAATGTCAGTACGCCATCTCGAAGTTCCAGGCCTTTTGCACGATATTTCATTCGATTTGCGCAAGGGTGAAATCTTAGGAGTGGCAGGTCTTGTAGGAGCCGGGCGCACTGAGTTGATGGAAACTCTCTTTGGCCTGCGACAGAAAAGTGCTGGCGAGATTCTCATCGATGGCAAGAAAACAGATATCCGCACGCCTGCAGATGCAATCAAAGCCGGAATCGGATTCTTGACCGAAGATCGAAGACTCAATGGAATAATTCCTGTTCTTTCTGTCAAAATCAATACCATTGTTGCCAACCTTGCTCATTATACAAAGTTCGGTATATTCCTTAATCATAAAAAGATTTACAAAGATTGTGAAGAATACAAGGAACGGCTCAAAATCCGCACGCCATCGCTCGAGGCGCTCATCCAGAATCTCTCGGGCGGCAACCAGCAAAAGGTCCTCGTTGCACGATGGCTGCTCACCAATCCGGAAATCCTCATACTAGACGAACCTACGCGAGGCATCGATGTCGGCGCAAAGGCCGAAATCCACACTATCATCACAAAACTCGCCTGCGAAGGCAAATCGATTATCATGGTCAGCTCAGAAATGCCGGAAATTCTTGGCATGAGCGACAGGATTATGGTAGTGAGCCACGGCCAAATCACCGCAGTGCTCGACCGCAAGGAAGCTGACCAAGAAACTATCATGCGATATGCCGCAGCAAAGTACAATAACAATCAAGTAGCCTGAAGGAGAATGTCATGGCACAGCAGAGCAATGTCGGAAAATTCATAAATAAATACGCGATTTTCATTGTTCTTGTCGTGATGATTGTCGTATTGTCATTTCTTTCGCCTTCTTTTCTTACAGCGCAAAACCTCATCAATGTATTGATTACTGAATCGGGACGAGGCATTCTGGCTATTGGAGTAGCGTTTACCATCATTTCGAGAGGCATCGACCTGTCAGTCGGCTCGATTGTTTCGCTGACTTCTGTCATTGCGGCGAGCCTTGTACAGGAGCCGAGTTATTCAGCGCGAATATTTCCCAATTTGCCTCTGTTGCCGCCTATTGTTGCGGTAATCGCAGGTTTGTCGGCAGGAATCATTGTGGGAGTTACCAATGGAGCACTTATTGCCTACACTGCAATTCCTCCTTTTATTGCGACGCTTGGCTCTATGATTATCGCGCGCGGCTTGGCGCTTATTCTGACAAATGCATATCCTGTGCCCATGCTGCGCCCTGAATTCAAGATTATCGGTCAAGGGCTCCTGGGCCCGATTCCATATGTCGTCATTGTCTTCGCGCTGGTCGCAGTGATTGCTTACGTCATTCTAGGCCATACACGGTTTGGAAAGAATGTCTATGCGATCGGCGGGAACGTGAATGCTGCCCGCACCTCCGGTATCAAGGTCAGCAAGAACCTTATAGCGATTTACGCTGTCTCTGGATTCTGCGCTTCGATTGCAGGTATTCTGATCACTGCGAGAGCCGCTTCGGGCATTGCAACGCTTGGTAACAACTATGAGCTCGACGCGATCGCTGCCGCGACGATAGGCGGCACTAGCCATACAGGCGGTATTGGAACGGTGCCCGGCATCATTGCAGGTATTCTCATTTTGGGAATATTGAACAATGGACTGCTGCTTTTGGGAATTTCGCCGTATTTGCAGCAAGTCATCAAGGGNGTGATTATTGTTTCAGCAGTCGTCTTCGATATGCGCAAGAATGCACGGCAGAAATGAAAGACGCCGATAGTGGTAAGTACAGAATTCATCATAATATTTTGTGCAAAAAGGAGATAACAATATGATAGAAACAAAGCGATTCGCGCTGAATCGAATCGCGGCGCCGGCATTGAAATTGGCCGATTTCTTTGCGCTCGCGGCCAATCTCGGCATGTCCGCGGTTGAACTGCGCAACGATATCGGAGACGGAGCAATAACCGACGGGCTCGCCAGCTCGGAAGTTTTAAGGCTGGCAAGAGATGCCGGAGTCCGGATTATCTCGATAAATGCGCTGCAGCAGTTCAATCTGCCGAGTGCGCGCTCCAAAGCGCTCGATGAGCTCGATTCGCTGCTTGCGCTCTGCAAGGAAATCGAGTGCCCGGCGCTTGTGCTGTGTCCCAATAATCGCGCCGACGATATGCGTTCTGCAGAGCGGAAATATCATGACACTGTCGAAGCGCTGAACACCTATGCGCCCCTTTTCAGCGCGGCAGGCGTGCTCGGGTATGTCGAGCCGCTTGGCTTTGGCATTTCCTCGCTTGCATCTGCTGAAACGGCCCTGAAGGCAATACACGAAAGCGGCGCTTCATGCTATCGTGTGCTCATTGATACATTCCACAGCTATCTTGGCCCCGATTCTCCGGCGATCTTCGATGATCCAAACGTTATCCAAAAGATTGGGCTCGTCCACGTATCGGGTGTCGAAGCATCGATACCGAAGTCGGAGTTTTCGGATGCGCATCGTATCCTGCCAGGCCCCGCAGATGTCATGCGCAGCGCTGCCCTCATGACCAGGCTCGAAAAGACTGGGTATCGTGGCATGTATTCGTTTGAACCTTTTTCGGCGTCAGTTCAGGCGCTCAGCGCGAAAGAACTCGCTTCCACGCTGCGGGCAAGTATTGAATATCTTGCGCATGCGTAAAGAATTCGTAATCAGGAGGAAAAGATATGTCAGACAAGATTACAGTCGGGGTCATTGGTGCAGGCCGAATCGGCAAGATTCATGTTTCGAATATTGTGTACTATATGCCTGAAGCGAGAGTCAAAACAGTCGCGGATGCGAACCTTACGCCTGAAATCGAAGCGTGGGCAAAAGGCCTCGGTATCCCGAATGTCTCAAGCGATGCCGAAGAAATACTGCGCGACCCGGAGATTTCCGTGGTGCTCATATGTTCTTCTACCGATACCCACGCGGATTACATCATCAAGGCCGCACGCGCTGGCAAGCACATTTTCTGCGAAAAACCTATCGACCTTACGATTGCAAAAGTAAAAGCCGCCCTCGCCGCGGTCAAAGAAGCAGGTGTCCGCCTCCAGATCGGTTTCAACCGTCGCTTCGACCACAACTTTGCCCATATCCGTGAGCTCGCTCAGTCCGGCGCACTCGGCCAAGTACAGCTCGTTAAAATTACTTCGCGCGACCCGGCGCCGCCGCCCCCTGCGTACGTCAAAGTATCGGGCGGCATATTCCTCGACATGACCATCCACGATTTCGACATGGCACGTTTCCAGGCGGGGAGTGAAGTCGAAGAAGTGTTTGCAAGCGGTGCAGTGCTCGTCGATCCCGAAATTGGCAAAGCCGGCGATGTCGATACCGCCATTGTCACGCTCAAATTCGCCAACGGTGCACTCGGCGTCATCGATAATTCGCGCAAAGCTGTCTACGGATACGACCAGCGCGTCGAGGTCTTCGGTTCGGGCGGTTGTGCAGCAACCGAGAACGATACGCCATCGCAGGTACGCCTAAGCGACGGAAGCGGTGTCCATGCCGACAAGCCGCTCTATTTCTTCCTCGAGCGCTACCGCGATGCCTTCATTGCAGAAATGAAAGCCTTCTTCGAGGCGATCAAAACCGGCAGTGAGACTCCGGTTACCGGGAATGACGGGCTTATGAACCTTGCCGTCGGGCTTGCAGCAAAGAAGTCGCTCGCGGAACACCGTCCTGTCAAAGTCTCCGAAGTACTGTGAGCCGCTTATGATACTGCATCATTCTGGCGATTACGCGGAAGGCTATGAGCTTTTAGTCCTTCGATCTGGAGATCGAGCGCATATGCTCATGGATTTTGCATCGCTCAGCCTAAAAAAAGACACTTCATGGCGATCCAATGCGAACGACGAGCGCGCGTTCCTGCTTGCCGAAGGCATGGTCGAGTTCCTGGTGAGCGCAAAAGTCGAATGGGTCGGCTCGAGCGAAGACTGGATTCCAGATTTGAATTCTATCTACATCGAATCGCTGGCCGAAGGAAGCACCAGAATCCGCGCATCTCGTACAAGCCTGCTCGAGGAGAATCCGATTGTCTTGCATTTGCCTGCGGGGACAGAGGTTCAAATCAAGGGGCTTTCAGAGCGCGCTGTGCTCTATGTATCGGCAACCTCAAATGACACAAGGTTTGCTCCACGCTTGTATTTGCCGTTCGAGTGCCAGACTGAATTCCGCAACGAGGGGACTCTGCAGGAAACGAGTACTCGCATCGTGCGCACAGTTTTCAACAAAACCAATGCACCATGGTCGAACCTTGTGCTGGGTGAAGTTGTCAATCAGCCTGGGCGCTGGTCAAGCTATCCGCCTCACCACCATCCTCAGCCAGAAATCTATCACTACCGATTCTACCCGGAGCAAGGCTTTGGCATGACCGCGTTGGGGACAGAGGCGTATCTTGTGCGCAATCGCGATACCCTTCTCATCACCGATAATAAAGATCATCCGCAGGTCGCTGCGCCAGGATATGCCATGTGGTATCTGTGGGTTATCCGCCATTTGGACGGAAATCCTTATATCTCGCCCGAGTTCAATCCGGATCATGTGTGGGTCGACAAACCCGGGGCTCAAATTTGGGAGATGCATCGCGCACGACAACGAACATGAGCGCAGCACTGCGCATGTTTTTCAGGATAAATCTTATAGACATGCCACGATTGATGGCGTGCCGAGAAAAGAGGAATCACTATGGAAACAATTCGAATGACCGTCGGTCAGGCGATTGTGCGGTTTCTCGACAATCAGTACATCGAATTCGATGGAAAGGTCGAGAAATTCGTCGGCGGTGTGATTGGAATTTTCGGGCATGGGGTAGTGGTGGGGCTTGGAGAAGCACTTGCTGCGCCCGGTCACAACCTCCCTTTCATTCAGGCCAAGAATGAACAAGGCGCCGGTCATGTAGCCATCGGCTATGCGAAGCAGAACAACCGGCGAAAAATCATGGCTGTCACCAGTTCGATCGGCCCGGGAGCCCTCAACATGGTCACCGCAGCCGGCACCGCAACGGTCAACCACATACCCGTGCTCTTTCTCCCCGGCGACGTCTTTGCCGACCGCCAGCCAGACCCCGTGCTGCAGCAGCTCGAGGTTCCGCACGATGCGACCATTAGCGCAAACGACGCATTCCGTCCCGTAAGCCGCTATTTCGACCGCATCACCAGGCCAGAACAGATTATGACTGCGCTCATTCATGCGATGAGTGTGCTCACCGACCCCGCACAGGGAGGCGCGGTGACCATTGCGCTTCCTCAGGATGTGCAAGGTGTGGCGTACGACTACCCTGTCGAGCTGTTCGACCAGCGAATCCACCATATCGAGCGGCGGCCGCCGACAAGTGCCCAAGTTGCGCGCATTGTTGCATTGATCAAGAATGCAGAAAAGCCGTATGTAATTTGCGGCGGCGGCGTGCGGTATTCCGAGGCTGGACGGGCCCTCGCCGATTTCTGCAGAAAATTCGACATTCCCTTCGGGGAAACACAGGCAGGCAAGGGCTCTGTTCCATGGGATCACCCATGCAACCTTTCGGGTATCGGAGTAACCGGGAGTCTCGCCGCAAACCGCCTCGCCAAGGAAGCAGACCTTATCATTGGTGTAGGTACCCGATTCGGCGACTTCACCACCTGTTCCAAGTGGCTCTTCCAAAATCCGAAGGCACGCTTTGTATCGATCAATGTGGCCCCCTTCGATGCGAACAAGATGAATGCCGAGCCTATCATCGCCGACGCAAAGCTTACTCTGCTGGCTATGAGCCGGGCTCTGAGCGCCGGCGGTTATAAATCAGGCTGGGGTGATAAAATTGCCCGCGCCCGCGAAGAATGGGCGCGCGAAGTCGATTCACTCTACACGCAGGAAGATCCCATGGGCTTGAGCCAGATCCGTGTCATCGGCGAGCTCAACGACGTGCTTTTGCCGAAGAATGCCATTGTCGTCTCCGGCTCGGGCTCGATTCCGAGCGACATGCAGCGCACCTGGCGCACGCGCGTGCCCGGAACCTACCATATGGAATACGGCTTCTCATGCATGGGGTACGAAATTGCCGCAAGCCTCGGGGCCAAACTCGCAATGCCCGAGCGCGAATGCGTGGCAATTGTGGGGGACGGAGCATACACGATGCTGCACACTGAACTGCTCACCGCCGTGCAGGAGGGCCGAAAAATCATCGTCGTTGTGTGCGACAACTCGGGCTTTCAGTGCATCGACAATCTTCAGCACAGCCAGGGAATTGCCCATTTTGGCAATGAATGGCGAAAGCGCGACCCGGAAACCGGCCTCCTTGCCGGCGAGCAGGTTCAGGTTGACTTTGCGAAGAATGCCGAAAGCTGGGGTGCGCTGGGACTTCGCGCACGTACGGTAGAAGAATTCCGCAAAGCAGTCCGCCGCGCGCTGAGAGCACAAGGCCCCGTTGTGATCCATGCCCGCGTCTCACCCAAATCCATGACTCACGGCTATGAATCCTGGTGGCGTGTGGGGACCGCGGAAGTATCGAACAACCCAGAGGTCGTGCGTGCCGCCGAGGAGATGAAGGCCGAGCTTTCAAAAGCGCGCAAATTCTAAGTGGCATCGAAAGCGCGCTTGCAAAGCGCTCCATGCGCGCCGCATTCATTCGATCGAGGAGGATACACTATGGAAAAGAACATTCGGCTGGCGATCGCCCCAATAGGCTGGACGAACGACGACATGCCCGAGCTTGGCGGCGAAATCCCGTTCGAGCAGTGCGTGTCGGAGATGGCCCTTGCAGGGTTCGAAGGCAGTGAGGTCGGCAACAAGTATCCGCGCGACCCCGACGTGCTGAACCGCGCACTGAAACTCCGCGGGCTCACGATCTGCAATGCCTGGTTTTCTTCTTTTCTGACGACCAAGCCGCTCAAAGAAGTCGAGCGGGATTTTATTCAGCAGTGTGATTTTCTGTATGCGGTAGGCGCGCGGGTGATCGGTGCTGCAGAACAAGGCAATTCCATACAGGGCAAGCCTCTGCCCGTATTCGATGCCAAGCCGCGCTTTACCGAAGAGGAATGGAAGCGCGTTACGGAAGGTCTCAACCATCTCGGTGCAATCGCCAAACAGAAAGGCATGCGCCTGACCTACCATCACCACATGGGGACAGGGGTACAGACAACAGAAGAAATCGATCGCTTTATGGAAATGACCGACCCAAACCTTGTCGGCCTTCTGTACGATACGGGGCACCTTGTGTTCTCGGGCGAAGACCATCTGGCGGTGCTCAAGAAATACGTAAAGCGAATCTGGCATGTCCATCTCAAAAATGTCCGCTTCGATGTCGTCGAACGGGCAAAACGCGAAAAATGGAGTTTTCTGCAGGCAGTCCGCAATGGCGCGTTTACTGTGCCCGGGGACGGAGGTCTGGATTTTGTGCCTGTCTTCGATCTATTGAAAAATTCCGGCTATAAAGGCTGGTGGGTTGTCGAGGCTGAGCAGGACCCGGCGCGTGCTAATCCATTGGAATATGCGCTCAAGGCGCGCCAGTACATCAGGGAAAAAGCAGGAATCTGAGAGGAGGTTTTTATGGCAAAAGTCAAAGTCGGCGTAGCAGGATATGGCGTCATCGGTCAGAGGCTGGCAGATGGTGTGGCGCTCCAGGAAGACATGGAGCTTGTGGGCGTAGCGGACGTAGCCGTGACGCTGTCGGTGCGGGCACTTCGCGAGAAGGGTATGCCCTACAAGTTCTTTCTGGCAGCGCCCGACAAGCGC
>JGI24721J44947_10011487_pt1 | contig 11054 bp, 11 predicted proteins | sample YelNatPaOPGAMG01_FD_44947 | JGI IMG/M metagenome (IMG submission 44947)
GCAGCCGATATCTTGAGATCGACTAGACCGACGGCATATAACATGTTCTGGGCGATAGATAGGGTCATGAGGGCCGCTGAATCCTCGAAAGATGCTGAGGAGATGAGGAGGAGGGTGGAGGAGGAGGCAAGGAGCATAGCGGAGGAGGATGTCAGGGCCAATATTGCGATAGGTGAGCACGGGAAGAGCTTGATAAAGGAAGGGTATAGAGTAATGACGATATGCAACGCCGGTTCACTAGCCACAGTTTGGTTCGGGACAGCTACAGCTCCCCTGTACACGGCCAAGATGCAAGGAATTGATTTCGAAGTTTACGTGCTGGAGACGAGGCCGGTGCTTCAGGGAGCTAGGATAACTTCCTTCGAGCTGAAAAGGGCCGGCATACCGGTTAAGCTCATAGTGGATGGGGCAGCCGGCTACGTTATCTCCGAGATAGGGATAGATCTAATAATAACGGGGGCCGATAGAATATTATCTGACGGCACTGTGTTCAATAAGATAGGAACGTACACTCTCTCAGTCCTAGCCAAGGAGCACGGGGTCCCCTTCTACGTAGCAGCCCCCACGTCCACTTTCGATCCCCTCTCCAGGAGGGAGGATGTGAGGATAGAGATGAGGGACGCTAATGAAGTCGCCGTGATAAACGGGAAGAGGATAGCCCCGGATGGGATAGCTATACTCAACCCGGCCTTCGATAGGACGCCCCCTGAGAACATAACTGGTATAATAACCGAGAGGGGGATAATAGGGAAGCCCTTCGAGGAAAAAATAAAACTTATTGGAATCCGGGGGGCCTCACCTTAACTACCTCTTGGTTCACTAGATTGGGAGGTATCTCTCCTCTCTTGAAAGCTATCAGATTCTCAGCGACCATCTCGGCCATCCTGGATCTCGTCTCATGACTCGCGCTAGCGGCGTGCGGAGCTAGGACTACGTTCTCGAGCTTCAGGAGGGGATCATCGGGAGGTATCGGCTCCTGCTCGAACACATCAAGGCCTGCGCCGGCTATCCATCCCTCCTTAAGGGCTTTATAGAGTGCCTTCTGGTCCACCACCTTCCCCCTGGATGTGTTAACTAGTATAGCTGTACGCTTCATCCTCCTCAACTGCTCCTCCCCTATCATATGGTAGGTCTCCTCCGTCAGGGGGACGTGGAGGGAAACGAAATCGGATTCCTCCAGGAGTTTCTCAAGGGGAACGTATTCTATACCGAGCTCCTTCTCAAAATCCTCCCTCCTTATCGAGTCATAGTACAGGATCCTCATCCCGAAACCCTTGGCCCTTCTAGCTACAGCTGCCCCTATCCTGCCCATTCCCACTATCCCCAGAGTCCTCCCATAGACATCGTAGCCCAGCATCATCATAGGGTGCCATGCTACCTTCCACTTCCCCTCCCTGACGTACCTATCCGCCTCAACTACCCTCCTAGCTGCGGCCATCAGGAGAGCGAAGGCAAAGTCAGCTGTCGTCTCTGTGAGCACTCCCGGTGTGTTCGTAACGTAGATCCCTCTCTTCGTCGCCTCCTTTACGTCTATATTATCGTAACCAACAGCGTACTGAGCTACTATCCTCAGCTTGGGGGCTGCTTCAAATACCTCAGCATCTATTGGATCCGTTAACAGGGATACGAGGGCATCGCAGTCCTTAACTCTCTCAATTATGACTTTCTTAGATGGAGGGGCCTCATCCTTCCACAGATCCACCTCAAAATGCTCCTCTATCTTTGAAAGACCCCTCTCCGGGATCTCCCTCGTTACGAAAACTCTAGGTTTCATATGCTGTATATACTCCCCATATTTTATCTTTTTATCTCCTGGGTGTGGGGAGGCAAGGTGATGGATATTTAGGCTGGAGCCCGAGAGGGAGGATGGGAAGTTCGAGTACAAGCTGAGGCTTGGNGCCAATTCAGGGGACAGGATAGAGAAACTAGTGACCCAACTGAACTATAGGCTCAATGAGGGGGGTGGAGAGGCCTTTTATGAGCTCGGAATAACGGATGATGGTATCCCAGTCGGCCTGACGGATGAGGAGGCTTCAGAATCCCTAGCAATTATCGAGAAGATAACTGAGAGGCTAGGAGCTAAGTTCATGATAGTTAGGAAGGAGAAAGCATCTAGAGGATACGTTTACGAGCTCTTGATAAGGAGAACGCTGGATGTCCCACCTATACAGCTTTCAATAGCTCTGCTCGGCAATGTAGATGCCGGAAAGTCCACGCTGAAGGGAGTCCTCATCTCCGGGAGCCTGGATGATGGGGATGGCCTAGCTATGAGTCAAGTAGCTAGGTACTTGCATGAGCTCAAGTACAGGAGGTCCTCATCGGTCAGCCATCACATACTGGGCTTCGATGATGCNGGAGCCTCCGTCAACGATACCCTCTCCTACAACGAGGCCGAGATCTACCTGAGGTCATCCAAGGTGATAACTCTAGTTGATCTAGCCGGACATGAGAGGTACCTGAGGACGACGCTCAAGGGGATAATGGGTTCCCTCCCGGATTACGCAGCTATAATTGTTGCAGCGAACGCTGGTCCTATAGGGAGCTTCAGGGAGCACCTGGGGATATCCTTGGTCCTCGATATACCCATATTCATCGTGATGACTAAGCTCGATATAACGCCGAAGGAAGTGCTGAAGAGGAACTTGGAAAGTCTGATCGGGATATTGAAGCTCCCAGGGGTAAATAAGATACCTTTCTTGGTGAAGGCGGAGAACGATTGTGCATTAGCCGCTAGGAACATGCCCCATGGCAGAGTGACCCCTATATTCCTCGTATCCAATGTCACTGGGGAGGGCCTCGATCTACTGAAGAGGTTCCTCAACATGATACCTCCCAGGATCAACTGGAGCGAGAGGTTAGGGGGCAAGTTCCTAAGTTACGTGGATGAGAAGTTCAACGTGTCCGGGGTGGGCCTAGTCCTGTCCGGATTGATAGAATCGGGCTCAATATCAGTGGGCCAGAAGGTCCTCCTGGGCCCCTTCGAGGACGGTTCCTTCAGGGCGGTGAGGGTCAAATCTATCCACGTGAACAGGGTGAATGTCGAGAGGGCTAACGCTGGTCAATTCGCGACATTCGCCGTTACTAACGTTGACTATGATGAGGTCAGGAAGGGAATGGTCCTAGTGGATGACTCAAGGCCATCCGCTGTCAGAGTATTCAGGGCTAGGGTGAGGGTGCTCCACCATCCGACGACGATAAAAGTTGGATATGAGCCGGTGATCCATCTCAAGACGATAAGACAACCAGCTAAGCTCATAGATTCATCAAAACAATATCTGAGGACTGGGGATGTCGCTGAAGTCGTATTCAAATTCATGATCAGGCCGGAGTACGTTAGAGTAGGGGATCAGTTCGTCTTCAGGGAGGGAAGGACCAAGGGGATAGGGGAAGTCATATCCCTCGTGGAGTAGGTCAGATTGAGGGTTAAAGTAGCCAACAAGATTTTTGAGAGGTCAATACCGGATAAGGATTTTGAATCAGTCAAGGAGAGGTTGAAATCNGTTTGCAGGTTCGAGCCATCGTCAGCTACGTGGGTCTTCGATCCTAGGAAAGCCCTATGCAGGGATCCGAGTTTCCTAAAGGAGATATTTGGGGTACCGGAGGATCTGATAAGGGAGGAGGTGAGGAAGTATAAGGAACAATTGGATGAGAGGTTGAATAAGATCTTCGAGAGTGGGAAGTTCGCTTTCCTCCCCTGCGGAGAGGTTAGGGAGCCTTTCAGAATCGAGGAAGGTCTGGCTGTCGTGGAGATACGGGAGCTCAGGGATATGATCTCTAGGGAGGGGCCTCTGGTCCTATCCGCAATCATCAGCTCCATAAATGGGTATTACATAGAGGAGCACTTGAACGAGCTCAAGGGATTGGGCAGGGAAGTAGTGATCAGGGACTCCGGGAGGGGCCTCATAGTGGAGGCCGATGCCATCCTCAAGGATCTGGAATCAATAGCCAGTGTGAAATACTACGTTAAGACGATAAGGGAAGTGAAGGTCTATGAGATTCCAATCCTCAGGAGATCTGGAAACCGTATTGAAGCACCTTATTTCGCCCATCACTGGATCCGCAGGATAGCGGAGAAGAACGGTCTATCGGTGAGGGATGAAGTCAATTGGCCCGATTCTGAGCTCAAGCTATCGAAGAATTTCTCCCTCTATGATTTCCAGGAAGCTGCGGTAGGGGAATGGGAGAGGAGCGGCAGGTTCGGGACTGTCGTGATGCCCACTGGCGCTGGGAAGACTTACGTCGGATTAGAAGCTATATTCAGGACTTCCAGGAGCACTTTAATATGCGTTGTCACTGAGGAGATGGCTGAACAGTGGAGGGAGCTAATAAGGGAGAAGCTATCATTCGATCCCGGTATCTTCTCGGGGAGAAGGAAGGAGATAAAGCCGATAACGGTCGGTATTTACAATTCAGTCGCTAAGCATATAGACTCCCTATACGACAAGTTCTCCCTGGTGATATTCGATGAGGTCCATCATGTCCCAGCGTCGACTTTCAAGGAAGTGGCATTCAGGTCAAAGGCTAAGTACAGGTTGGGGCTCTCAGCTACACCCGAGAGGGCTGATGGGAACGATCACTTGATCTTCCTGACATCTGGAGAGATAGTCTACAGGATAAGCTTCCCTGAGCTCCTCTCAAGGGGCTTCCTAGCCCCTGTCAGGCATCACATAATTTACGTGGATTTGAGCGATGAGGAGAGGAGGGATATGAGTAGGGAGCTATTTCTCGCTAGAAATGATGATGAAAGGAAGCTCATAGAGAAGAAATATGCACTTAAGGCTAAGAATAAGATAAGAGAGGTCCTGAGGATAATGGAGGAAGTTAAGGATAGGAAAGTCCTGATCTTCACTGAGTACATAGATCAAGCTGAGGAGATATACAGGGAGCTGAGGAAGAGGTACAAGGTGGAACTGATGATAGGGAAGACATCGGGGAGATCTGAGATATTCGAGAGGTTCAAGAGGGGGGAGATAAACGTCATAGTCACTACAAGAGTGCTGGATGAGGGGATAGATGTACCCGATGCTGATGTAGCCATTATAGTGAGCGGATCCGGCTCCAGGAGGCAGATGGCCCAGAGAGTGGGTAGGGTAGTCAGGGGGGCTCCCGGTAAGGTGGCGGATGTCTATGAGATAGTTACCAGGGGGACTATAGAGGAGAAGCTATCCAGAGTTAGGAGGAGGGGAATAGGGTTCCTTAAGGCCTCAAGAGATCTCAAATGGGGAAATCCTCAACCCGCTAGGTAAACTTTATATAAAAGTTAGACTAACCTAACTTCAGATCTGGATGCTACCGCTATCTGAACTGAAGCAGGGCAGCAGGGGGAGAGTGGTATCGATAGCCGCTGGACATGGAGCGACTAGAAGGCTGATGGAGATGGGGCTAATTCCGGGGGAGACTGTCGAGGTCCTCTCAAATTACTTCGGGCCCGTCGTAGTGAGGGTGAGGGGAGTCACTTTCGCCCTGGGGAGGGGGCTCGCCTCCAAAGTGCTGGTGGAGGTGATCGAGTGAGGGAAATTTTAGTAGCTCTAGCTGGCTCCCCTAACGTAGGTAAGAGCACTCTATTCAACAGGATAACGGGTGGAAACGTCCATGTAGCCAACTGGGCTGGAGTGACGCTCCAGAGGTACGAGGGGAGCATCACATATAGCGGGAGGAGGCTCAGGATAGTCGACTTACCCGGGACTTACAGCCTCTCAGCTAGGGATCTGGGCGAAAGGGTGGCTCTAGATTTCATAGTGAATGAGAAGCCCGATGTACTAGTCGTGGTCGCCGATGCTACCGAGCTCGAGAAATCCCTCTATTTAGCTGTAGAGGCTATGGAGCTCTATGGGAAGGTATTGATAGCCCTAAACATGATAGACGCTGCTGAGAAGAGGGGAATCCACATAAATTTCGATGGGCTCGAGAGGAGCTTGGGCGTGCCAGTAGTCCCGATATCAGCTCTTAAGGGGATAGGAATAGGTAAGCTCATGAGGGCGATATTGGAAGTGGCCGAGGGGAGGGCAGGGAGGGAGGAGCCACTTAGGGTCGATTACGATGGATTGGAGAGGTATATAGCGAAACTGAGCGAATTGGATTACGGTAATTATCCAGCTAGATGGGCGGCCCTGAAGGTCTTAGAAGGTAGCCTCCCTCCGGAGAATCAGGAAGCTGAGAGGATATGTGAGGAAGCGAGGAGGGATTTAGCTATAGACCCCCTGAGCTTGATAATAGCTTCTAGGCATGAGTTCGTGGACAAGTTAGTGAGGGAGAACGTCAAGAGGGTCAGGTTATCCGGCCCCAGCTTAGAGGAGAGGTTGGATAGATTCCTGCTTCATCCCTTAATCGGTCCAATAGCATCTATTCTCCTCATATCCTCAGCATTCTTCATAATATTCACTTTGAATACAGGTTTCCCCTTCAACATGATCCTGAGGTTCCTGGGAATGGAAGAGGCCTCTGAGATGATCGAGAGCTACAGCTTAGTGGGACTTCTAGGCTCATTTTTCGATATGCTGGCCGAAGCATCCTCAAATTTTCTGTCGTCAATAGGGTTAAATCCCATTTTGGTCCGCTTCATATCGGAAGGGGTGATAGGGAGCCTGGGGGCATTGCTCTCATTCGTACCGATCCTCATACTCACTTACGTAGTTTTAGGGGCTCTCGAGGACAGCGGTCTCTTCCCGAGGGCAGCTACGGTGCTAGATAGCGTATTCAGGAAGTTCGGATTGAGCGGGAGGGCATTCTTCCCGGCATTGATAGGGATAGGTTGCAATGTCCCCGGGATAATAGCGACTAGGGGCATTGAGGATGAGCGGGAGAGGACAATCGTTGGAATTACAGAACCGTTCATCCCATGCCAGGCCAGACTAGTTGTTCTATTAGCGATTTCGCTTGCAGCATTCTCATCGCCGCTGATTCAAGCTTCCCTAATGCTCTCAATCTACATACTCGGCATACTAATGTTCTTACTATCATCTAAGCTCTTGAGGACGATCATGGGATGGAAGGAGCCTACAGAACTGCTCATGGAGCTCCCTCCTTATCATAGGCCCAGCCTGAGGGTGATCTGGTGGTACTCTAAAGCTAATGTGATCCACTTCCTGAGGAAAGCCGGATTGATAATACTCATCATGAGCTCCCTGACATGGCTCATCCTAAATATGGGCCCATCGGGGTACGTGGAGGATCCCTCCAATAGCTTCGCTTTCATGCTGGGTAATGCTCTAACTCCCATACTGAGTTTAGCGGGCTTGGGAGATTGGAGGTATGCTTTAGCCCTTGAAGTGGGGTTCGTCGCTAAGGAAGGACTCCTATCAACTTTCTCCCAGCTAGCTGGTTCACCGGATCCAGTGAGCGCGATTAGGTACGTGGGAATAACTCCCCTTAAGGGGATCTCGCTCGCTCTCATAATGAGCTTTTACGTCCCGTGCTTAGCTACGATATCTACAATGCTATCCGAGTTGAGGAAGTTGAAGTACGTGGCCTTAGCAATAATACTGGAACTTTCCGTATCATTCATCCTTGCCTCTATCTCATACAATCTGGGCTCAGCCCTCGGGCTCAGCTGAGGGCTTACGGAACGCATAAGTTAAAAACTTTGAAGAGAATATTATAACGGATACCCTCAATACATCGCCGATGGACGGCCTGGATATCGACATACTTAGCGAGCTCGTCAGAGACGGTAGGATAACTGTTAGCGATCTAGCGAAGAAATTAGGAGTTCCCAGGACAACTCTGGACTCTAGGATGAGGAAACTGGTCGAATCAGGGATAATAAAGAGATTCACAGCTCTCATAGATTACAAGAATATCGGGTATCAGATCACAGCATTTGTACTCGTTCAAATAAAGAGGAGGAAGCCGGAGCAGGATAAATCAAATCAGGAGATATTCATAGAGGAAATTGCGAGGGAATCGGAAGGAAGAGAGGATCTACCTTGGATAGAGGAGGCCCATATAATAACGGGCGACTACGACGTACTGCTCAAGGTGAGGGCGAGGGACATGGATGAGCTAACGAGGTTCTTGATAACTGAGCTGGCTAGACACCCTGATGTGGAGAGGACCCACACGATGATGGTCCTCAAGAGCCCATATTCAAGCGTCGCTCCCCTTGAGAAATTCTCCCCTTAGGTATCTTATCAACGGTATCTCCCTCTCTATATCCTGAGTTATCAGCTCCCAGAGTATCCTGGGATTCCCGAACTTCCCCGTCCTTATGACTCTGGAGGGCGTAACTATGAGGTATACGGGCATGTCCTGAGGTTCCATGGGAACCCTCTCGACGATCTGAAGATCGTGGACAGTAGTGGCCACGGGCGTCCTTCCATCTATAGCTCCAATCTCACCGAGTATCCCGTACTCAAGATCAGAGTAACCGTGACCCTTCCCGACTCTTCCTCCCTCTCTATCTACAGCCACTGAACCAGTTACCTTCAGATCTATCTTAGGGACCTCTAAGATCTTCTTCCCGTATTTGAAAGCTCCAGATATCGTAGATGCCTCCGAGTACCTGGTGATCGGTATCCTCTTAGGATCGAGGAGCAGGAACCTCTCCCTCAGCCTTGGGGTGGCCATTATCACTAGCTTACCCTGAACTAAGCCCAAATACCTCACATGCCTCTGAGGGGAATCAGGGCTCACGAAGATGACACTAGCTTCCTTCCACTCCTCCTGCTCACTCAACTTCTCAGCTGCTTCCTCAGCCCCCACGAAATTGGGTATCCTGCCTGATATGGGCTTCGGGAACCTTGCAACACCCCTCTCCTCCAATAGCTTCCAGATGTACGCTCTTATCCTCTCCTTCTCCTCCTTCATCCCTCTAATGCGCTCAGCTAAAATTAAAAGAGTGATCCGATGGACTCCCCGGTGCTCATGTTGAGCTTCAGGGAGAGGATAATGGAGCTCCTAATGACATCATCCGAGCCCCTCTCCGTCAATGAGATAGCTAGGATCTTGGAGATCGATCCGAGCCAATCATGGGAGATATATGATCATCTAGAGCATATAGCGAGACTGTGAGGGCTAAATACGGTAAGCTGCTCTTAATGGATCCACCGTACTGTAAGAAGTGCGGCTACGTATTCAAAGATCTTAAGAAACCTAAGAAACCCAGCAGATGTCCGAGGTGTGGGAGCGAGTGGATAGAGCCCCCAAGGTTCATAATCAAGTGAGCAGATCGACTATGGTGTCCCTCATCTTCAAAATTATATCCTCCCTCACGTTCTCCAGCTCCCCATGAGCATTGCTCTCTATCTCTATAGTGCCCAATGAGACAGTGGGAATACCCTTCCTCGCGAACACGAAACCATCATTCCCTCCTAAGGATCCTGCTATAGCCCTGGATCCGAAGTGCTTCTCATAACTCGCTAGGACATCCCTGACGAAGTCATTATCAGGATCCGTCATCCATCCGGGATTCGCTGTATCCTTTATCTTCAGCTCCACATCAGCCCCTATCTTGCATGAAGCAGCGCTCAATGCTGCTTTGAACCTCTCTATCACTTCCCCCTTATCCTCATCCGGTATGAACCTTATGTCGAAGCCTATAGTAGCCTCGCTCGGTATGACGTTGTGCTGAGTCCCCGCTTCCACTTTGGTTATGCTGAACCTACCCCAGAGCTTCGGGACGGGGGAGTCGGGGGGAGAAGGTATCTTAGATAGCTTCATCGCATGGATCTGGGAGAATCCCGTCAGCAGCTCATCTGCTAGCTTTATGGCCATATTGATAGGGTTTAGGGATGAGAAGGGCCTCCCAGCGTGCCCGCCCCTTCCCCTGACTATTATATCTCCATGTATGACCCCGCTAGCCCCTATCCCGACGAAGTCAGGGGCTGCATCTATCACTACGACAGCATCAGGGCGTATCCCAGCTTCATCTAGCCCTCCATCAGCCAAAGCAGTGACGCCAGTCCCTCCAACTTCCTCATCGCCGACAACAGCCACTATCGGGTTGTATTCAGCCTCCCCTCCCTCCATGACAATTTGACAAGCTGAGAGGCTAAGAGCTATCGCCGACTTATCATCAGCGGCTCCCCTGCCATAGATCCTGCCATCAACCCTTCTGGGATCGAAGGGATCGAACTCCATTCCATTGATCCTCCAAGGCCCCTTAGCCGGGACTACATCATAATGGGAGAGTAAAAGCAAATTCTTTTCGGCCCCCAGGTCTTTCCAAGCTATTAAGTTAGGTAAATCTCCCCTTTCATCTCTAAAAACCTGAATATGAGTTCTCATTCCTATTGATTCAGCTCTATCCCTTATTAACTTAACTATTTCCCAGTAATTCCTTCTCTCCGATGCGTTAGTATCTATCCTGACGAGATCCATCAGGAAGAGTATCATACCCTCGTCTTCAGAGAGGCTGAGCATACCTCTTACGATAATCACGCCTTAATAGAGTTTCCATTGGAGGCTTGACTAGGCTCTCCGAGATATCAGTAACAAATGGGATCTCCCCTCAATGAAGAGATCTCAAAATAAAAAGTTCTACTGATTAAATTCAATGGGATGGAGCTAAGAGATTTATCACTGAGAAAAACCTTCAACTCCCCCTAGCTCTCCTTACTCTCTCACTGGGCTCCCACCTGAACCTCCGGAGTCCCTCTAGGAAATCCTCAACTGCTATGCTGAGTTCACCCGATAAGACATCGCTGATCAGAGGTTCATCGATGAACTGCGATATCATAGTAAGGCCTCAACGGGCTCCGATTCAGCATCCTCAGCTAATACCCTGAGCAGCGGATCTCAAGATCCATACTCTAACAGGTCCCCCTGCCGTATCGAAGAGCTCCTCTCTCGCATCAGGAGGAGGCCAGAGGCCCATCTCCTTAGCTAATACTGCTGGTATCATAGCTGTGGTGTATCAGCCTCATAACCGCTATTGACGAGCGCTACAACTTCCCTAACTGTGCCTCCTCTCTCTATCCTCNGCCTCACCCTTACGACCACGAGCTCCCCTTATCNAACCCACTCTCACTCTTATCTTTCTAACCCTTCCGACTTTCGTCATCTTTATACTTTTGGCACATTTAAGTTTACGCAGACTCTCGGAAGCTTCCTATCGC
>JGI24721J44947_10011490_pt1 | contig 11050 bp, 9 predicted proteins | sample YelNatPaOPGAMG01_FD_44947 | JGI IMG/M metagenome (IMG submission 44947)
CCCAGGTGTCGAACATGTTGAAGTGCTGCACGCGCCCGGCCGCGCGGTCCTCGGCGGCGCGTTCCCAGGCGTCTTCGGGCCACGGCGGGTCGATGAGCGTGGATCCCTTGATCAGGCAACCGACCTCCAGCGACGTCCGCTTGGGGTGATCCATGTCGTTCTCGCCGCCCCGGATGATCAACGTGGGAACCTGTATCCGGTCGAACATCTCGTCCTCGACGCCCGGAATGGTCTGCCCCGGCTTGGACACGAATGCGTTGAGCCAGCGCAACATCACCTTGAGAAACTCGTCGGAGTCGAAGTCGANGAACCGCNGCTTGTTGGCCGGGTTTTCCTCGATCCGCTCGCGCCACTCCGGGACCTTCATCACGCCGTCCATGCCGGCGCCCCGCACCGCCAGGATGCTCGGCACGACGTAGTAGGAGCCCAGCACGAAGGTGCCGTAGATTCCGCCGACGATGTTCCACACTACGAGCTTGGACACCAGCTCGGGGTAGAGGATCGTCGTGAGGATGGAATCCCTTGCGCCACCAGAGCCCCCGGCGAGGATGCAGCGCTGCACGCCGAGGCCGTTCAACAGGCCGCGCAGCGTCTCGGCGCGCATGTGGGACTCGCTCTGGCCGTAGAACTGTACGGCGGAGGCGCCGCAGTTCGGCCGGTCCCACAGCAACACCCGATAGCCGCCGCCGACGAGCGCCTCGGCCAGCGGGCGCAGGCCCGGGATCTCCTTGCTGAACCGCCCGCCGGGCGTCAAGGCGATGAGATCGCCGGAATCGCCGAGGATTTCGTAGACGACGTTGCCCCCGTTTATCTCGATGGAAGACACTGATTCTCCTGTCGCGTCACGCCATCACCAGAACGTCGTCGCCGACGACCCGTACCGGATAGGTACGGATGCTCCACTCCGGCTTGACCGCGGTCGTGCCGGTTGCCAGCTCGAAACCCCATTGGTGCCAAGGGCAATAGATGTACTCCAGATCCCGGACCATGACCGCGTCTCCGGGGGCGGTCTCGTCGACGACGGTGCGGCCGCGGGCGCGTCCCGAGCACAGCGGCCCACCCTGGTGTGGGCAGTAGTTCGCGATGGCATAGAAGGCGCCGTTGACGTTGTAGACCCCGACCCCGTGCCGGCCGATGGGCACCAGCTTGTGGGTGCCGGGCGGGATCTCGGCCACGGTCGCGACGATGTGCTCGCGGCCCTGAGCCAGACGCTGCCGGGGCCGCTCGGCGAGTTCTTCTGTCAATTCAGAACACCCGCACCTGACCCTCGAGCACCGGAACCGTGTCGGGGAGATGGTATGTCGCGATGCCGTTCTTGAACATCACCGCTTCGCGGGCCGCTTTGGGCAGGTGCTTGACCAGCCACCGCGGGTCGTCGAACGTCCAGTGCGGGTAGTCCGAGGAGTAGAGCAGGATCCTGTCGCACTCCATCCATTCCAGGGCGCGGGTCAACTCGGTCTTGTCTTCGGGGTAGTCCAGCGGTTGGGTGGTGAACTTGATGTGTTCCTTGACGTATTCGGACGGCTTGCGCTTGATGTCCATCCAGGACTTGCGTGCCTCGTAGATGGCGTCCATGCGCCACATCAGCGGCAGGATCCAGGTGAATGCGTGCTCGACGAACACGATCCGCAGCGTCGGGAAGCGGTCGAAGACACCGTCGAAGATCAGGCTCATCACCTGATTGGCGGCGAGCAGCGAGTAGGTCACCATGAAGTCGTGGTTGTAGCTGGGATAGCCCACCGGCGGCGTCGGCAGCTCGTCGTAGTGACTTCGGGACAGGTGGCAGCTCACCGTGATGTCGTGCTTGGTGGCCGCCGCCCAGATCGGGTCGTATTTCGGGTGACCCCATGACGGCCGCGGCTCGGCCTTGATCAGGATCTGCGCCATGTAGGGGTGCCCCGCCCAGCGCTCGATCTCGCGCACGCTCGCTTCCGGCTCCTCGATGGCGGCACAGATCGAGCCCCGCCACCGCTCGTGCCAGTTGTTGTGGGTGTCCAGCCAGTGGTTGGCCTGCCAGTCGTTGAGGGCGCACGCCATCGCGTGCTGGGCTTCGGGCAGGCGCGCCGGGTAGGCGGCGGGTTCCAGGATCGCGATGTCGGAGCCCGCCTCGATGATCAGCTGGCGGAACGCCATATCCGGGTCGCTGCAGGGAAATTCGCCGTCGGGGGGGAAGGTGTCCACGCGCATCGCATAGCTGTGCGCGTAGTCGGGGGCGTCATAGTAGATCTGCTCGCCCACCTTGCGGGTGAGGAAGTACTTGCTGCGCCACGGTTCGGGGATGTAGGGAAGCAGCTCTCCGCGCTTGGGCGTCGGGTGGACATCCGAGTCGACGCACCGGACGGCTATGCGCTCGGCGGCGGGAACCCGTTCGTGCATATGGGTCAGCGTCATCTCGACACTCCTCCGTCTTCCTTGTTTCCTCTACTGTGCGCCGGATCCGACGGCGATGTCTATCCCGTACAGGCCGGCCGCGTTGCGCCAGCACAGCTTCTCGCGCTGCTCGGCCGACAGCGCCGCGGGCAGATTCCTGACGTCGGCACTCTGCCAGTGCGGATAGCTCGAGCCGAACATCACCATGTCGTCCTTGCCGGTGAAGCCGAACCATTCGCCGGCGAACTCGGCGTCCCGGGGAGGGCCGTCGAGGCTGCCCTGAACGAAATACACGTGATCGGCCAGATAGTCGCTGGGAATTCGCGGGGCCCAGGGCGTCTGCTCCAGGTGCGGCCGGCCGAAGCAGTCCATCCGCCAGACGAACGGCGTCAGGAAGTCCGCGGCGCCGTCGGCCCAGACGAACTTGAGGCCGGCGAACCGCTCGAACACGCCTTCGGCGATCATGTTCATCTGGTGGTACAGGTAGTTCAGCGCCATGAAGCCGACGTACTGCTCGTAGGTGCGGGTGTTCCCGGACGGCGTGGGCGGCGACGCGACGCCCGAGCCGACCTCGATGTGCACCGCAACCGGAAGGTTCGCGTCGACGGCGGCCTCCCACAGCGGCCAGAACTGCGGCTTGCCGTAGAGCTCGCGCGACTGCAGCGGAATCCCGAGCTGGACGACGCGCGGGTGGTCGCGCCACCGCTCGACCTCGCGCACTGCGCCGGCGATGTCGTCGGGGTTGACCCGGATGGTGCCCCGGAACCGGTCGCCGAACTTCTCGGAGTCCAGCCAGCGCGACACCATCATCTCGTTGTGCGCGGCGTGCAGCGCGCTGCCCAGGTGTCGGTCGGGCATGATGCCGCGCCCCATCGGGTGCAGCACCGCCACATCGACGCCGCGCTTCGAAAACAGCTCGTGGGCAACAACTTCGGGGTCAGAACCGGGATACTGGCCGTCCGGCCCCTCGGCGTTCGGCGCGTACTCGCCGCCCGGCGCCCCGTACCAGTCCATCTCGTAATCGGGGAAACCGCGACTCTTGAACGGCTCGCGCAGCACGGCGCGCAAGTCCTTGTTGGACGGGAAGAAGATGTGCACGCTGGCGTCGATGAGCGGCGTGCGGGTCCCGTCAGCGTGTTCGATCACGAAAGCCATCCTCGGGCTTCGGTAGCCAAAGCGAGCCAGACTCGCTCATATGCTAGATAAGCTAACATTCTCGGCGGGGTCGATCAATCCGTTTCCGGTAAGCGTTTCGGTTAGGCATCGGGCCTGGTAGTTGTCGATTTTGCCGTCACATCGGTAAGTGCTGTTCTTCAATATGGATAATAGCATTCTCCGGGTGCTCCCGAGGCCGCGTCCCGCCCCGCCGACGGCGACACCGGCCGCCGCGCCCGCCCCGATTGCGCCACCTGTGAACCGCACGATCGGCCCGGCGGGTTCACCTCGGTTCTTTTTGCCCAAAGACGCAGCCGGACAGCGCCGTGTACAGCACCGGAAACAACGCGGACCAGTTCGTCCGGAGGGGCTAGAGCGACGACATAGCCGGCTGTTCACCCCCATGGGCGCCAACGACCAGCTCTTCTGGAAGAGCTGGGCGCGGCCTCGGCTTTCGCCGTTGATACCGGGCACCCATAACCCAGTTTCCGAGATCAATACTTTCGTATGCGAGAATGGTGTTCTCGTGACGGCGGTGACGACAGGAGGCGGCCGGGATGCTGTTGGAGTTCGATGCCGATCAACGGCTGTGGCAGAGCACAGTGCGCGACGCGCTCACCAAGCANTGTCCCCCCTCGCTGGTCCGCAGCATCGCCGAGGACGGCGTGGACCCGAGCCCACTGTGGAAGTCCTACGTGGACCAGGGCTGGACCGAACTGAACGAGCCGGAAAGCATGGTGGAGCTGGCCATCGTGCTCGAGGAGTTGGGGCACGCGACCGACCCGACGCCGTTCCTTGCGACGATGAGCCAGTTCGCTCCGTTGGCGGCCGAGCGCTTCGACCCCCACGAGTCGGGCACCGCCGTGCACGCCGGGGTGACGGCGCACCGCGATGCCGACGGCTGGGTGCTGGACGGCACGGCCCGAAACGTCCTGGACGGGGATCGTGTCGACCGGCTCGCGGTGGTCACCGACGCCGGGGTGTTCCTCGCGGAGGCCGGCGCCGTGTCGGCCCGCCGCTCGGCGGTGTTCGACCCCGTGCTGCACGTCGCGGATCTGTCGTTTTGCGGAGTGCGGGTGACCGACGATGCCCGGCTCGCCGTCGACTCCGAGCGCGCACACCACGTGGCGTTGGCCGGCATGGCAGTCACGATGGTGGGAGCGTGCCAGCGCATCCTCGATCTGGTCCTCGACCACGTCCGCAACCGGCACCAGTTCGGTGTGCCGATCGGTTCCTTCCAGGCCGTGCAGCACAAGGCGGCCGACATGCACGTCGCGGTGCAACGGGCCCGCGCGCTGGCGTACTTCGCGGCATTGACGATCGCGGCGGACGACCCGCGGCGCCGGCTGGCGGCCGCGATGGCCAAGGCCTCGGCCGGGGAGTGCCAGTCGCTGGTATTCCGGCACGGTTTACAGCTTTTCGGCGCCATGGGTTTCACGTGGGAGAACGACCTGCAGTTCGCGTTGAAGCGGGCCAAGGCGGGGGAGTTGATGCTGGGCGGGGCCGCCGAACATCGCGCGCGGATCGCCGAGGAGTACCGTGCAGCTGACTTTTGACCCCGACGTCGAGGCGTTCCGCGGGCAGTTCTCGGCCTTCCTCGACGAAAACCTGCCTCCCGCAAGCGAGACGCTCGAGCGTCCGCGCTCGGTCTCGCACATGCCGGGATGGGCGCGCCGTTGGCAGCGGCTGCTGTTCGACAACGGCTGGCTGCTGCCCGCCCAGCCCCCGGAGTTCGGCGGCCGCAACGCGACGGTGGTCCAGCAGTTCGTCTACCTCGAGGAGCTCAGTCGCCGGCGGATCTACCACAGTTTCAACCCGCAGGGCGTGAACATCGTTGCGGCGTCGCTGTTGTCGTTCGGCAGCGACGAGCAGAAGCGCCGCTGGGCGGTGCCGATCCTGCGCGCGGAGATCACCGCGTCGCTGGGCATGAGCGAGCCCGGCGCCGGCTCCGACCTGGCGTCGCTGCGCACCCGCGCGGTCCTCGACGGCGATCACTTCGTGGTCAACGGCCAGAAGGTGTGGACGTCGGGAGCCCACGACGCCGACGTGTTGTTGGCCTTCGTGCGGACCGACCCCGATGCGCCCAAACACAAGGGCATCAGCGCCCTGGTGATCCCGACCGACACCCCGGGCGTGGTGCGCCGGCCGTTCCCGTCGATCTGCTCGGCCCACGACCTGGACTTCAACGAGGTGTTCTTCACCGACGCGCGGGTGCCGGCCGAAAACCTCGTCGGGGGTTTGAACGAGGGCTGGCGGGTGGCCAACGGATCGCTCGGGCACGAGCGCACCATGATGTGGTTGGGGTTCGCCGACCGGCTCGACAACATGATCGCCGACTTCCGTCCGGCCACCGAGGTCGAGCGCGACCAGTACGCCGTCACCATCATGGACAAACAAGCCCTGCGCCTGCTGGGTTCGGTCGCGTTGGCCGGTGCCGCCCGCGGTGAGGACGACACGTCGGCGATCTCCGTTCTCAAGCTGCTGGGATCGGAGGCCGAGCTGCGCGCCATGGAACTCGCGCTGACGTCCGCCGGAGCCGACGGGCTCATGCACCCGGGACAGAGCGGGCCGTATGCGCCGATGAACCTCGACCACTGTTTCGCCAGCCGGTTCGAGCGCTTCGCCCGCAGCTTTTCCGGGACCATCGCCGGGGGCACCTCGGAGATCCAGCGCAACATCATCGCGCAGCGAGTGCTCGGCCTACCCCGCGGCTAAATGACGCGAGCAGACCCAAAATCCCCCGCGCGCTCGGCGTGTCGGGGGATTGTGCGTCTGCTCAGTTGATGACGGCGGCTTCCTTGCGTTCGGTGATCGGCCGCGCGAGCTCCTGCTCGTCGCAGATGCGTTGCAGTTTGTCCAGCGTCTCGTCCAGCCCCGCGCCGACCCGCTGACCCGGTGTGAAGGTCGCCGGCAGCTTGCGCATGCCCTGGATGACGCCGATCGTCTCGTAGTGGACCGTGCCCTCGGGATCGCAGCGGTAGTCGGGCATCCGGTCGAGCACCGCGGTCAGCATGGACTTGAACACGGTTCGGGCCACGTTGGATCCGGCGCACCGGTGCACACCGAGGCCGAAACTGAAGTGGCGGTTGCCTTTACGGTCGAGGACGATCTCGTCTGGGTCGTGGAACACCGCCGGGTCGCGGTTGGCCATGGCCCACGAGATCCACAGGCGCTCACCCTCTTTGAACTGTGTCCCGTCGAGTTCGACGTCGTCGGAGAAGGTCCTGCCGTCGCCGGGCGCCGGGGTGAAGTAGCGCAGGAACTCCTCGGTCGCCGGGTCGAGCAGCGTGTCGCGCTCCCGGCTGAGCAACTCGCGCTCGGCGGGATGCTCCGAAAGCCATTCCAGCGAATGGGCGGTCAGGGCCGTCGTGGTGTCGAAACCACCACCGATGATCAGTCCGAGGTTGCCGAGGATCTCCAGATCCGGGGCGGGCTCGCCGTCGATCCGCATCTGCAGCAGCGCGTTGACCAGCCCCGGTCGCGGGGCGTTGCGGATCTCGATCATGTTGTTGACCAGGTCGATGCCCATCTGCCGGTGCATCTCGGTGACCCGCTGGATGTCGGGGGAGTGCTCGGGCGTGTACACCGCGGCGTGGGTCGGCTCGCTGTACAGCTGCCAGTTCTTCAGCGGAATGCCCATCATCGCCAGCGTCAGCACGGCGGGCACCACGTTGGCCAGATCATCGACGAAGTCGATGCGGCCCTCGTGGATCTTCTCGTCGAGGCAGGCGCGCGTCACGTCGTTGACGAAGGGCTCCCAGCGCTTGACGGCGGCCGGCGACAGGTAGGGGTTGAGCACGCTGCGGTAGATGTGGTGCTCGGGGTTGTCCATCTCCAGGATGCCGCCCCGCACCTGGTTGATCCGGCTCGCGGTGGGAATCGAAATGCCCTTGTAGCCGCGGCGTTCGTTGTGGATGTCGTGGTCGTTGGACACCGCAGGGCAGCGGGCGAGCTCGAACACCTCGTGGCTGCCCGCCGCGACCCAGTGCCCACCGTAGGTGTCGCTCCACGCCATCGGGCACCGGGCGTGCATCTCCTTGGTGATCTGGCTGAAGCGGGAGCGGTACTCCGGGGAGTGCCGCTCGAACTGATACCGGTGCTTCTTGCGGTCGCTGTCGCTCACGACGTCGTCGACACTCAAGGCGCCGTCTCCCTTCAGGTTTCGTCCGTGATGATGATGGCCTGCTCGGGACAGGATTGCGCGGCCTCGCGGACCTTGGCCTGCCGCTCGGCCGGCACCACCTCGTCGATCGCCGACGAGCTGCCGTCGATGTCGCTGAGCTGGAAGGACTCCGGAGCGATCATCGAGCACAGGGTGTGGCCCTGGCAGCGTTCTGGATCAACCCAGACTTTCACTGACTCCTCCGATGGTTCTGTGGGCTCACTGCTGGTAGTCGTACCACTTGAGGTAGCCGCCCGCGTCGACGCGCAACTGCATACCGGTGACGTAGCGGGCCTCGTCGGAGGCCAGCCACAGCACGGCGTTGCTGATGTCCGCCGGCTCGACGTAGGGAACCCTCATCGCCTGCTGCACACCGAACACCGGCTCCGCGTCGGCCCGCGTCGGGTTCTCCAGGTCCGGCCGGAACGAGCGGTACATCGGCTCGCTCTGCAACATCGGCGTGTTGGTGTTCGTCGGGTGGATGGCGTTGGCGCGAATCCCCAACGGCGCCAGCTCGGTGGCGAGGTCGTGCACGTAGTGCGCGATCCCGCGCTTGGAGTGGATGTAGGCCATGCCGCCGGGGTCGGCGCCCGGGTTGTCCTTCTTGGCCGTGTCCATCAGCGCGGCGGTCGATCCGGTCGCGATGATCGAGGCCCCGGAACCCAGGTGCGGCAGCGCAACCTGAATGGCGTTGATGGTGCCGACCAGGTTGGTGTTGATCACGTCGCACCACGCCTGCAACGGCGGCGCGCCCTTCATGCCGGCGACCCCGGCCTGGGCCACCACGATGTCGAGCCTGCCGAACTCGGCGAGCCCGCTGTCCAGCGCGGCGCGCAACTGGCCGGCGTCGCGCACGTCGGCCTGCGCGGTCACGACCGCTTGGCCGGTCTTCTCGACGAGCCGCGCGGTCTCGTCGAGATCCTCGGGGGCGGCCAAGGGGTAGCCGATGCTGTCGAGGTTCGCGCACAGGTCGACGGCGATGATGTCGGCGCCTTCCTCGGCCAGGCGCACCGCGTGACTGCGGCCCTGACCCCGCGCCGCGCCGGTGACGAAGGCGACCTTCCCGCTGACGCGTCCCACAGCGCTGTCTCCCACCGTTTGTCCCTCCAGTTGCTTGCCGGGTGTCAGGTGTTGCGGCCGCCGTTGACGCCCAGGATCTGGCCGGTGATGTAGCCGGCTTCCTCGGACACCAGGAAGGCGCACGCGGCCGCGATGTCCTCCGGCTTGCCCATCCGGCGCACCGGGGTGCGCGCGATGGTCTCCTCGATGCTGCCCAGGAACCCGTTCTTCTCGGCGGCGCGCAGCATCGGGGTGTCGATGAATCCCGGCGGCACGGCGTTGACCGTGATCCCGCTCGGCCCGTACTCGAGTGCCAGCGACTTGGTCAGGCCGTTGACTGCGGACTTGGCCGCCACGTAGTGGCTCATATAAGGAGCGCCGGAGTGCGTGCTCGACGAGGAGATGTTGACGATCCGGCCCCACCCGGCCTGCACCATGTCGGGCAGCACCGCCTGGATCGTGTGGAAGACCCCGTTGAGGTTGACGTCGATCACCCGCTGCCAGTCCTCGAACGTGAGATTGGTGAAGCGCTTGAACCCGTCGCGTCCCGCGGCGTTCACCAGCACCGTCACGGGACCCAGCTGGGCGCGGATCGCCGACAGGGCGGCGTCCACCTGCGAGCGGTCGGTGACGTCGGCGGTGAAGGCGAAATCGGCGTCCGACGGATTCAGATCGAGCGTGGCGACGTCGAGACCGTCGGCCCGCAAGCGGTTCGCCACGGCCAGGCCGATGCCGGAGCCGCCCCCGGTCACCACTGCGGTCTTCACGTCCCCACCACCAGGCAAGCCCCCATTGCCGACACGTCCATCTCAGTCACAAAGAATCTCCCTTACAATTATGAGAACCTTACTCTCACGCCGGATCGGCGTGCAACATCGCCGCGAAACCACCAACACCCTGCGTCAAGGGGCCGGGTGGAGTGCCGTCGCAGCCGTTGCGACGCCGGTCAATGCGCCGACCTGGTACCGCGACTTTCTTGAATTCTCGAGATGTGAATGTAAGATTCGCCGGGTAAGAGAACCAAGTTTTCGTGACCGGCACCACAAAAGGGGGTACGAATGCCAGCGCCGCACACCGCGGAAGCAGTCGCGGGGGCCGCGCCCGAGCCGTACGTCGACCGCCGGCTCCTGATCGACGGCCGGTTGCTCAGCGCCGACACGACGTTCCCGTCCCTCAACCCCGCGACCGGCGCCGTCGTCGGCCATGCGCCCGACGCCGGGCTCGCGGAGGCCCGCGCGGCGATCGCGGCGGCCCGCCGGGCGTTCGACACCACCAGCTGGCCCACCGATGTCGAGTTCCGGATCCGCTGCCTCGGCCAGCTGCACCGGGCGCTGCGCGACCACGCCGAGGAGTTGCGCGCACTGACGATCGCCGAAGTCGGCGCCACGGTAGCGCTCACCCACGGCGCCCAGCTCGACGAGCCGATCGACATCGTGCGCTATTACGCCGACGTGCTGCGCGGCTATCAGTTCACCGAAGACCTCGGCGAGAAAGAATCGCGCGGCATGCGCCATCACCGCTGGGTGGAAAAGGAAGCCGCCGGGGTGGTCGCGGCGATCATCGCCTACAACTACCCGAATCAGCTCGCGCTGGCCAAATTGGCTCCCGCGCTGGCGGCCGGATGCACCGTGGTGCTCAAGGGTGCGCCGGACACGCCGCTGGTCACGCTCGCGCTCGGCGAGGTGATTGCCGAGCACACCGACATTCCCGACGGCGTGGTCAACGTGCTCAGTTCGTCGGACCCTGCCGTCGGGGGAGCGCTGACGACCAGCCCCGACGTCGACGTCGTCACCTTCACCGGGTCGACCCCCGTCGGGCGGCAGGTCATGGCCGCGGCCAGCGAGACGGTCAAACGCGTGTTTTTGGAATTGGGCGGCAAGTCGGCGGTCATCATGCTCGATGACGCCGACTTCGCCGGCGCCGCCATGTTCGCCGCCTTCAGCATGGTCAGCCACGCGGGACAGGGCTGCGCGCTCACGTCCCGCCTGCTGGTGCCCAGATCCCACCACGACGAGATCGTCGAGATGATCGCGGCCAACTTCGCCAAGGTGCGCCACGGCAATCCGGCCGATCCGAAAACCTTGATGGGACCGCTGATCAACGAACGCCAGCGCGACAAGGTCGACGGCATGGTGCGGCGGGCCGTCGCCGCGGGGGCGACGCTGGTCACCGGCGGCAAGCGCCTGGACCCCGGCTACTTCTACGCTCCGACCCTGCTGACCAATGTCGACCCCGACAGTGAGATCGCCCAGCAGGAGATCTTCGGACCGGTGCTCGTGGTTATCGCGTGCGACGACGACGACG
>JGI24721J44947_10011494_pt1 | contig 11048 bp, 9 predicted proteins | sample YelNatPaOPGAMG01_FD_44947 | JGI IMG/M metagenome (IMG submission 44947)
TAGGGTAGAATCCCATAAACCCTCCCTTCTTTGAAAGCGTTCAGATGCATATACTTACCCGTATCTTTATCAAAGTCCTGTTTGACGGTTGCCAAGTTGTTTTCATCTATAAACACTATCTCTGGCTGCCCACTTAGAATCGCCTCAAAACTCCAGAAGAAGACACCGGGCTTAGAAGCATATCTGTCCGCGATAGAGGGGGTGTTCAGAAGCAATAGCGGTGGAAATGGCGTTTGGGTTGTTGTGAAGGGTTGAGGCCCTTTGTATGATACAGCACCAACATACACCTTTGGTCTAACATCCAAATCTCTCGTCCTCTTATCCAAGTCCTCGACTACGCTTCTAACGTAGCTGATCAAGTTATCCGCTCTTTCTTTGCGACCCAAAGCTTCACCAAGGACTCTCAGAGCGTTCGTCAAACCCTCTACGTCAAGATTCCCAGCCGGACCATAATCCATAACTATTACCGTTGCGTTGGTCTCCTTCTCTAATCTATCTGGGTCGTAGAAGTCGCAGTATGTTCTAGACATTATTATTAGCTCAGGTTTCGCTGCTAAGATTAATTCAGGCGCTGGTGGCTTGCCTGGTCCGCCTGGACCTATGGCTGGCAGCGCTTTAAACGATTCACCATAAGCCATCGCATAGTCCCTCCCAGCAGACCCCCAGCTTCTTTCGCTGTCTTCCACACCCACAAGCAAGTCCGTCGCATTTAGGTAGCATACAAGCCTAAGCATCCCAGGTCCTATCGCTACAATCCGATCAACGCCTCTAGGTATTGTGACATTCCGCCCAACTATGTCGACCAAGTGTATTTGCTGCGTGGTGGTTTGCTGCTGCACAGTAGTAGAGCTGCTGGAGAGTATGAAGTAGGCTGCGGCTGCCACGGCTACAACCACGATTACTGTCAGGCTTAGTGCGTAGACCTTAGCTAAACCCTTCTTCACAGCCCTTCACCTTCCGCGCGTTAACGGAACTCTGAAGTCCGGCACAATGCCTCTCCCTACGACCGCTGCGCAAACACCCAAGCAGCTCAAGCAAATAGCTCTACCATCCACATATTGGATCCTAGTACTCATCACAAGTTCGCCGCACTCTGCACACCTAACGCTCTCAAAGATGGGCGCCCGCTCAATCTCCGCAACCTCAACAGCATCAATCTTAAACTCTTCTTCAGGGATGGTGAGCATAGAGCGCCCTATCTGAGACCATATCTCCCGCAGCCTCTCAATGTCATCTCTACTCCCCTCCCTCTTCGTAACAACCTTCTCAAAAAGATCCAAGGCGTCTTTCGTAAAGTATCTACTCCTAATCTTCTCAGCGTCAACATAAACCCTTACACCCCTCCACGAACCTCTTCTAACAAGCGTCACAGCATTCTTTCCAACATCCAAGTAGATCAGACTGTTATTACCGAGCGTGCATCCTGTAGCGATCTGCACACCATCAGAAAAACAGTTGTTACATTCAACGATAGCAAGAACNTCCTCACCAACACTCTCAGTTAAACCAGCTTTCGCGAGACCGAGCCTATGCATAGNCAATTCCGAAGCCCTTAAGCCTAGCGCTAAGAAGGGGCAGATATGACCATGAAACTCTTCAGCCCTTTTAAGCAGCGACTCTTCAACCATGCTNCNCACCGTATTACTAATTAACAAAAGGGTAATACCAACCACTATATAAGAATGTCTCCACTATTTCCAACATCTANAGAAGAAAGGGACTTCACATCCTCGCAAAATTCGCCATATTTAGATGATTACCTGCAACTAAAACCGTAAAGGTTAGTTTATTAAGGCTGTTTGAGCAAGTTTAGGATGCTGTTGCAAGCAGACCTACTCCTAAAGAATGGATACGTATTCACCCCACAAGGGCTTCTTGAAGCTTGTGTAGCAATCGAACAAGGGAAGATAGTAAAAGTTGCAAAGGAACCGAACCTCCCTAAAGGCGAAAAAGAACTGAACTGCAGAGGGCAGATAATCTTACCCGGCTTAATCGATCCACACGTACACTTCCGCGACCCAGGCTACACCGAGAAAGAGGACTTCTACACAGGCAGTTGCGCAGCCGCAGCAGGAGGGTTCACACTAGTAGCAGACATGCCAAACAACCTACCACCAACATCAACACCAACCGCACTCAAGCTCAAGATTAGAGAGGCTGAATCCAAGGCTGTTGTGGACTTCTGCCTCTATGCCGGCTGCGGAGCCGATAACGTTGAGGAGATGAGCGGGTTAGCTGCCCAAGGGGCTGTCGCTTTCAAGACGTGGATGTATCTCCCCTCCACAGCAGCAGACGCTGGACTATGCGCAAGTAGCAGAAGAGATCTATTTGAGGTTATGGCTAGGGCGTCGAGGTTAAAAGTGCCTTTAGCGGTGCACGCAGAGGATGCTGAAATCATCGAGCACTCAACCTCCATCCTCAAATCTTCTGGCAGAACAGATGCTCTAGCTCACTGCGAATCTAGACCAGCACAGGCTGAAGTTAAGGCTGTTAAAACATGTTTAGAGGTAGCTGAAGAAAGCGGTGCCACACTATATCTGCTCCATCTAACCACTGCGGGCGCGGTTGAGGAGGTTAAGTCTGCCAAGAAACGAGGATTAAAGGTGTTCACAGAAACCTGCCCACACCACCTCTTTCTAAAAGAAGAGGATATGCTTCGCTTAGGCTCCTACGCTAAAGTCAACCCACCCCTAAGGAGAAGGGAGGATCAAGAATCCCTCTGGAGGGCTCTGGTTGATGGCGTAATAGACTGTGTGGGCAGCGACCACGCACCCCACCAAAAGAGTGAGAAGGATGCCGGTTTAGAAGACATATGGGCGGCACCTGCTGGTGCGCCTAATATTGAGGTAAGCTTACCGCTGATGCTCACCAAGGTGAACGAGGGGTTGCTAAATTTATCGAGGCTTGCCGAGCTTATGTCAACCAACCCCGCAAAGCTCTTCAACCTCTACCCAGCGAGGGGAGCAGTCATCGAGGGGGCTGAAGGGAGCCTAACGGTGGTAGATCTGAGGGCTGAGTATAAGATTAGTGTGGATAGGCTCTACACAAAGGCTAAAGCGTGTGTGCTGTTCAACGGCTGGGCGGTTAAAGGCAGAGCCACACACACAATAGTGAGGGGTGTTGTAGTTATGGAGGATGGGGTAGTGGTGGGCTCAAGAGGCTCTGGAAGATTCATTAGGAGAAGAGAGTTTGGAGGAGACCTCCTTAAGTAGGCTGAGCAGATCGCCTTCACCAAGACCCACACCAGCCTTAGAGTCCCTTCTAGCCACTATCTGGCCGCTCTTAAAGGCTATGACTGTGGGCACATAGTTGATCTTATACCTCTCCCAGTAGGGGTGCGAATCGTCGGTAATATCTGCCTTAGCGAAGATATAGGGTTGATTTACACTATGCTTCTCAAAGATGGGCGCAAACCTCATGCAGAAAGGGCAGTACGTAGCATAGAAGAGCGCTATTACCGGGCTATCACCTTGAGCCAACTCATCCGAAAACACGGCTTTAACCTTCTCCAACATCGATCATAAAGGGGCTGCAGCTACCTATTAAAGTTTAAAACCCAAAGCCTATCTTGAAGTCGATGCGAAGAAGCATAACCTACAATTATGAGGGTTCAGCCGAATACAAACGGCACAAATTTTTATTAAGAGGGTAGAAGAAGCCTCCATGACGCACATGAAGTCGCCCACAGGAGAATTCGCTGGAAGAATCTTAAGAGAGAAGAAGCAGAGGCTACGCTGGTCCGACAAATACTATAAGCGGAGAATGCTGATGCTAGACGAAAAAGCAGACCCACTCGAAGGCGCACCTCAAGCAAGAGGCATAGTATTAGAGAAGGTCGGCATAGAATCAAAACAGCCAAACTCAGCAATCAGAAAATGCGTGGCCCCTGATACAAACATAGCTTTAGATGGGGGCGTCATGAAAATAAAAGACCTTTCCAACATTTGGTCTAAAGTCGCAGTGCTTTCGTATAACTACATAGACAAAAAGATTGAACCAACACATTTGGTCGANTATTTTTCCCTGGAGNAGCGAGAAGCTAAAGAACTAGGNGTGTATGAACTAGTTACAGAAACAGGTAGAAGGCTTATCGGAAGCTCCGATCACCCAATTTACACAGACAAAGGGATACTGAGTTTAAAGGATGTTAAACCAGATNATAGAGTCGTAGTTTTACCATACGAGCTACCAGATAGAGAAGAAAGGAGAGACGTGATTTTAACGGAAGAAGATATACTGAAGGCTTCNCCNGAAAGAAGTAGACCTAACAAGATCTTGAATGTGCTTAAAGAGAGGGGTCTTATACCGTTATCCTATGATAACCCCAGCCTCCCGAAGGTTGTGAGGCTTGTAGGCCACCTATTTGGTGACGGTACGCTGAGCTATTCAAAATGTGGTGTAGGGTTCGGAGGGAAGGTTATAGCGACAGGAAACGTTGAAGAGCTGGATGCTATAAGAGCTGACATCGAATCACTAGGTTTTCATTGTTCACCAGCATATGAAGGGTTTTCTGAAAGCGTTGTCAACAGCGGTTCAAGTGTAACACTTATTCGAGGACATTATCATGCTCTGCACTGCAGCTCTATAGCGCTTTTCACGTTCCTTAAAGCTTTAGGCGTTCCGGTCGGTAGGAAAAGCGACTGCGATTATGATGTTCCTGTCTGGGTCAGGAGGGCACCCTTATGGGTGAAAAGAGAGTTTCTCGCCTCGTTTTTTGGAAGCGAGCTTGAAGCACCTCGGGTTAAAAATTCAACCTTCTACCCGCCAAAGCTCGCTGTTAGCAAAAGAGCCGATCTACTTGACCGCGGCCTACGCTTTGCCTATAGTTTAAGGGAAATGCTCGAAGAATTTGGTGTAAAGGTTTCGAACATTAAGGTGGTTAAAGGGGTCAAAAGAAGAGACGGCTCCTTAACTTACAAGATATTAATGTATATCGCATCAAACATAAATAATTTGATGAACCTCTACGGAAGGATAGGTTACGAATATAATAAAGAAAGGAAGGCTAAAGCTTGCTACGCTTACCAGTACCTTAGAGCCAGGATTAAAAGGATTGAGGCAACTAAGGAAGCATACAACAACGCGCTTAAGCTACGCGCAGAAGGCCTAACTATATCTAAGATAGCTGAAGCGTTGCGTAGGGGTGGCTATAGCTGGGTAAATAAGGGTGTTGTACAATATTGGCTTTCAAGGGCCGTGAACATCGACAGGCTAAATACCACCTGCCATTTTATTTCTTTTGACAGGTGGGTTGAGGAAAACACAAGGGGGCTCAGTTCAGGTCTTCTTTGGGAGAAGGTTGATGTAGTCAGACCTCTAGAGGCATCTATCGAACTCTATGACGTTACAACGGCAAGCGAAATGCACAATTTCTTTGCAAACGGTATTCTAACGGGAAACTGCGTGAGGGTTCAGCTCGTTAAGAACGGTAAGCAGATTACAGCCTTTCTTCCTGGGGACGGGGCGCTTAACTATGTTGATGAGCACGATGAGGTTCACGTGCAGGGGATAGGTGGCTCTATGGGGCGCTCTATGGGCGACATACCGGGTGTGAGGTGGGTTGTCTTTAAGGTGAATGGTGTTTCACTTAAGGAGCTTGTGCTTGGGAGGAAGGAGAAGCCTAGAAGGTAGGTTGGTGAAGGAGAGAGTATGTCCTCTGAAAAAGCGGCTTTACAGCAGGAGTTGTCTAAGCAGATAAAGCTCTTTAACAAATGGGATCTATCTGAAGTTGTAGTGACAGACCCTGGTCTTAAGCGGGTTATATCCCTAAAACCTATGCTCGTACCAACCTCTTTCGGTAGACATGAGCATAAGAAGTTCGGTAAGGCGGAGGTCAATATCATAGAGAGGTTAGTCAACTCTATGATGCACTTCGGTAGGAAATATGCCAAAAACACTGGGAGGATGGGTGGTAAGAAGATGAAGGCGATAAACATAGTCAAGAGCGCGCTTGATATAATTCATTTAAAGACTGGGCAGAACCCTGTCGCTGTGGTTGTGAAGGCTATTGAGAACGCTTCGCCAAACGAAGACACAACAAGGATAGCTTACGGAGGAGTAGTCTATCACGTCTCCGTAGACGTGTCGCCTTTAAGAAGAGTGGACTTGGCGCTCAGATTCATATCTGAGGGTGTGAGAGAAGCCTGCTTCTCAACACCTAAGAGCGTTGAAGAAGCGTTAGCAGAAGAGATCATCTTAGCAGCGAACAACGACCCTAATAGCTACGCGATAAAGAAGAAGAATGAACAAGAACGCATAGCTATGGCTTCAAGGTAAAGANGGCTCAAAGCCATAAATGCTGGAGTTTAGTCGCTGAAAAATATGAAGCTGACCCCCTCAGCTANGCTCATCTCCTCAAACCACGTAGCCCCNNAAAACAAAACGCAGAGCGCTTTACGTTAACGCTAAAATTTAAGTGTGATAGAAGAAATAAGATCGGTGTGTTGGGGCTATGTTCTTACTCCCAGTTGTCTTGATTAGCGAAGGTGAGGCTGTGTGGCTAGTTCTGTTNTTATCTCTTCTGATCTTTGTAGTGTTCGCTGCACTCTTCATCTATCTTATGCGTTCCGCGCTCAAATCGAGTGGGGTTCGCTGGGCCTTCGGATTCTTCCCTCCGGGTGTGGTGTTGTGGAAGAAGAGGTCNGTTGAAGAGGAGCTCTCCGAGTTAAGGAGCTACGAGGTGTGGCTGAGGTCTGAGCTNGAGAGGGTGAGGAAAGAAATCGAAGAAAGGGAGAAGCGTAACCTTTGAAGTATGCGATATATGTTACGCCTCNTCAAGTTCCAAGCCAAACTCTCTCAAATATTTGAAGTGTTCGTCTCTGGTTACGAGTGGTAGGTTGTTNGTTATGGCTGTTGCTGCTATAAGTAGATCGGCGTCAGGCAGTGGTGTAGCCTTCTTCTTGAGCTTCTGGTATACTCTGCAGTACGTTTGAATGGTCTCATTATCTAAACCTTTTACCTCAAAGCTCTCTTCGAGCAGCTGCTTGACGAGCCCTCTCTTCTTATCATCCAACCCCCTTAAGACTTCAATCAGTGTTATTATTGAGATGGCGTTCGGCTCGTATCTTTTCTCCTTGAGCCTCTCTATAAGTGTGTTCGTGTCCAGCAGCTTCATCGCAGCACGAACCTTTCTCTGAATTCCCTACTTGACTCGATCAAGCCTTTGAGTTCATCTTCTGTGAGTGTTTCCGCCAATCTTTTGAACGCCTCTTCACCCCTCCTCCTTCTAGCTTCTTCGTATAGCTTAAGTAGGAAATCTCCCCATTCAACCCTACCCTTAGCCTCTTGAAGAATCTTCTTTACCTCTTCAGGTACAGATATTGTAGCGTACTTCTTCATCCTATCACTACATAATTACATAACAAACAACTATATAGGAATTTCTATGCGCGTTGGCTAAGGTGAACCTAGCCTTTTAACTCCAAAAAAACAGTTAAATAATCAGATTTACTGCCAATTGGATGCGAAGGGTGTAGCGTAAATGCCTGAGAAGCCTCATTTAAACCTCGTAGTAACAGGACACGTAGACCACGGTAAGTCAACCGCTATGGGACACTTCCTATTCGACCTAGGGGTGGTTGACGCTAGGACCATCGAGGAGTACGCTAAAGAATCGGAGAAGACAGGCGCAGGTGACACATTCAAGTACGCTTGGGTACTTGATAGTTTGAAAGATGAGCGTGAAAGAGGTGTCACCATAGACCTTGCCTTTCAGAAGTTCGAGACCAACAAATACTTTTTCACACTCATCGACGCACCCGGGCATAGAGACTTCATAAAGAACATGATAACCGGTGCAAGCGAAGCCGACGCATCCGTCTTAGTGGTATCGGCGAAGAAGGGTGAGTTTGAAGTAGGTGTAGGCCCGGGTGGACAAACGAGGGAGCACGCTTTCCTTCTGCGCACACTCGGTGTAAATCAGATCATAGTCTTCTTCAGCAAGTTCGATGATTCGACAGTGAACTACAGCAAGGAGCGGTATGATGAGATTAAGGCTATTACCGAAAACTTGCTTAAGAGTGTGGGCTATGATGTTAAGAAGATACCTTTCATACCCGGCTCGGGTTGGACTGGTGAAAACCTAGTTAGACGCTCTGATAAAATGCCTTGGTATACTGGTCCAACGCTGTTCGAAGCGCTTGACCAGCTCACGTTACCTGAGAAGCCTGTTGATAAGCCGCTGAGGATCCCTATTCAAGACGTTTACTCTATTACAGGTGTCGGTACCGTGCCGGTGGGTAGGGTCGAGACTGGGCGTATGAAGGTTGGTGATAAGGTGATAATTATGCCTCCAGGCATAATCGCTGAAGTTAGGTCTATAGAGACTCACCACACACCGATTCAAGAAGCTGTAGCTGGCGACAACATAGGGTTCAACGTTAGAGGTGTGGATAAGCGTGATATTAAGCGTGGGTATGTCGTTGGTAAGCCTGATAGCCCACCTACAGTAGCCAAGGAGTTTGTCGCACAGATCATAGTAGTTTATCACCCAACAGCCATAGCTGCTGGTTACACTCCTGTGCTCCACGCTCATACAGCCCAAGTAGCTGCTACCATTAAGGAGATCATAGCTAAGATAGATCCTAGGACTGGCCAGCCCGTAGAGGAGAAGCCTAAATCTATTAAGACTGGTGACTCAGCGCTCGTTAAGATAGCTCCTCTCCGACCTCTGTGCATAGAAACTTTCAAGGAGTTCCCTGAGCTCGGTAGATTTGCGCTGAGAGATATGGGTACGACTATAGCTGCTGGTGTGGTTAGAGAGATTACTCAAAAGTACACTGGTCCAGAGAAGTAGTATAGGGATTAGGATAGTCAGTAGGATACCGTGGCTACTGGTACTGCTAGTGAACCATGTTAGATAGATGTGAATTTTTTCTTTGCAGATTGGTGTATATGGTATATAGTCTATATTGTCTAACATAATAAACTTGTCCTAAGCATAGAGGATATGATATGCAAAACGTGAGGATTAAAGTGGATAAGGTGCAGACACCCTCGATCCAGTTCTCCAACTTAGAAATATCGCTGGGGAGAATTATCGAAGAAGAATGGGAGGAGAAGATAGGCCCGACACCGTTCCCAACTGTAACAGATCTTAGGAGCTGGGATCACAAGCTGCTGCAGAGGTATAAGCCAGTCTACCTGCCCTACTGTGACGTATGCTGCCTATGCACAATGGGTAAATGTGATCTGACCGCTGGTAAGAGAGGAGCCTGTGGGCTTGATATCTGGGCTCAGCAGTCCCGTATAGTGCTTCTTGCCTGCTGTATCGGAGCTGCAACACACGTAGGGCACGCTAGGCACCTCGTCGAGTATTTGATAGAGAGGTTTGGGAGGGATGCGCCTATCGATATAGGCTCAAAGGTTGGGGTGGAGATAGAAGCCCCGGTCACTAGGCTTGTCTGCGGAGTCAGACCTAAGAAGATAGGTGACCTAGAAGAGGTTCTATCATATTTAGAAAGAGAGATTGTGCAGCTTCTCGCAGCAACCCACACTGGTCAAGAGGGGGACAACATAGACTTTGAGTCAAAGGTCTTCCACGCAGGCATGATTGACCAAGTTGGTATGGAGGTTGCTGATATTGCGCAGATTTCAGCCCTAGGCTACCCGAAAGCAGACCCCGATGCACCTCTCGTAGAGCTGGGCATGGGTACCATAGACTCCACAAAACCTATGGTTTTGGTGATTGGGCATAACGTGCCACCCGCAGCCCACATAATCGACTACCTTCAGGACCACGGGTTGATGGGTAAAGTTGAGGTGGCTGGGATATGCTGTACCGCACACGACCTAACCAGATATAACCCCAAGGCTAAGATCGTTGGGCCGCTGTCCTGGCAGCTGAGATTCATACGAAGCGGCGTGCCAGATGTCATCGTAGTGGATGAGCAGTGTATAAGGACTGATGTGCTTAAGGAGGCACAAAGCATTAAGGCGCCAGTCATCGCTACAACGGCAAAGGATTGCCAAGGACTCCCTGATTTGACACGTGAAGACGCTAATGAGATTGTGAAGAAGATAGTTGAAGGAGAGGTCCCAGGCGCCCTGATACTGAAGCCGGAGAAGGCGGGGGAGGTTGCTGCTAGAGTCGCTATGCTCATCGCACCGAAGAGGATGAAGTATAAGGTTATACCCGATGTTTCTGCGGTCATCGAGTGGGGTAAGAGGTGCGCCCAGTGTAAGGACACACCTTGTAGAAGAGCGTGCCCAAATGACCTCCCCATACCTGAGGCGATGGATGCTGCTGAGAAAGGCGACATCTCTAAATTCGCTTTACTCTACGATCTATGCATAGGCTGCGGAAGGTGTGAACACGCCTGCACCAACTCAGCACCCATACACAGCTTGATAGTCGCATCGGCGCAGAAGCAGATAAGGGAGGAGAAGTTCTATGTTAGGGCTGGTAGAGGCGCAATCCAAGACGTTGAGATCAGAAGAGTCGGCGGACCCATAGTTCTAGGCGAAATCCCTGGAGTTATCGCCCTGGTAGGCTGCTCAAACTACCCTGCTAGCGGCGTTGAAGTAGCGCAGATAGCTGAAGAATTCGCGAAACGCAGATACATCGTTGTAACATCAGGCTGCTCAGCCATGTCTATCGGTATGTATAGAGATGAAGAAGGCAAGACGATATACGAAACATTCCCAGGGAGTTTTGACGCAGGTGGCGTAACAAATGTGGGCTCTTGTGTAGCCAATGCGCATATAGCTGGTGCTGCGATAAAGATCGCAAGCATATTCGCTAGGAGAAATCTCAGAGCAAATTACGAGGAGATCGCTGACTATATACACAACAGGGTAGGTGCTGTTGGTATAGCGTGGGGTGCGATGAGCCAGAAGGCTGCTGCCATAGCTAGCGGCTTTTGGAGGCTTGGTGTGCCTGTGGTAGTTGGTCCGCATGGTTCGAAGTATAGGAGGATGCTTCTGGGTAGGCGCGATAGAGATGAAGATTGGGTGGTTTACGATGCTAGGACTGGTGAGCGTGTTTATGCTGGGCCTTGCCCTGAGCACCTCTTCTACGCTGCTGAGACGAAGGAGGAGGCTATGGTTAC
>JGI24721J44947_10011523_pt1 | contig 11030 bp, 9 predicted proteins | sample YelNatPaOPGAMG01_FD_44947 | JGI IMG/M metagenome (IMG submission 44947)
TCGTCACCTCGCTCAAAGCTTCCAGGTGCTCCTTCACCCCTGCATTCCATCTCTCAACTTTCTTCCTTGCATTCACAATACCGGATTCTCGATAGCATCTCGATCTCGAGAAATCTCAAAAGACGCATATCTTTCTGGCGCACGTTACCGTCAATGCCATCTTCCGCACGCTTCGGTTCAGCGACGGGTATGATATTCGTGTGTCCGGGGTCCGTGCCAATGACAACGTCGTTATCCTCTACCTCCTGCGCGGCAGGACCCGGCTCCTTCTCATCTTCTTGTTTCGCCGCACCAACGATAACGTCGTTATCCTCTACCTCCTGCGTCGCAGAATCCGCCACCTTTTTTTCTTCATGCTTCGCCGAAGCGCAACTGAGGACGGAACTGGACGATCCACCTTCAAGCGCCGATAGTGTACGCACATGGCTACTCCATCGGTTTCGATCNTCCCAGTGAGTACCTTTTGGTTGCTCGTCTAGACACGTATGAAATCGAAGGTATTCGTCCAATGCAATTCCCGGTTTTCGCCCGTTAACTCCTTATCGCTGACATCGAACTCCGGACTGATCTTCTTCATGATGCTGTAAAGGACTCCGGAGTCGATTGAGACAGAGTGCGGCTTGATGTTGCACAACGGAACGACGTTGAAGCGCTTACCCATTAGGAAAGCCTTCCGTTCCTCCAACCCCGTCATTTCGTTTCCTGACTCAGCTTCATCTCCGCATTGCGTTGGAGTTCTCGGTTCAGGAGCATGAAATAGCGCAGGATGAGGGATACCATTTTTTTCATCTTTTTTCGTATATGATACGTTATCTGCTGGATTTGACAAGCCCCATGACTGCACGGTGCTCTTGAATAGCCGCACGGATCAAAGAAGCTTCATACTTTCTCCCGCGTGATATCTTCTTGACGACGAATTCGATCTCCTGTCCATTCTGGCGATCGCTCGTGATGCCATTGATGATGGTCCATATCCCCTGGCGGGAGAGGCCCAGGTACGTTGCAAAAACGGCGCATATCATGAAGCGTTTGAGTTTCATGGTCATACGATTCTTCAGGTTCGTGAGGTACTTGATCGTCCCGTATGAGTTAATATCTGCGACACTCTTGTATAGAGTACCGTCGAAGCGGTATTCGGGGTGATTTTCGTGGACGGCATGCACTCTCTCATTTCTCCTCGACGCTTCCCCTGTGCCAAGCATCAGGTGGCGAATAAAAGTCTTGTTGAAAAATTCTCTCGGAACCTCGAATGTTTTGATGTCCGTCATATCGCGATACATCTCCCTCGCCATATGCATCAGTTCAGAAGAAGTCTTTATAATTCTCAAGGAGTACGACTCGACACGGTTTCTGATGGCCTCTCGTAACTTTTTTTGTATGGATCCTTGGTATACTTTAGAAGACAGGCTTTCGCTACCATCTCATCTTACTGTCGCCTTCGTGCAGCTCCTTCATCTTCGCCTGCTCCTCTGGACTCGGCAATGTTTTTCGTTTTTCTCTGGCAGCTGGCGACACCGACCCTTCGAAATCCTCCACTTCCATATCAATGACTTGCTTATATTTTTTGGAAAAGAACGCACTATGAACGCTTCTGCTGGAAAGCGCGAAAACCCACTGAGCACACTAAACTGAGGTTTGAAAAACGATCGGATTCAAAGACTATACTTTGCTATGACTTGAACGCGAATACATCTTGGACGCTATCGTAACACGCTGATGCCGCGATGCCATGCCGTTTTCGTGCATGCGACAAGTCCCCGGCAACAGTGCACGCTCCGAATGCCGCATCGCGTGTTTCCAGTCAAGTCTACGAATAAGAAGGATGGCGCTTCCATTCGACGGCTACATGCGCTTCTTGTCTCATTTTTTGTCTGACAAACCGTTTACATTCACCATGGATCCTAGATTGCGGGATGGGTATTGGCTTTCGGGAAAGTGTCCATCATGCTGTACCCTACCTCAAATGTCCATGACCTGTTCTCGGATATACTGGTTATTTCGCACATTCTGTTGTGCGCCGACTACCTGCTTCGAGCGCCGCCCCCTGCAGCGCGCACACTGCTGGTACGGATGCAGTATGGAAGCAGCACGGCTTTGCGATGCCGCTGAGCGCGTCAGCTCGAAGCGCTGTTCACCTACAACGGGGTCGGAGTACATAATCATTCTGGGAGCCTGCAAACCGCGCAGGTAGAGCTTCTGCGTGCGGCAATGCGATGCGATATACTAGGAGTCCAGTGCACCCGGGGCGACGCCCAGACGCAGCCTACCTGCCCCTAGTCCCAGAGTGAATTGCGTTGCGGACGAGCTGCACAGATGTCACTACAGCACCCGCCACTGCAGAGGAATACGGAGCAAAAACTCCGGTGGACTCGTCCAGCTCGCGGGATCTTCCGCCTAGAAAATAATCTTTTGAAAAAACGGAAAGTTTTCCCCCTTTCGAACGCTGACGATGCAGTTCGAACGAAATTGTTATCAAGTTGCTATTTCATGGTTGGTTTCTATCCCTTTTTCCATAGCGCGGTCGATACCCGAACTTGGGATCGCCTCGGCATGCGAACGGTGGCATCGGGAACCGCTGGCCTGTGTAGACATTTTGTCAAATAAAAAACACAAACGCTCCCTGGATCCTTCGAAATCCAATTCCCGATACAAATACTTGTCCGACTGCGGTGCATTGCAGTACTTGCTTGCAAGGAGCATTCGTTACTTTCCGAGACGCTTCCAGTAACCGCGCGACCGGTGATTCTGGTAAGGTGCATCGGGTTCTGACCCTGAATACCCGGACCCCCGCGCGAATGGCCAGGTGCTGGCAGCTCGACGTCCGCTGCTCCGAATGGCGAAGCTCTCACAGGCACTGGACAAGCGTCTGCGTTTAGGATACGGTCTGGGGGAATCGCCTGCCTCGAGAGGCCTGGAAGATGGACTCTACCATGTCAGCTGGACCCGCCAAGTCTCTTCGCTGCCCTTGTACGACCAAAGCGATTGATGTTCTGCCTAGCGAAGACGTGCTTACAACCTAAAGTTTGTGTGTCGCTTCCCAGCGTTATCAACCTCAGTCTATATGAGGTGTTGATACAACTGTCTNCTTTTCTTCTCCATTATCTCCGAATTGAACTATGTCGATCTCTCCGTTCCATCAAGTTCCGCTCTTAGCAGTCGACGTATGTTGAAGGCAGCGTTCAAGTTCCGATTTAGCTGCTTCCGGCTGTTGCGCACGAATATCATTCCCATACGCTAGTTCCGAAACCTCGGCTTGAACGCTGCCATCAACAGAAACCGACTGCTTCAACCGGAGCTGCAAGGACAGGCCAAGGCATTGTGTTTAAAGCCGGATTTAACAGAGAAGGAAAAGAGGCAGCCGCAGGAAAATCTTTCAAACGCTTGTGCCAAGAAAGACGTCTGGCGCAACCGCATGCAGTTCTCGTGAGTGCACTCGCCGATCGCTCAGTGGATCCGTTCCACTTTGATACTGGCATGGGTGCATTGAAATAAAATGAGACAATGCACACCTAGCAGCTGCAATCGCGATCGCCAGTCGATGCCCTGGTGAACGCCGTCGTGAGCAGGTCTCGCGAATACTGTATGTAATTGGAACATATGGACATGAGCATACGCGAGAGGCTGCGCTCCCGTCGGGTTTGTGTTGCCGAACTTCGACTGCCTCGCGCTGGCGCTTTAGCCGGGCAGACGCACCTATGCGTTTGGCAGTTCTAGGCTTGCCCTCACCGAGCTTTGGAATGGAACTGGAACTCGCTTTTGTCTCTAATATACTTGGAACGGCGAGAGTAGGGAGTTTTCTAGGCAAAGACGCGAAGGACGCGCTCCTTCTGAATAGCCGGCGGTGGGTTCCGCACGCGAAGCGGTTTCGTTTAGGTCGGCGCACCGCGCTAAGCCTAGAGAGCAAAGGCAAGAAGCACCACGATAACACTGGTGCCTTTACTTCAGGATCCGCTCGTCGGGAGCTTAGTGGTCTAGCGGCAACGAGCGACGGAGGCTCATCTGGTTCTTCGTTCGTCAGCGAGGAAGAAGTTGAGGTGTTGGAAGGGTTCGAAGACCTGCTCCTAACGTCCAACAAGAAGAAAGTGACTCCGAAAACAAAACCAGCACCCACCTCTGATGCAAAGGCCCAAGCTTCTGTCAATGGGTTTGAGGTCCTCGAAGGATTCGAAGACCTTTTCACGGAGCCGAAGAAGGGGAAAAAAGGCAAAAAATCAAAGGCACAAGCTTCAACCGTGACTTCGGCGATGCGCGCTGCAGCACCAAATGAAGGCTCAGTGAAAGCGTCGCATTCTGAAAACGCAGAGCACGGGATAGCAGCTCCGGCGGACCCTCAACGCAACGGAAAGTTAACTGCTACTACTGGTGAGACCGTGCACTCTCTTGAGAGGGAAACTCAGCGACCCGCTGCAGCCACGGAAGAATCGAAACAAGCTTCCAGGACCGTTGCTACGGGCGACTCGCNCCCGCTGGAGACAGTGNTGGACGCGGGCTCGGAGGAATCCTCGGAGCAGGTTCCGGAAGATGATGTGAGCTCCGGAAACAATGCTCGCCAGAAGCGCCAGTCCCAGAGCACCTCAACTGCCGCGGGGCGCGCCGCCCTCAACCTCAGGGCCGACGCCGGTGATGACATCACGGCCGAGTCAGTGTTCCTTCGTCTGGAGGATGTTAGTGTGTCATATCGGGGAGAGGTCGTTGTGAAAAAGGCAGAACTTGACATTCGCATGGGCGATCGTATTGCTATTGTGGGAAAGAACGGTTCAGGGAAAACGTCTCTTTTGCGCATCCTGGCTGGACTGCAAGAGCCGACAAAAGGCGAGGTTGTGCGCTCGCCCGCAGGCCTGCGTGTGGGTTACCTGCGTCAAGAGTTCCATGACGACCTGAATCCGACGCGAACGCTACGTGAGGAACTCTCCTCTGCTCTGACGGAGGCAAATGCGGCACTCGCCCGATATCACGAGCTGGAGAACCAAGTCGCCAGCGTTGCGCACGATCCCGATCGCCTCGGTGCGCTTCTGGAAGAGCTAGAGCGTGCCCGCATAGAATGCGAGCGGGTTGGTGCTTTCAACATAGATATGAAAGTGGATCGCGTAATGGCCGCTCTGGGCTTCGTCTCCCGGGATGATCCCGAGAAGCTGGTTGCATCTTACTCCGGTGGATGGAAAATGCGCATAGGCCTCGGCAAAGTGCTTCTCCATGAGCCGCACGTGCTGCTTCTCGACGAACCGAGCAACCATCTTGATGTAGATTCTGTGGAGTGGTTGGAAAACTACCTCTGCTCGCTCCCGATTCCCTTAGTGATTGTGTCGCATGACCGAGAATTCATCGACCGTGTATGCAACAAAGTGGTCGAGATGGAGCGAGGTGAAACTGTGAAGTACGTCGGTAACTATACGAGCTTCCTGAAACAGAAAAAAGAGCGTATAGCTGCATGGCAAGCCGCGTATGAACGCCAGATGAAGTACATCGAAGAGCAAAAGGCGTTTATCAACCGCTTCAAGAACAATGCTGCAAGGGCATCGCAAGTCAAGAGCCGTGAGAAAGCACTCGAGAAATTCATGGCCGCGGAGAAGTTCGTGTCGCCACCGCCAGGCAACGAAAAAATGCTTCGTTTCCGCTTTCCATCGGCGCCACGTTCGGCTCGCGATTTGGTATCGCTTCGCTCGGTCACCATGCGCTACGGGGACCGTACGCTCTTCCGTAATGTCGACTTTACGATTGAGCGGGGAGATCGCATCGCCGTTGTGGGCCCGAACGGCAGCGGCAAGTCGACGTTGCTTCGGCTGATCTGCGGGATAGAGGCTCCGACAGAAGGCGAGGTGGCGATCGCCGAGTACGGTACCAAGATCGCATACTTTGAGCAGAATCAGGCAGATGCACTGGATATGAACCTGACGATCCTTGAAACAATGCAGCGAGCCGCGCCGGCAAACATGCCCTACGAGCAGATTCGTGCGCTTCTCGGACGATTTCTGTTCAAAGGCGATGCAGTGGAGAAGAAAGTTGGTTCACTGAGTGGCGGCGAAAAAGCGCGCCTGGCGCTTTGTAAGATCCTGCTCGAGCCGGCGAATCTGCTCGTTCTCGATGAGCCAGGCAACCATGTGGACATTGAGGGTCGCGAGTGCCTCGAGGAGGCTCTCCAGGAATACGACGGTACGCTCGTTATCGTGAGCCATGACCGCTACCTTGTGTCTCAGGTGGCCACGAGTGTCATTGCCATTGAAAATGGCAAACTGGAGTTTTATGATGGTGATTATCGCTTCTACTGTGAACAGCACCTGGAGTTGCGCCAGCGACTTCGCGAGCGCGCCATCGCCGGTGTGACCGACATCAAGTCGGCGCCAGTGGAGGCCATGGCGCGGGCGGGTGACGGTCAGTTGCACGAAGAACGCAAGAAGACTTTTGGCGGATCTGGTGTGAAGAACAAGAAAGACANCATGATGAACTCAAAGCGCTGGAATGACTAAGAACATTGTCAGGTCCGGTGTAAACGTCCGTTTTCTTCAAAAGGTACGCCCGGAGGGAGCGTTTTACGAACCCTGTGGCTCTGGTCGTCATGACGCCCATGCTCTGCTCAGCATCGTTGACGCATTCGCAGTTTGGGGAGCACGCTGTACGGTGCTGGAACGGGTACCCCTGTTACCGCAGCTTGAGTGCTTGCTCGGTACGTCCAGCGCTCGCGCAACACCACAGCAACACACTCTGCATCTTCGATGAAGAATGTTGCAGCTTGTTTCCCTCATAGGACTTTCTGGAGGAATCTCTGGTGATGTTCACGCATCCTCTGTGACGAACAAGCAGGGAATTCGCAGCACCTGCATCCGAGCGTCTGCTGCATGTATGCTGGTGCTCGCACAGCGACGGCAACAGTGTCGGTGCGTCTCGGGCCGAAGCCCCCAGTGGTACGGCAGAGTCGTTCTGTCTTCGTGCTGCTTCTGTACCGGCGCTAGCGGTACTATTTTGGATGCTTCTGGAAGACTCGGCGGGTCATGGAACATGGTTAGTNACCAGATTCTCCGTGGGGAAATATTGGGCAGTTCAATTTGGAGCTCGGATGTATATCGACAGATGCTTTTCCAATCGCTGATATCAAGCAAGCTGTCGGGGATCCCTAGTCAGTACACACGTTCGATCAAAGGAAACGTGAACGGCATCACTGCTGTGCATCCAAGTCGCGTGCGCCCGCGATCAGCAGCGCACATCTGCCTTCCTTTCAGTACTATATGCAAGGCATTGTTTCATGCCAGAGGATGCGCTCAGATTCATCATGGAGAGGATATACATGTACAGTTGCAGTCAACTACGCAGCGCTCGGGTTCTACTGACGACTGACCAGCCTGCTGGCTCGCATGCAGTCGACATGTCATGGCCCGTACCGCACCGTGCGGTCATTGGTGCGTCCCCGGGGCGATGCCCGCTGGCGCCATCGCATCCTGCCCCGGCTCCCGGAACCCATAAACATCCTCTTTGAATGCGTGGAGCGTTCAAGGCGTCGTCTGTTTGTCACCAGTTTTTCAGGGATGAAGCGCCGCCGCCCATTGCTGCAGGAGCCGAGCACAGTCAAACATCCTGTTTGAATGCGTGGAGCGTTCAAGGCGTCGTCTGTTTGTCACCAGTTTTTCAGGGATGAAGCGCCGCCGCCCATTGCTGCAGGAGCCGATCTCAGCACCAGTCGTACCGATTGCAGTGGTACCCGCGTAATGCAGCTCCCCAATGTCGTTCGAGGTACACTGGGGCGCGGTGACCTCTGGGTGCCCCACCCACACTGCGAGTAGCTTATGCGTGTGTAGACCGTGTCAAGCCGTATCAAGAGTCCTCACATAACGTTCTTTTTGAATGTCAGCAGTTGGTCCACATGCCCAGGCGCTGCCTTGTCGCATAAACGAGAACTCGGGGATGTCTTCTGGGAATTCGAGACGACTTCCACGAGAATCGCGTTTGTTTGGTAACGAGTTAAAGGACCCATCCTGATCCGACCGCGACCACAACTGCGCTCTAGTGCCTGTATCAATCACCTCGCGCGCAGTTGTGTAGTTCCATGGCTCTGCAAATGTCACAACTCCTCGTACGGAAACGCAGCGACATCTTTGCATGAACTTGACAGAATGCTGGATTTTCTGCTCACTCCCCGAAGCCTAGTCGTTCGGAGTGCTTTCGTCTCGTGGGCTGTGGCGCAGAGCTCTCCAAGGATGCTCCTTTCTGAACTACACGCCCGTGAACAGCGGTGATCTCGTCCATGCATCCAGGTTGCTGACACGCTCGTGATATCCTGGGGGAAACTTTACCACTCAACACTTCGTTTTGCGCACCGATCTCAATACCAGTGAGAACAATGCTGATGCGCATCAACAGAGCGCAAGGCAGCCTCCTGGTCTCGGGCGCACCATCCGTCTCGTGGAGCAGGGACGCTCCAGCATCAAAACTGCTCGCCGATAATCGGGTCCGCTATGCATTTCAGCGCAGCAGTCCATTGCGTGTCGCAAATCTCAATGCCTGTACCCGATTCAGCTCGTGAACACGAACAGAGCAACGTGCACGATCACTAAAGCCAGACAAGTGCACGCACCACAGACCAGCACGCCTCAAGGGCACCTTTCCCTGCCAAGTCAAAAAACGTACCACTTCCCCGCATTTCTCGTACGATGCGTCAGCACCTGTGGCGAAATGAGCTCGTGAGGCCGCACGCCTAACCTCGACGATCAAGGCTGCATCAGCGCGCTCTATCTAATGCACTGCGCCCGCACTAGTCCAGCTGACATGGCCACTCGCTCACGAGAAGCTTCACATTGCAAATGCAGCCACGCGTCATGGAGCGTCTGCGTCCCGGGACGCACACCCGAAATGCCTAGGCGCCCGCTCGCACGCGGATGCTTCCGTGTGGGCAAGATGGTGCACGCCGCAGCGCTGCCGCGTTGCGCACGACCTCCGCTTCGTGCACGACATCGCTTGACCATACGATCACACTAGTCCATGACACAGGCAGCAAGCAGGAAGATACCCGACCGTATCACTCTTTCCTGGAGTCGATCCAAACGATCCACCCAAGACTCGCGTATTCCGCCGTCCCAGCTCGCCGTGCTAATGCACGCCCTGGAGACACCTCTCTGTGGCACGATGGACAGATCGATCGACAAGCCTCCTGCGTTTACACAGATTCTTAGAAAGGAAAAACATAGGTCGGCCCATGACTTCGAGTCTTGTAAATAGGCTCCCTCTTTTTCTCCCAGTCAGGAACGTGTTCCATCACTTTGGCTTCCCAGGCCTCCCACTGCGCTTTTGCTTTCAGGTACCGCTCGTCCTCTTCTGCCTGTAGGAACGGCGCTAAAGCCGCCCGCACTTGACGACGTTCCTCGAGAAGTTCTCTTCGGTGTAAGTTATAGTTGCCCATTCGCCAAAAACCGTATGCCATAACGAGGGCGCTCCCGAGGAAGAGCGCCGTAGCCGAGGGCCCCACGTTCCGCGGCAGGTTCCGCCGAACGTCCAGCCGCGGATAGCCGCCCGGCGGTGGACCGTCCTGCACGTGTTGGAGCGGCGGGGGTTTTGGCGGTTCCGTCACGCCAGAGTACGGAGGCCGCTCACCAGTGAGCGACATGTCGAACGCGAGTTCAGGTCACTCCCTGAAGTGGGCAGTATACAGAACTCCAAAAATACCGGCCACTGTGGTTGCACGCGGTTACGCTACTCCCGCTCCACTCTACTACCAAAGCGCAAAGCCAACTACTCTTCAGTCTTGACTTGCTTCTCAAGTAACGTCAGTGCACCGTGCCTTGCGCTGTTCAGGGAACGTACCAAGCACTCGCAGAAGTGTATCGCCCGTTGGGCTCGTGGCAGTAGCGCGCACGCGCACACGGCATCGATGTTTTTCCGATGACCAAATTCGTGTCCATGGACCAGGGATCCCAGATTGTGAGATGGGTATTCGTAATTGAAAAAGCGTCCATGATGATGCACTTTACCTTCAAGTTCCATTCCTTGGCCTTCAGCTCGGATATACTGGTCGTTTTCTAGGTTATATTGTGTGTCAAGTGCATGCCTTGCAGCATCCACAACAGAGCCGAAACCGCTGGAGCAGATATTTCATAGAGGCAGGACCGGATTTGCCACACCATTGACTACTTCGACTCGAGGCTTGGATCATCCGACACAGGGTCGGTATACACGATCATTCTGGGAGCCTGCAAATTTCGCAGACAGACCTACTGTGTCCGACTGCGCGAAGCGATATACTACAAGTCCACTGCGACCAGGGCGATGCCCAGACGCAACATCGGCGCTCCGAGTCCCAGAATACACTGCGTTGCGGCCGAGTTGGTCAGATCTCACTAACGCAACAGCCACAGGAGAGAGCACGAAGCACCAGCCCGGCAGACTTGTCCGGTTCGCGGGATCTTCCACCTCTAAGGTAAAGTTTCGACAAAAAGGAAACCATTTCCCCTTCTTCATGTTTGCCGTAGAGGGGCAAAGAACTCGTTCTATCGTTGCTCGTTCGTGGATAGTTTCTGATCTTTTTTCTGTGCAGTGCGGTCGATATGCGCACCTGGGAGATCTAGCACGCTCGAGGCACGACGCGCATCGACAAGTGCCACTGGCGGTGCGGCTTCATTCCATGCGCGCGTGCTGCACCGAGTTACTGGTATCGATGACCCGAGTTCGATTCTTTCATACGACAAGACACGTCATCCTCTGAGGCGTACGGGGGTTTCACGCCAGCTTCCCTTTGCATCAAGGCAAGGTCAGGTGCGTATATTGTGATTCTTTCTAAATCGTATCAGGGCAGATGCACGGTGCCTGCTCCATTTTTTCACATGCAGATGGTTACCGCATCTTGAAACGGACACGTCCAAGTTTTCCAAGTGGCGTCCATACGCCCGCAATTTCGAGCGAGCAGCGAACGAACCAGCCACGGCAGGCGCTCTGGTACCACCCGCTCGATTCAGCGGTATCCAGACCAGAGCGATTCGGCGTTGAACGACAAAGACCTAGACATCAAGGCGCATCCCATAGAATAGTGTCAGATGAATATGGAACACTGA
>JGI24721J44947_10011529_pt1 | contig 11027 bp, 13 predicted proteins | sample YelNatPaOPGAMG01_FD_44947 | JGI IMG/M metagenome (IMG submission 44947)
TTTTTTTGAAGTAGAATCGACGATGCAAACCAGAGATTCCCGGATGCGTGACGGTTACTGGCAACCGCAGAGCCCGTCGCAGCGCCGACCCCGACCCGCTCAGGTCCATTGGCCCCAGAACGAACATTTCTCCCGAAATAATGCATCTTTCAAACGATCTCCTGGGCACCGAGCATACCATGTGCGCCATTTGTGGCGTTCCAGACATCCTCCCGACACCGAACGACATTGCCATCCTTTTGCGGGCGTCGAACGACGGCTTCCGTGGGTGCGAGGTCGCTGCTCCTCGTGCACAGCATCCTTCACTCGTGTTTCCATGGCGTACGGTCCATACGTCGTATCAGATTCGCTTACAAAACGGTAAAGATGCCGCGACTTTGGTGTCTCCAGGGCCAGGCACCCACGCGTCTCTATATGGATTCGTCTGGGTGCAGAATCTTGTGAGCGAACCAGCGATCGCCGAGTGCCTCTGCTTCATGGCAGGCGTCGAATCGAGTGCCGACTCCTGCACGGGCGATGGTGAGCCAGCCGCCACCGGACCATCTTGTCCAAGTTTGGCGATCTCGATTGGGTGCCATGTCTGATTTATACATTAAAATACATACTTGATCTTCATTGTCTAGGTACGTGTCCTGCGCAGAGCCCGCTACACTTCCAGTGGATCGCTGCGCTGCGGCGAAAGCTTCGCGAAGGCATCTAGAATCTAAGGCCGTTTCTCGAGAAGCGCGCACCGAATAAGATTCTGTGGCCAGGATGCAGCGATCGATGCACACTGGTATGACTTGTACAGACTTGTACAGAACAGGTCGACTTGGAACGCTGCTGGTCGATATCGGCGAATGGAAGTTTCGAAGCGCGCCGCATAGCGCTGAGCTCCGGTTACTCGAACTGGGAAGCTACGCAACGTTGACTGTTTTCAGAAGGCTTCCCGGGTCAAATAAGAGATGGACTTATTGGCAAAAGCGGCGGAAACGAGCACTGCTGGAGAAGACTCGGAGAGCTCCCCGAGAAAGTCGACTGGTGACCGTCCAAAACGCTCGGAGCCAACGCCGTTTATCCTGAAGCTGTACGAGCTGGTCTCGGACCCGAGCACAGACGACCTCTGCACCTGGACGGAAAACGGTGACTCGTTTGTTGTCTTGGAACCGGGTCGGTTTACGAGTGAGATTCTCCCACGTTATTTCAAACATCACAACTTTTCGAGCTTCGTTAGACAGTTGAATCAGTACGCGTTCAACAAGTGCTCGTGCGTTCGCCTCGAGTACCGGAATCCGAACTTTCTTCGCGGTCGCTTTGACCTTTTGGCTCAAATAGAACGCAGGCCGAATAGAAAGCCGACACCTCCGAGCCTCCCTACTGTGAGCCCTGACACTGGTCCACCGACAACGGCTGGGTCCGGTGCCATCAAGGCCCAGCTACCGTCACCGTCTGCGGCACCGTCGAACCAGGAGGCCGCGTCGTCGTGGCCAGGACCGGGGTTTGCAGCGTGGCGACCACCGCAGGCGAACTGGCAACCCAGCCAGGGCAAGTCTCCGGATATTTTCAACCCGCAAGCAGGTGCTTNCTGGCCCGCGGCTGTGTACGGTCCAGGTGGGTATGTCGGCTCATCGCTCGGACCCGTGCCTGCGCGGCTGGACGTGTTTCCAGGGCGTGACTCAAACTATGAGGCCTTTCGCCTGCGACGTCATTTCTCACCGGAGCTCGCCTCGCGAATCTCTCAGTGGTCGCGTTCCGAGGATGCCCCAGCGAGCGGCCGAATGGAATCCCATCGTGAGACCGCGGAAAGCCCCGCCTGGGGAGCGTGCGGAGCTCGCGATACACGACAAGCAGAGCAGGCCACAGCATCCACTGCCTCACAGTCGACGCAGAGCCTGCGCGTGGCGAGGTATCCGGCGAGCACGCTGGTCAGTGTCCTACGCGAACGACTGCTGGCCGTGGGATCCGAGTACGTACACGTGGACACCGCTCTGAACCTGGTCGCGGAGCTTGAAGCGCAACAGGAACGCGAACTTTTGTCGATATGTACAGAAACCATCCATGCTGTCGACAGGTTTCGCAGCTGCCTCTGGACGCTGTGTGCGCGTCGCGCCAGCAGAGCGTACGAAAGTGCGGTCGGCGAGCCATTCACGTTCGCCGGTCGCTCGACATCGACCAGCAACCCGACATCCGGACAGACGGACTCGCCTATGGAGCAAGCGCAGAGCTCGGCGACAACGGATGCCCCAGCAGGGTCCTCAAGTGTGCTCGGATCGATGGACATGGGACCGCAGCCTGATGTACCGCTACCAGGCAAGTGAATCGATGGCGCACCTGCCTCCAAGAGGCATATGCGCTGTGTGCTTGTTTGCTGACGCACGTCGATGTACAGTGTTATGATGTGACGAGTAGGTGACTGGTTCGCATCTGTCATGGACGGCTGCTGCCAGAAAGCCACCCATCTCGTTCAGAGGGATCGTTTCATGACGTTTTGCTCCTCTGCACGGGCGGAGCGTGTAGTATAGGATGAAGCGTGGTTCAAAGCTTCACACGAAGAGCGAGGTCTCGTCCACTGGCACGCTACGGGAACGCGCTGACAGTTAAGGTATCGGACGAAATTTTGAACTAGGCCTGATAAGACTCGCGCTTTAAGCGTCTTCATCCAGTATCTTTTGGACGATTTAGGGGATCTATGTTTGTGGATACTTGTTGGAGAAACGGCTCTCCTCTGGGTGCTTCGCATGACAGGCCAACGAGGGGCACTGGCTGCACCAGTGCTACGCTGAAGCGCGGAACCGGCGACCCTGGTGCATTCCTGTCCGAGGGTCACCGATTGCGTTCCAGGTATTGCAATTGACGTTGGTTGTTTTGCCCGGGAGCTATTCGAGCAGCGCGCAGCGTTGTGGTGCGTGTCCACTGCCGATTTCGCCTCTTCATGAAGAGGATGGAGCACGATCACAAAACAAAAAAATGGACAGGATCAAAGCTGGAATCTGCACAAATTTAGAGGTGCTTTTTGCGTGAATTCGCCTTTGCACATATTTAGGGAGCGCCGACAATATAAGTCCATGTCAACAGGGTCGATCCACTAATAGATCCGGTAGAGTGGCCGGGCAGCCAATGTAAATGACATGGGAATCATGAGGAATGCGTCCATTCTGACGCAGCCTCCAGTCCTCCAGAGCCATGCCATAGGCAAGAAGAAACTCGGTGGAGACTTTGCAATGATGACACCATACCTGTCTCGTTGAGATGGTCCGAACTTTGCGCATCGAATGAAGTGCGGCATGGATGCCTCGCCACGAGGCCTCGAAAATCACATAGGCCACCTGTCGGGACGGCACAGTGAGCACGGCTTGGATCGGAGCCCCGAAAGCATCGAAATGCGGCCTTATGAGCGCATCGGGAGGCATCCAGCCATCACCGAATTGTAACTCGACACCGTTGCGGCATATGGAGTACGGCTGAGCAGCGTGCACTGGCGAACGGACGCCAGGCGACCACTCGATCCATCCCGCTTGGACGATAAGGTCCGCGACCCACGACTGCCGAAACCGAATCCGCACCACTCGCTCCGCGCCGTACCACAACGGGCCAAGGCGTTCAGGTTCAACCACAAACGTGCCATGTGGATCGAAAACGTCATCATCAAAGCGCTGCGCCAGAAAATCGTGTAGGCGCTCGTTGGTCATATCTCGAGGTGCTTCGTATGCGACGACTTCGTAGCCGTTACGGCGATGGTACGCGGGCCCCAGCCGAATGCGTCGCGAGCAGATGCGTAGACGATGCGCGAGCAATCTGGCACGCTCAGCGTCGCGGCTGTGCTGAAACTCGACGAACCCAAATCCGACACATTTGCCGGTAACCGGATCTCTCTTGATGTAGGCACTTCGAACCGCACCGTAGTTTGAGAAGCAATCCACCAGATCTCGCTCGGAAACGTTCCCACTCAGGTCGCCAACGAAGACCTGCGCCCGCCTGGACGAGGTCGGGCCAGGACCTGCGTTCGGCATCGCCGACACATTCCAGGTCGTGTGGTCCTCGGTTGACAGTATCCGCGGTGGCGCAGAAAACGCCCAGGCTACCATTTCATCAAGACTATGGAATCGCACCACCANCGGAGCAACAGAAACAGGAGACACGCTGTGCGGGCAGTGTGCAGCGCCCCGATTTTCAGATGCGACACCCGTGGGACACGGTTCAGGGTTGCGCTTGTCCGCTGGTGGGTGCGTTTTCGAGAACCCAGCAAGCACCTTCCTCCAATCGAAAAAGCCTCCCTGCTCGGGCAGCAGATCCCGGATATCTGTGTGCTGGTCCAGCGGTCCCGCGAGCGTCGGGCGGAGAGCGCCTAACAGCGCCTGCATCGATCCGCCGCTCTGGTGTTCTTGATTCGGAGTTCGCGACCGTGCTTGTGTGGAAAAAGGCCAACAAGCACAGCAGAACGCATTTCACAGCCTCNAGAGCGCTACGTCACCCATCGAACACGCATGCAATTCTTGCCATGCATGCACGCCAGACACGCATGCCTGCATACANGCATGCATATATGCATGCATGTGATCCGGGAGGCCGCGTTGAACGCGCATCGCCCTCATGCAGTCATGGTGATGCATGATGCGTTTCGCGCGAGCGTTTACGCATTCCGGCCATCGCCGTGCACATTGTTGCGTATTCGATTGATGCGCACATTCCGTGACGAAGCGTGTGTGCGCTTGCATCAGCTGCACCCGGGATCGCAACAGCGGCGCAGGAGCGGGTGCTGAACGGGTGTGAATCTGAAGTGTCCAATGATCTAGCGAGGGCGCACACTGCGCTTCACAGGGCCGCAGCTGACGCGCTCAGGGAGGTCTAGAGAACGCTGCCGTCACGGGTCTCGTCTTTCGTATGCGCCTGTGCAGTGCTGGGTAGCCGACGAGCCCAAATTACCCGTGAGCGCGACCTGAGGCCTTGGGTTGCTCGCTCCGCATAGCCATTGCTCGCTCGCATGATGCAGAAGCAGGGCCCAACCGGACGTACGGTAGCTTGCGGGACAGGAATCAAAGCAGTGCCCAGGGACTGTCGATGTTGTTTGGCAGTCCGTATGCGACTGAGGTTGACAGTGCTGCATGGCCACTGTTTTCAGGGCTTTTGGCATTGGCGATTNCCGCTGTGTACCCGACACAGAATCCAAGGTGCTTGTATCCGGAGATCTGGCCGTTGGACACCTTCGTCCGATGCCCGCTCAGAGCGTCGGGCGCAAGCCGGGCGATTCTCACATGATTGTCCGGCAGTGCAGCAAAACTGCAGATGGGCGCTGGTGCACAGCGCCCATCTGCGACAAGCGCCGAAGCTCCAGTGCAGAGCACATATGGACAGTAGTCCTTATACCAGAAAAGCATGTTCGAAAGCATCAACCAGCCTGATACGACCTACGATCGCAGTATGTGCGCACAATTTCAGACATCTCATGGAGCGCGATACCAATGCGTACAACGCTGAGGATTCTCGCGCAGCCACTTGCTCATATGCGGTGCATCGCGCTCAAACCTGGACCCAGCGTCGGTGCATGTCATGAAATCAAAGACGAAAGCTCACTGAAATCCATTCCAAGTCGCACCTGATTCGGGATTTTGCGACATGTCATCGGCTTGCAGTCGATGTCCGGCTCCGTCGGGGTCGAGTCGTGCACCCGGAAACACATAGCGACTTGGCAGTTGAAAGTACTGTTCTGGGTCGCCAGCCAGCGAACATCGCTCCGTATCACCTATTTTGTCCGACCAGCCCAGAAGCTCTGCTATTAATCGAACGATAAAGTCACAGTCACCAAGGAGCTCCACATCAAACTGGATTCTTGCTCGTGCCACTACTTCCCTGTTCACCAGAATCTGCGGGACGCTTGCGTCGAGGCTGCGCGGCATATCGGCAACGGGCGCCACCTGCAACGATGTTCCAATGACGAGGAGCATATCAGCTCGTCGAAGATCATCTTCGATTGAATCGAAAAACTCCTGCGGCAACGGCTCGCCGAAAAACACTATACCCGGCTTCATGACTGGCTCAGGGTCGAAACCGTCGGATCCGCACGAGTCTTCGCTGTCAGATGCAAGGCCNTCATCCAAGCTTGAGCGCTTGTCATTNGCATGCAACGCTTCCTCTCCGGTACATCGCTCACAATAGATCACGTTGCCTCTTCGAATCTGATGTCGATCCTGTTCACATATCGCACGTGACCGGTTGCACTTGACGCAGCGAAGCGTATCGAAGCTACCGTGGCAGAATATCGTTCGGCTAATTCCCGCTGCACGCTCGAGCCCGTCAATGTTCTGTGTATAACATCGAAGCAACTTGCCGGATCGCTCAAGCTGTGCAATAAACCGATGACAGAAAGATGGTTTTCGAAGCGCCTCTTCTGGTGGGAAAATTTCAGCCGCAAACTCATAGAAAGGCCGCGGGTCAACCAGAAACTGGTCCAGATCGAAAAGCATCTGAGGGTCGTCAAGGAAAGGGTATCGCGCCTGAACCCGTTCGTAGATGCCGCCCTCGCTCCGAAAGTCTGGTATGCCGAGTGAAGTTGATATCCCTGCACCACACAAGACGAGGATGTTCTCGGAATTTCGAAGCAGCGACACCACATCAGATAGGGTGTTGATTTCAGGGAGTTTTGGACGCACGTAGCCTCGTTCGAGGATAGAAGCCAAAACTGTAGCTAGGATAGTTTCCTCGTCCAGCTTTGTTTCCTCTACCAGCTCTTTCAGCCTCTCAGGTCCTATCTCGTCAGCTAGGAGCTTTCGGAGCTCGGTTTCGCTAGCGCCAACCCGTACGTGCCGCTCGCCTCGAAGAAGAGCAAGCGCAGAAGAGTATATCGTCGATCCAGAGGGCGACGAAGCCTCCGTTCCCTCACTTAGTTCCTCGAGGCTTTCACTGGACGGAGATTCACCGGTTTCCATGTAAGTAGAGGGAGCTAGGCACGTCAGCGATCTCGCTCAACGCGTGTGCTCAGTTGTTTACCGAGCCGCATGCACAGGACGGTTGTTCGCTCGAAGCGCGGGTACCTGGCGGCGGCGACGCGGTGTGTATACCCGGTTGCGTCGGAGGCATCACCGCGGCCGTTGGCGCACTGCGCCGCTCTGCAGCTTGCCGGGCGAGTGCGGTGGCGCGCCGGCGCTCGGCACAGAAAGCGGAAGAAACAGGATCTCATCGCCGGCGATAGCGAAACGCGTATGCAGGCGACTTTCGCCCATGATACATGATATGCTGTGACCTGGAGGTTTGGATGCAGCACAGTGCATGAATGCAAGAAGCATCGCAAGCTGCGTATCTACTGTTGGAAACGGAGCAAGAGACTGCCATGGTCTGCACAAGACTCGATATTCCATGAACGCTTGATGAATGCGTCTGTTTGGGATTGAAGCTTGAACAAGAGAGCCATGCAGGGGATGTTGTGCCCTGCCATAGGCGCTACCTGCTACACACTGGCTGTTCTGCGGTGCTCGTCGTTCCGAAATAGTACGGTTATTCGTTGTTTTGTGGGCTTGAGTTCGAGGCTATGATCCGGAGAGGGCCTGCCTTGGCGACGATGCCCTACATGTCGAAAGGGCGTGTTTCTGAAAGTAGTCCTTGACGTACCGTGCATTCGACAGGAAGAGGTCGTGCATTGGCCTCGTGGTTTGTCTGTACAGGCGCTCCGGAAGGCGATGATACATATCGGAAGCTCATCTGCGGGATTTCAACGGGCGACTGGAGTGCGCGACCATTGATACAACCAATGCATCGAAAGAACCACTTACAAATGGATAACACTCGCGGCAACTGACTATTGACTGCTCCCAAGACTACCCGAAGCTGTAAGGATGCCGTCCCGCTAGTGAATCACTTCAGAAGCACAGCGTTCGACCACTAGACGCCGCCAGGAAACACTGCCGAATGTCGCTGGAGTGCGCCATCCACTTCATTACAAAAGCGAGTTGTCGATGTGGGATCCTACCGGAGTTTCCTATGTATTCATGAACGAGATATCCATGTTCTATGTCGAGAGTTTGCAAACGTATATCAAAGTCTGTGCCCGTTCTGCCCTCCGGAGACTGAATACAGTTCTGCATCCAAGTCAGAATAGAATAGAGGAACAAAGTGTGCTGTCTGGACCCGGCTTTCCATGTTTTCCTCCATTTTATCAAATGTATAGCCTCGGCATTGGAAACGCGTCATTTGGGGTCTCGGCATTCATACGAATTTCTATGATTCTCGTGTGTTGTAATGGAGGAGCTTCTTGCTGTCTTTGCCACTGGAGCCTGTTTAATCACAGAAATCGAGATGATTCGCCCCGCCCTCGAACAGGGCATCGAAGAACGGCCGATATTCTTATTCAATGCACGTGCTCGCGCCCCGACTTGTTTCCTTTCGCGTCACATGTTCAAATCAGGTGCTCGCGAGTTTTTCGATGTTCTGGTTCAAGGCAATTTGTGGGTACAGCGATTCGCGCCACAACCTAAACAAGAAATGAGTTTCCAAAAAAGCCTGTAGAATGCCGTTATACAATTTCATGCCTAGCTTTCACTGATTTTGTCATATGAAACAATCCGCCGCGTTAGAAGGACAAGTCCTTCTCTGGATATAACCATCGGAGAAACGGCCTTTGATGCCATCATGATGTCTGTTAGCAGGTATGCTCTGAAAACCTCACCTCTCTTGTGTTCGCATTGCACAATGACTGGGACCCGTGCTCCCGTCATTGCATTCACTGCTCCGAGAGGAGAGTGCGTCAACGTTTCAGATGCAGTGTACCTATACATTTCGAAATTTCCGAATTGTTCTCCGGTCAGGATACTCCTAGAGGTACTTGGTCCATCACAGACGATATCGCGCCCCATAAATCCTCTAAGGAATGAAACAGTGTGCGCTTTCGTGTTCCGCGGATAGCCTGCGCGCCCCAGGGGCCCGCCCAGAAGTTATCCTTGATCGTAGCGTGCGGCACAGGGCGCGGGGACGGAAGAGTGCAACCAGAATGGACTCCTCTACTCGGCANGGGCGTACACCGAGCGATGAATCAGGCGTTCGGGCGCACCAGGCCAGCGCTCGAAGCAGCNCTGTGGTGCACTTATTGAATTGCTCGGGCATAGCCACATACCACCACTTCGAAGGACGTTTTGTGGCTGAACTTAAAGAAGATGATAATGGCGAAGGAAACGCAGATTGCAACANCTGCCCGTTTACGAAATTTCNGGCCAACAATCGAACGCGATACATTCTTGATTTGAAGACTGCGATCAATATTCTTCGACAATTGANAACGGAGCTACAGCGAGAAGAGAGACCGCCGTACAGAATGCGGGAGATAAGAGAGAGGAAAGGGAAGCAGTTGCAGAAAGGACCCGCAAGGGATCGTTTTCATGACAGTGCGCAGAGACCTGATGTTTCGCGCGTGCATACGAGTCAAAGTGCATGGTCTGCGGTAATCTTCGCTGGGTACGATGTCCGCAGATTGCCGAACCTGACACGGGTCTTTCGGACAGCGCGCACCATGCTCATGGACGCACGCTGACCTTTTTGATCCACAATGTACAGTTAGGGCCGATGTCCACGTCCGTNCCCCAGCCGCCTCTGATCCAGTCCGTGCAGGCGCGCGNTGCGCATCCGTGGTGCCGGGCACACGGCACCCATTCCGGGCACACGTCTCATCCGCCGCCGCTTTCGACGACTGCGCGGGAAGCGCAATCCAGTCCGAGGCGTCGCGTGCCGATGCGCGCTCTCAGCGATGATCAGGGAATATCTGCGAACACGCGCCTGTGATGGCACTGTAGCGGGTGTTTCCATCTACGGGCAAGGGAAGGGTCGGCGACACCTGGCGTTCCGTTGATCAACTGCTGAGCACAGAACGGGGAACAAGACGTTTATTGAGGTGAGTGTGCTGCAGCGCGCGAGACAATTCCATCAGGCGTGCACCTTGGTGACGCCGCCTGTGTGCAGCAGTCTCGTCACGGAAGTGAGCACGACTTCGAGTACCGCCTGACAACGTATCGGAATTTGCAGACACTCTGCATCAAGTTTGTGGAACGAGAACTCCGTTGTTCCCAGCATCGGTAGTTTGCGCTATTCCAGCTGGACCTGGAGAGTCGAGGACTATCGGCCTGCTGCAACTGACGAGGACAGCGCACGTGGTCACCGGTGACCTCGCGCAAGGTTGCACCTACCGAGGACCCCGCACCAGACGCAACACGCTGTCCAGACTTCAGGATCCAGTATCGAGCTCGGGTCTTTGAGTCGACACTAGCGAACGTGAACCCGCACAGCACGCGGGTGACGGGACGACAAACGAGTGCACAACGCTCCCGGTGTCAAGGCAGCGTTCGTGGTCTGTGTGTCGACCAATTTTTTTTCGGGCGCGCTGAATACTGTGCTCCCGAGTTCAGCTCTTGGATGAGGTCCGGGCGGCCCCGTGAGGAAAAAGGCCTCCGTCACTTTGCCGTTCGTATTTGCCACAAAGTCGAGCAGAAAGGCGAGACCACCTACAATGAGGTCGCGGANGAGCTGGTCGCNGAACTGCTGCAGGGAAACAATGGCGTAGCGCCGCGTGATCCGGCGAGTGAAGAGAAGAATGTGCGCCGTCGAGTCTACGATGCGCTGAATGTGCTGTGTGCTATCGGCGTGGTGCACAAAGATCGTCGCGCTGTCCGCTGGCATGGTCTACCTCGCGCCAGCGTACGAGAGCAGTCTCTCCTCGAGAACGAACTGAGCCGTCTGAGTTCGAGTGTNCGGGACAAGGACGGCCGGATCCAGCGATACCGCACAATTGTACGAGCGCTCGAGCGCCTTGTCCAACGCAATATGCGCGGTGCGGCGGTGGCGAGCAGCGGGCGCCCGCGCTCCGCGTCGCTACAAGGCGATTCGGCTGTTCGGCTGCCGTTCCTGCTGATCGCCACCGATCCGGATGCAGCAGTCGATATCGACGGAGACGAACCAGGTTCAGATCGCTGCAGCTTCACCTTCAATCGCCCGTTCCAGATGTATGACGCGGACGGCGTCTTACTGGAGCTGGACGCGATGATCTGCAACTCGGGTGCCAGACAGGATAGCGC
>JGI24721J44947_10011547_pt1 | contig 11021 bp, 10 predicted proteins | sample YelNatPaOPGAMG01_FD_44947 | JGI IMG/M metagenome (IMG submission 44947)
GTGCTTGTGGCGGGATCGGTCAGCGTGTACGAAAAACGTGGCCAGTACCAGCTCATTGCCACCCAGTTGCTGCCCAAGGGGATCGGCGCCCTGCAACTCGCCTTCGAACAGCTCAAACAAAAACTCGCCAAAGAAGGCCTCTTCGACGCCGCCCGCAAGAAACCGCTTCCCGCCCTGCCCCGTCGCATCGGCCTTGTCACCTCCCCCGCAGGCGCCGCCATCCGTGATTTTCTCAACATCATCGGACGCCGTTTCCCCAACCTGCACATCATCATCAACCCGGTCCGTGTTCAGGGCGACGGCGCCGCCGAGGAAATCGCCGCGGCGATTGATGAGTTCAACGCGCTTAACCTTGTGGACGTCATCGTCATCACGCGCGGCGGCGGTTCACTGGAAGATTTGTGGGCGTTCAACGAAGAGGTTGTCGCCCGTGCCATTGCCCGCTCGCGTCTCCCAACCATTTCGGCGGTCGGGCACGAGGTTGACTTTACCATTGCAGATTTTGTTGCTGATCTGCGCGCGCCAACACCAAGTGCCGCAGCAGAACTGGTGGTCCGGGCAAAAGATGATCTTCGCGCCACGCTCGCGCAATACCAGAAACGACTCGACAAAGACCTTCGCTACCGGCTCAGCCAGGCCCACCGTCGCCTGGCCATGTGCGTCTTGCCGTCCCCATCCGCGCGGGTTCGTCAGCACCAGCAACAACTCGACGACCTTTCCCACCGCCTCTGTCAGGCCGTTGACGTCGCCCTGCAACAGCGACGCACGCGACTGACCTCCATCCGACTGCTCACCCCGCAGGCGCGTCTGCAACAAATCCGGGAACGCATGACCGCGCGCGCCGAGCGCCTCGCCGCTCTTTGGGCGCACATTCATCAGCAGATGCGCCATCGTCTTGCCCAGGCCCAAACCCGTTTGGAACTGCTCAGCCCCAACGCCACGCTCCGCCGCGGCTACAGCATCACGCGGTTGGCGGACGGGCGGATCGTGCGCAGCGTCACGGATGTGCCGGTCGGCACCGAAATTTCCACCCTGGTGCTTGATGGGCAATTCCGTTCTGTGGTAACGTCTCCGCCAATTTCCAATGAGAACCAGGAAAACAATCACATCGGGCGCTGAGTCGGGACTCAGTTTTGAACAGGCCATCGAGCGACTGGAAAAAATCGTCGCAGACATGGAAAGCGAAGAATTGCCCCTGGAGGACCTGTTGAAGAAGTACGAAGAAGGCACCCGCCTGGCGCGATTGTGCGGTCAGAAACTGGAAGAAGCCGAAAAGAAAATCGAGATTCTCTCCCGTCAGAGCAACGGAGAGGTGGAATTGAAACCGTTCGTTCCTTCGGATACCACCAAGCCCGAAGAAGGCCCCAGCCTTCTCTGACCTTTTCCAACAAGGAGCATTCATGGGCCGATACCTCGACATGATCAACAGCCCCGCCGACGTGAAACTGCTCACAATGGAGCAACTCACGACGCTGGCGCAGGAAATCCGCGACGAACTGGTCACAGTTCTCAGCAAAACCGGCGGACATCTTGGTCCCAACCTTGGCGTGGTCGAACTGACGCTTGCCATGCACCGGGTGTTCGATTCTCCCAAGGACCGGTTCGTATGGGATGTCAGCCACCAAGTCTATGTCCACAAGCTTGTCACCGGACGACGCGCCAATTTCAGCAAGATTCGGCAAACGGGCGGCCCGATGGGGTTTGCCTGTCGCAGTGAAAGTCCGCATGATTGTTTTGGCGCCGGGCACGCCGGCACGGCACTTTCCGCAGCGCTGGGTATGGCTGCCGCTCGCGACAAGGCGGGTGGTGACGAGCATGTTGTCTGCGTGATCGGCGACGCCGCCCTGACCAATGGCATCACCCTGGAAGCACTCAACAACATCAAGCATCACACCAAGCGCTTGATCGTGATTCTCAACGACAACGAATACAGTATCGCCAAAAACGTCGGCGCGATCAGCGAATACCTGAACCGCATCGTAACGAACCCTCGTTACCAGGCTGCTCATAAAAAAATTGAGCACCTGATCTCCCGCCTCGGTCCCGAAGCCCTCCGTTTCGAACACAAAATCGCGGAGGCGCTCAAGAGCATCCTTGTGCCGAGCGTACTGTTTGAGGAGTTCGGCCTTTACTATTTGGGCCCCATCAATGGCCATGATCTTCCCAAACTGATCTCCATGCTGGAGTTTGCCAAACAACAGAACCACCCGCTGTTGCTTCATGTGCAAACCATCAAAGGCAAGGGTTACGAAAAAGCCATCGAGGACCCATCCACCTTCCACGGGGTCGGCCCCTTTGACATCCAGACTGGCAAACCCATCCTCAAAAAGGACGCCCCCCCAAGCTACCAGGAGGTCTTTGGCGAGGCTATGGTGCGATTTGCCGCCAACAACAATAAATTGGTCGGCATCACCGCCGCCATGCCCAGCGGCACCAGCCTCATCAAACTTCAACAAGCTCATCCCAACCAGTATTTCGACGTTGGCATTGCCGAGGAACACGCTGTCATCTTTGCCGCGGGCATGGCAACGATGGGTTTTCGCCCCGTCTGCGCCATTTACTCCACCTTCCTCCAACGCGCCTACGACTGCATCATGCACGATGTGGCCCTCCAAAACCTGGATGTCGTTTTCTGCCTGGATCGCGGCGGCCTCAGCGCCAACGACGGTGCCACCCACCACGGCATCTTCGATATCGCCTACGGACGCAGCATCCCCACCGCCATTCTCATGGCTCCCAAGGATGAGGATGAACTGGTGGACATGCTTTGGACCGCCCTCCAACTGCACGGCCCCGTCCTCATTCGTTACCCACGCGGCGCTGCCGAAGGGGTCCCGATCAAACCGCACCCTGCTGTCATCCCACTCGGCAAATCGGAAGTTCTTCAACACGGCACCGACGTGGCCATCATTTTCTACGGCGCCGTCCAGTCCATTGCCAAAGAGACCTTGGCAGCCCTTGAAGCCGACGGTCTTTCCGTAGCCCTCATCAACGCGCGATTCGCCAAACCCATTGACCGCGAAATGTTGGAAAAATACGGGCACATCGTCCGCGTCATTTGTACCATCGAAGACCACGCCCTCATGGGCGGTTTTGGCAGTGCGGTATTGGAAACGCTTTCCGACCTCCACATTGACACGCCGGTTGCGCGTATCGGATGGCCCGACCAATTCATCGAACACGCCACCTGCAACAAAGATTTGCAGGACAAATACGGCTTGAACGCCCCCACTGCCGTCGCCAAAGTCAAGGAACTGCTCGCCATTGCCAGGCAGAAAAGCGAGGGACAAAAGTTTCGCGTTCTCTCCAGCCATGCGGGAGCGGCTTGACACACGAATGGCGGCATTGGGACTGGTGCCGAGCCGCCAGAAAGCGCAACGGCTGATTTTGGCCGGAGCCGTTCGGGTTAACGGCCAACTCGCCCACAAACCCAGCGAGACCGTGGACGAAACCGCCCAAATCAGCATGGCGGTTCCCGAACAATTCGTCAGCCGCGGCGGCCACAAACTGGAAGCCGCGCTCCAGGCGTTCCATATCTCCTGTGAGGGGGCGGTCTGCATAGACATCGGCGCTTCCACTGGCGGATTCACCGACTGCCTGCTCCAACACGGTGCCACCCGCGTTCACGCCGTGGACGTCGGCAAAGGCCAGCTCGACTGGAAACTCCAACAAANCCCTCGTGTCATCGTTCACGACGGCATCAACGCGCGCTATCTCGGCCCGTCGGACATACCTGATCCCGCCGACATCGCTTCGGTGGATGTCTCGTTCATCTCGCTGACCAAGGTGATGCCCGCCGCCGTCGCCCTGCTGAAATCGGGCGGTGTGCTGATCGCGCTGATCAAGCCCCAATTTGAGGCCGGTAAAAAAGATGTGAAAAAAGGCGGCGTTGTGCGAGACTCCGCCGTGCACGAACGCGTGAAACAGCACATCACCCAATTTGCCACCGAAACCCTCGGTCTGGAGCCGCTGGGAACCGTCATTGAGTCGCCCCTGCTTGGCCCTGCCGGCAACAAAGAATTTCTCATGGCCTGGCGCAAACCATGAAACAAAAAGTCCCCCAAATCATCGGCGTAACCGCCAACCTCGACAAACCCATGGCCAGGGAACACCTGAGCGAATTGTTGCGGCTGCTGGAACAGCATCGCGCGCGCGTACTGTTGGAGCGTCCCCGCACCATGCCCCTGCGACGCATAGCCGAGAAAGCCGATATGCTCATTGTGTTGGGAGGCGATGGCACCATTCTGCGGACGGCACGTGAACTGCAGGGCGCCACCACCCCCATCCTGGGAATCAACCTCGGCTACCTCGGTTTTCTCACCAGCATCCGCAGCGATGAATTACAAATTGTGACCGAACAAATTCTTCGTGGCGACTACCAAATCAGCGTCCGCCACACCCTGCAAGCCTCCCTCTGGCGGCGGGGACGAGAACAACAAACCCACCACGCTCTCAACGACGCCGTGGTCTCGCGGGCTGCCTATTCCCGGATTGTGCGATTACGGGTCTCGATTGATGATGAATGGTTGACAGAATACGTCTGTGACGGCATCATCTGCGCCACTGCCACCGGCTCGACCGCGTATTCGCTCAGCGCTGGTGGCCCGATTTTGTTGCCGACAGCGCGGGCGTGCGTGTTGACGCCAATTTGCCCGCATGTGTTGAGTAACCGTTCGGTGATCACGGGGGAAAACTCCGTCCTGCGCTGCCAGGTAACCAGCGCCGCAGGCGATCTCCTGCTCACTGTGGACGGCCAAGTGCAATGCCCCATGCAGGTGGGTGACGAAATCGTGGTGCGCACCGGACCGCGTCTGGTGCGACTGGTAATGCCCAAGGGGCACGAATATTTCGACGTATTACGACAAAAACTGAAATGGAGTGGTTCGCATGTCTAAGCCAACGAAAGCGGTCAGCCTCGCTGGCCTCCTGAAACCCGAAGCCATCAACCTCAACCTCCAAGCCACACAAAAAACGGCCGCTCTCCGCGAGGTGGCCTCGTTGCTCGTCCAAAACAAATCCATCACCAATTTTGACGCCTTTTTTCACGAAATCCTCGAACGCGAACGTGTTAGCAACACGGCCCTGGGCCACGATGTCGCCATTCCCCACGCCCGCACCGAACAATGCTCGGAAATCCTTATTGCCGTCGGGCGAAGCGCCAACGGGGTTGATTTCGAGTCGCGCGAAAATGGTCTTGTCCGCCTCATTTTTTTGATTGGCACTCCCAAACAAATGGTTACCGAATACCTCCGCGTCGTCGGCAACCTGGCCCGTCTCCTTCGCCGCGACGAAACCCGTCAACAACTACTCGAAGCTCCCGACGCCGCCACGTTCATCCGTATCATCGCCGAGGCCGAAACGGCCATGACCTGACCATCGGGGACAACCGGCATTTCGACTGTCCAAATGATTCAAGTGGCTTGACCACTTCCTCGAAGTCGTTTAGAAGTAGCTTCGTCACTGACTGCTGTGGTATCTGATGGTGTTCCCCCAGAGTCGAAACTGGTAATGATGGGAGGACTCGAAACAAGCAGTCACGGAGAGGTGGCCGAGTGGTTGAAGGCGGCGGTTTGCTAAACCAATAAAGGGCATTTTCGATAATCTCATGTTTTTCTCAGCAAAGTTAGTTTTTTCCACGCCCGCTTGATTAAAATTCACTTTTCCAACTTTGCACGGAGTAGAACAAAAACGCACCAAAAGAGATTTCAATTGCCAATTTTTGCCAATTGACGTGACATGCAAAAAACGATTTTCCGGTAAATCCTGCTCGGAGGATTCGACTGCCGGGATGAACACGCGCCATTTGCTGGACGTTGGCTCCTAGCGAGCGAATCTTTCCTCGCTCAAGGGATGACGTTGTTTTTGCTGAGTGTGATGACGTTGCCATATCTGGCGAGGCGATCCGCAATCCGCTCGCCTAACTGTTCACTGATTTGTGGCAGTGTCAAATTGCTGGTGATAATCGTTGGCAAGTTGTACTCGCCGCGATGGTTGATGATGATGTAGAGCGTGGACACGCTGAAGTCGGAAACTTTTTCGGCAGCAAGGTCGTCCAAGCATAACAACGGGAGCTTGTAATGTCGTTTCACGATCTCCGCCTCTGTCTCTTTACTTCGCTGGTCAAACGTCGCCCGGATTTCGAGCATAAGCTCCGCGCAGTTTATCCACACCGGCACTTTACCGGTTTTGCGAGCAGTGCGTTCGAGGAGTTCGGCGGCGGTGACACTCTTGCCTGTTCCGGAGCCGCCCAGCAAGACAACGAACGGTTTGCCGTCTGTAAAGTTGACACAGGTGAGTGGACGTAAATTTCTGTAAAATGGCGGAATTGTGCCGATGCCCTCTTTGATTTTTGCCCAGCACGCAGGATGAAATGCCTTTTTGTCGTTTGGGAGTGGTTGGCCGCATTTGGGGCAGTTACAGGGTTGTGCCGACATTAGCATATTTCTTCGCGTTGTTGTTAGTGACACAATTGATGTTGGCTGGTAATTGCTGCCGTTCCTCAAAAATGCCGCTCCAGCCATTGGCGATACTGTGATTGATGGCGGCGATAGCACGTGCCATGCCGATCGCGGCGAGCTTGGCGAGTTGTTTTTGGGCGGCCAGCGGCGTGAGAGGTTTACGAAGTTGACGGCGATGTTCCACATACTCGTTCCACGCTGTCTCAAACTCCGGTGACTTCAGCGAATCCGGGAAGACGATGTTCAAGTTAGAATTTGATTTCTTCTTTGATGTTTTCCTGTTCTCTTTGAGTGATGTTTCCATCACTGGTGAAGTGCTGTTTCCATCACTACTTCCACTGATGCTTCCGTCAGTAGTGCCCTTTCCATCACTGATGATGTTTCCATCACTGGTCAAGCTGGGTAGGTGGTAGCGATTGCTGCCCCGGTATCTAGAGCCTTTCTCGACAGTAATGAGCTTGGCATCTTTCAACGCTTTGAGGTGTGTGATAACACAACGGCCAGTGATGCCGATCTCGGCGGCGAGTGTGTTGATGCTCGGCCACGCAACGTCATTCTTACCCTGATATTGTAAGAGACGGGCGTAAAGCAACTTGGCCGTTGCCGATAAGTCGCGTCGGCGCATGATGGCATTCGGGATCATGCTAAAGGTATTGACGGAGACATGGAAGGCTGTCGCACTGTGACTCGCGCCAACGTTCCCTCGCTCAGCCGACAAAAGGTTTTGAGTTGTCACGATAAGAACTCCTTTAGCTTAGGGTGGGGTTACCTTCAGTATGTCTTGTGCGCCGCTTTTGCAGTGTGGCTGACTCCCCAACGGCGTTGATACGGAAACGAGAGAGAGCGGCCTCGATGTCAGCGCGCTTGAAGATCACAGTGCGCCCGATGCGGTAGAATGCGATGACCCGCCGTTTTTGCCAATTGCTTAAACAACGACGAGATATTCCCAACAACTTCGCGGCTTCGTCGGGGCGCAAGTAAGGCGCGTTGGTTACGACAGGGATTACCGTCGCGGTGTTGTTCTGCTGTTCACTTATCTCGGTTAATTTCACTATACATACCCCAATGCACACTCCATGCCGCCAACCAGATTTTCCGTCTCAACAAGAGGTGGGAATGTACGCGGTGAAGTGTATTTCTCCCGTAAATACAGGGCTAAACTCGCTGTTCGATCAGTATAAAAAAAGTGAACTTTTTTATGTTCTAGCGCTTTGGCGCGCTTCCCCCCGCCACTCCGCCAGCAGTGTTTAGTGGTGTGATGGACCGCTTGTTGCTTACCGGCGGGCGGCCCAGTAGAGGGTGGCACAAACTTGGGGGAGTTCGGCTTCGATGTTGGCGCGGATGCGAGCGTACTGCTTGATGCATTCGGTCAAAACCCGAAAGGCATCCTCGCCAATTGCCTTGCCGTCAAACAATTCCGGGAGAGCGTCGGCAAAGTTGAGGCCACGTTGAAGCGTTTTCGATGGCACTTCCACGCCTACCGATCATAGTGGCTGAGTAAAAGGCGATGCTTGGGATGATTTGTTGCGCCACGGGCATCCAGAAACCAGGCTTTGGAACCCGTAGAATCAACCTGCAACAGTTGGAGCAGCTTCTTTTCGAGTCGCCAGCGATCAATCAACACCTCTTCCGAGACGTCCAACGTCCGCAGCACAATGCTGCACGCAAGAAAGTGAGATAAGCAAGTCAGCGGTCCGTTGATGAAGGGGTTGCCCTCCACCAGGAGATGCACTGACCAACCATCGCGCGTGTGAGGACTTCCCTCAACCGTCTCGCTAAAGGCGTTCCGTAGCGCAATCTTCTCGGCGGTAGTTCGGGGTCTTACCTTCAATCCTGAGTTCCAAGCGGCTGATCTTGCCTTTCACCCATCGCAAGAAAACGTCCACTGTCTTCCCCTTCAGGAGGACACGACTTGAGGAAGTTGCGCGCTGTTACCGGCTTTATCAGCAATTGAGGTCGCTGGCTGTCATTCGTATTCATGGGACGCTTTCTCCCTGCTTCACCGTTGCGGCCCGCCAGAAGTTCTGGCGCGTAATTGGTTTGCCAGCGAGAAGTGCACGGGCTTGCTTCGTCCAATCACCGGCGGGGGCAAAACCCAGTTCGGCTTGTTCCAGCAACCGGCGCTTCCGCTCATCAGTTGCGGTGGACGGGGCGGCTCTCAGGAAGCCCAGCAGCCTTGCCACATGGAGGCGAAATGCGCCCACCGTCGCAGTATGCCCTTCAGCCAAGAAGCAGCACAACGCCACGGCCGTGGCGACCCACCGCTCCTCGTCATCCTTGCCAGGCATCCCGCCGTCGAGTTCGATCAATGCGGCAAGTCTCAACAAGAGATCCTCGGCCCCGTAGCGTTCTTCTTCCGTCGAATACAACACAAAATCACTCGACCCTGCGCCGATACCACGCCGGATGGAAAACTGTGGGGGCAAATTTTCGTCCCTGACCATCGCCGGCACGGCGAGATAGGAGCCAACCGGTTCGCAGAGCATTGCCCCACCGCTAAAGTATGCCCCAAACTCTGTATCCTGCGGCATCCCGACCGGGACCACCATCGTCTCCGGCAGATCGCCTGGTTTGTCGCCTTTGCGTTTGACCACGGCCACCAACGACATCGCCCGGCTCGCCAAACCATACTTGGTGCTGAGTTCCTCCAGTGCCTTGTTCTGACGGGTTGTTTCGCAATCGGTTTCGCCAACGGAGTCCATCCGCGCTTCCATGTCGGTGATCAGCCGTGAACCTTGCAGCAACCGAATCGTCTCGGCCTCGCTGCTCTGCTCCAGTTTCACCGGCGCTTTGAGTTTCCCACCCTCCCACGTCAACCAGATTTGCCCGTCGGTCTTGCCGTCCGTTTCGCCAAACAGCACCAACGGCGTGCCTGCGAAGATCGCCGGCGGTAGTTCGGGCGCGAACGTGATGCCGTCCGCCTCCACCCGGACGCCCCGCGCCACCGGGCTGCCGATGCTGGCAAACAATTCCACCGCCGCCATGTCCACCCGTTCCCGCGCCGTGAGAAACCGGCTCACGCCGCCCGTCTCCCGCGCCAGCAACGTCAGGAACCGATCCTGACTCGCGCTACCGATGCCAAGACAATGAATCCGAATGCCGGCTGTCCGGGCTTTGGCGAGGATTGTCTCCGTCCCGGAAACCTGTCCATCGGTCAACACCAACACATCCCCGCCGTCCTTGCCCAACATCTTCGCCGCTGCAAGAAACCCGGTCGCCAGTTCCGTCCCACCACGAGCGTCAACGGCTGCGAGGAACTTCCGTGCCTCCTCCCGTCTTTCCTTTGTGCCGTTCATCAACCGTTCGGCGAGACATTCGACCTTGTCATCAAACGCCACAACACCGAACGCATCGGCTTTCGATAACGCTCCCAAACACGCTTCCACCGCTTGCCGGGCTTGCGCAATGGGCGCGCCTTGCATCGAACCCGACCGGTCAATAACGAACACAATCCGTTTCGGCGCGACTTCCGTTTTGCCAAACGCCGACGACGGCACAACCACCGCAAAATGTCCCGTGCCATCCTTGCCAATGCCGCCGGTGACTCCCGCTATTTCCGCTTGGGTACGGATGTCCAACACCAGGTCCCGGTCGGGCACATCTTTCTCCGGGGCCAAACTCACCCGATGCTGCCCGTCCGTTTCATGGCGCACCTTGATCGCGTGCGACGGCGACCCAATCTCTGCGACGGCTTGCGGCACCGCCACCGTCAACTCGAATCCCACCCGGTGCAATCCGGTGGCGTCCTGCATCCAACGCGGCAGGATCACGTCGCCAAATTCTTCCGGCAACTCCATCTCGCCCGTGCCCGGCTCGACCTCAATGCTCTTCGTCTTCGCGTGATAGGTCGGCGCAAGCGTGAACGGGAACCGAAACCGCAACCCGTCATCTCGCAGTTCCACCCCGGCCAAAATCTCCAGATACACCGCCACCATCTCACCGGGGCGGATATTGCCGACATTCAAGTTCACCACGCCATCCCGGTATTGCCGGGCCAACGACGACAGGCTACCGGCTTCAATCCCTTCCTCGTACATCTTAACCGCCTCGGCGGTCGGCTTGAGTTCTGACATCACCGAAAACCCTTTCCCGACGATCCGAAACCGTCGCAACGCCGCATCCCGCGGCAGGCCAAACGCATAGACCACCTCGACCGGCTTCTGCTCGGCGCATTGGAAGACGTGCCGGACCTGCAAACTCGCCCCGACCGGCAACAATCGGCCGGTCAGCATCAACTCCTGCATGGCCAGGGTCAATTCCTTGCCGGTTTTGGAATTGATTGCCGAAAACACCGAATACTCACTTTTCGTTTCCATCGTTCGCCTCCTCAGTGGTGGGTTGCGCCAAACGTTGGGCGGTATCGCGCAAAACGCGTTGAATTTGACGGAGCCGCCACGGGCTGGCATCCGCTCGAACCTGTACGGTGACATCCGGCGCAAGTTGATACGACCAGTAGGCAGTCGGCGTTTCCATCACCTTCATCGGCTGGGCGCTCCCGGCAATCTGACGAGCAATCTCGGTCAAGGTCAGCCCCTTGGCCTGCCACTGCTTGATTTCCGCGAG
>JGI24721J44947_10011551_pt1 | contig 11019 bp, 10 predicted proteins | sample YelNatPaOPGAMG01_FD_44947 | JGI IMG/M metagenome (IMG submission 44947)
ATTTGGTGTAACTTTCAAACGGGATCAACTCCTGCAACTATTAAAAATTATTACTCAACTCCTGCTTTGACCGCTGATTCTATAGGACTTATGGGGCCTGGTGGTAATATCTATCCAACACCCGATGTTTATGCCACTGGTAAAGATGGCTATTTAATGTCAAACTGTCCATCAACGCCTACCAGTAGTAATCCGTATGCAAATCAGTGGTTAACGTATGTGTTTAAATTTCAATTCCCTGCTAATATTACGCAATTTCAGTTTCAAGTACGTACTTATAAAGGCGCTACTGTTCTTTGGGATGATTTCTATTTTGGCGAAGCCATTCCCACCGATTTTACCACCGCAGTTCAAAGTCCCTCCACGAACAACGTGAAAGTATTTGTGGTTGGCAATCAGTTGGAAGTGAAGGGAGTGGCATCGGATACGCCTGTGATGGTTTACAATAGCCTTGGTGCTTTGGTGAAAAAAGCAACGGCTTCGGATCGGGTTACGTTACCGAAAGGCATTTATTTGGTAAAAGTCTCCGAAAATACGACCAAAGTGTTTGTCAACTAATCGTTGCTCATTTCAATCCTGTTTTGTCATCTGCGGGTATTGAATTCGGCACAAAAAAAGAAAGTCGCTTGATTTCAAATGATTTCAGGCGACTTTTTTTTAGCAGCTTTCGTTCGTTATCGAAGTCTGTCAAGTGAACGGACTAAAGCTTCGTCTTTGTTAATGGCTCTGATGGCAAGGAAGGTCAGTATCATGTTGACAATTTGAAGAATAAAGGCATAATGATAAATCCAATGAGATGATAAGGCTAATTGTTTGTCGGCAAACCACAATGTGGCAATGATGGCAATGTAATAAAAATCCATCAACAAAAAATTGAGGTAACTCAAAGTGAGTTGCCATTTGCGTTTTTTGTAAAGCAAAATGGTTGCCAAGGCAAGCACCGGAATAGCAATGCTGACCGTCAACAATCCCCAAGCGGAAATATGTAAAGTTTCAATGGGCGGATTGATGGTAAACCCACTCGATGACAAATCGAACACATTAGCTGAAGTGACGATAGAGGCTAACGGCTGAAAAAATGCAATGATAGAAATAATGACTACCAGTAATAAATAGACGGTTTGAATTCGTTGAATCATCTTATTGACTTTTTATTTGGTTGATTTTTTCTTAGTCCATTGTTGATCTCTCACGTGATAAATCCGCTCAATTATTTCGGTCACTTTTAATCCTTCCAGCAGATTGGTTGTGATGGGACTGTTTCCTGACAGTTTTTCAATGACATTTTGAATGATAAAATGATGATTTTGAGCTGATCCTTGATAAGAGCCGTAATCGTTGGCCGGATTGGTTTTAGGCAGCTCAGGCATTTCGTAATCTTTCACATGACAATAGGTGACTTCATTCATGTATTGCCCGGCCACTCTGACGGTTCCTTGTGAACCGATAATGGTGATGCTGCTTTCATAATTTCTGTCCCAAATGGACGTTGTGTAATTCAAAACACCCATTCCGCCGTTCACAAAGTCGAATGTGACCACGCCGCTGTCCTCAAAATCGGTCAAGTGTTGATGGTTGAAATCCTTGAAATTTCCATGAATATTGGTGATGTCGCCAAATAGCCAGTACATGATGTCAATGAAATGAGAAAACTGCGTAAACAAGGTTCCTCCGTCCAATTTTTCATCTCCATGCCAATTGCCCGGTTTGTAATAGTTAGCATCCCGATTCCAATAACAATCAATCTGAACCATGAAGATTTCGCCAAGCGTTTTGTTGGTAATCATTTCTTTGAGCCAGATGGAAGGCGGAGAGTATCGATTTTGCATGACACAAAACACATCTCTTGATTTGGATAAAGAGGCATGAAGAATTTTTTCGGCGTCGGCACGTGTCAACGCTACCGGCTTTTCAAGGACTACGTGATAGCCTTTTTCTAACGCTTTGATAGCATATTCTGCATGATATCCGTTTGGAATGCAGATGTTGATGACATCAATAGGGATTTGAGCCTCCAATAATTCGTCGAACGAGTTAAAAAAACGTTCTTTCAAATCGGTTAAACCCAATTGTTCTATTGATAAAATATCGCACACTGCTACTAATTCGGCATTGGGCTCCTGACGAATCATTTCGGCATGTCGTTTTCCGATATGTCCTTGGCCTACAACTGCAAATTTGATGGTACGATTCATTTTTTGATGATTAATTTGGTTACTTGTTGATTCTCTAATTGATACTGTTCCCCCGTTTCAGGGCAAATGGCAAATCCTTTTTCGTCAAAATGCAATGGACTGCCGAAAGCGCTTATCCATCCAATTTGACGTGCCGGATTGCCGACGACCAATGCAAATGGTTTTACACTCTTTGTCACTACCGATCCGGCTCCGATCATGGCGTATTCACCAATATCGATGCCGCAAAGGATGGTTGCGTTGGCTCCAATCGATGCACCATGATGTACGTATGTTTGTTTGTATTCTGACTTTCGATTGACTTCACTGCGTGGATTGATCACATTGGTGAAAACCATGGATGGACCAAGAAAGACATCATCTTCACAAATCACACCGGTATAAATAGATACATTATTTTGTACCTTCACATTATTCCCTAAAATAACATGAGGCGAAACTACAACATTTTGGCCAAGATTACAATTTTTTCCGATGATACTGTGGGCCATGATATGCGAAAAATGCCAAATTTTTGTTTCTTCTCCAATTTGGCACGGCTGATCAATAACGACTGTTTCGTGTGCAAAATATGACATAAACTTTAAAATTTAGTGATCACCATCATTGCATTCATTGTGAAGTGTGATCAATATTCTTTTTGATTTTTTACTCGTTTTGTGAACGCATTTTTTTGATGAACTCTATTCATTGAACGGCTTCTTTCAAGGCCGTGATGATGTATGTCAGTTGTTCTTCATCCAATTCCGTATGCATGGGTAACGACAGCACTTGTTGCGATAATCTTTCAGCAATCGGAAAATCTCCCCGATGATAGCCCAAATAAGCATAGGCTTTTTGCAGATGAACGGGAATAGGATAATAGACCATCGTAGGAATGCCTTTTTCTTTTAAGCGTTGTTGCACTTCATCCCGATTGGTATTTTTTAATGTGATGGTATATTGATGAAATGCATGGGTCGATTGTGGTTGTCGTGCCGGAATCACTACGTTGTTGCAATCGGCAAGATGTCGATCGTAAAAGGCAGCCGCTTGTTGTCGTGCTTGGATGTACGCATTCAAATGACCCAGTTTGACTTCCAAAATGGCAGCCTGAAGGGTGTCTAAGCGTGAGTTTACTCCAATTCGATCGTGATGATATCGAATTTCCATGCCATGATTGGCAATGGACCGAATGGTAGCTGCCAACTCATCATCATGGGTAAACAAAGCACCACCGTCGCCAAAGCAGCCTAAATTTTTGGAAGGGAAAAACGACGTGCATCCAATTTGTCCTATACAGCCTGATGAATAGGTTGTGCCATCTTGAAAGGTGTAATGTGAACCCATTGCTTGACATGCATCTTCAACAAGGACGATGTGATGGGTTTCGGCAATGGCTTTCAACGATTCCATATCTGCATTTTGTCCAAAAAGATGAACCGGCAGAATGACTTTTGTTTTGCGTGTAATGGCTTTTTCGACTTCACGCGGCGATAAGTTGAAGGTCGCGGGATCGACATCAACCAATACGGGTTTCAATCCTAAAAGGGCAATGACCTCAACGGAAGCGATGAACGTAAAAGCCGAAGTGATCACTTCATCTCCGGGCTGTAAATGCAATGTCATGAGGGCAATTTGCAAGGCGTCGGTGCCATTTCCAACCGGAATGACATGTTTGACCTGTAAATATTCCTGCAGATGATTTTGAAAAGTGGTCACTTGTTCTCCGCGAATGAAAGCCGATGAATCAATGACTTTCTGAATGGCGGCATTCATTTCATCTTTTATTTTTTCATATTGACTGGTTAAGTCAACCATTTGAATAGAGCGCATGTTGTTAAGTTTATTTTTTTTGTTAAAATCCGATGCGTAATCCAACATTGACGGTGAGTTTTTTGCCTTGCATCAGCAATGGAGTGTACAGGTTTAAATAACCCTGCGCATTGGTTCGATATTCTCCCGGCCCGATGGCATCAGTGGGAGTGTATCCGCTAATGTCCGAATAGTCAATGCCAAGATTGGCAAATATATTATTGACGATTTCATAATTTGCCGTCATTGACAAGGTTTTGTTTTTCCATACTTTGTCTTTCATAAAGGGTTGAGCCAAAATTTGATCAGCTAATGCATGAACATAATCATATTCATTCCCGTGAACAGCATACGTCAGCGATCCTTCNAGCGATAATCCTCGCAAGGGTTGATAACGAACGGCCGTGTACATTTCCTGCGCATTGTCCCACAAATAGCTGCCTAAAGAGTATCCGCCGGAGGTGAAATCGAGACTCGGAATGAAATGTTTGTAAACCAAGGCATAATTGCGGGTAAATTCTCCAANAAANGAAACATTTTGAAAGGGAAAATCGGTGAGTTCTCCACCAAATTTCCACGATATCGGATTCTTTTGAGGATTCGAAGCGCTCAAACGAGCAACGGAAAACTCGTCAATGTAGGTTGAGAGATAGAGATGCAGGTGACGAATGTTTCTTGAACTGAAGTTGAAAAACATTTGGGAATTTTGATTTTCCGATCCCATGGTAAGGGAGTGATCCATGGATTTGTAGAATGCAAAAGGAATTAAATAAGCCGGTTGAATCGATCGTTCTGAATAGATNATGGAGTTACCGAAGGAGAGGTAAAGTTCTCTGGTTGGGCGAAAGGTAATCATGTTGGCTGCAATAAATTTGTTTTTGTAACGATACGCTTTTCCTCCCGTGTTATACATGTAATAATCAGTGGAATCCAAAACGTCCGATGTGAGCCATCCATGAAAATAGTTCAACTCAAACCAATCAACGGGTTTAATATTGAATGCAATGAATGGAAATGAGGGCGTGTTGCCCGACAAAATGTTGGATCCATGATTGTTGTCACCCCATTCGATGTAGTCTTTGGCTAACCCGACGTTTCCCCAGTTCCAGGAATAATAGATGCCGCCTCGCATTTCGCTGAAGTCAGCTCCGGCATTGATATCTCCGTTATGCAATTTGTAGGCGGCGCCGGGATAAAGAGATAAATATCCCGGAATGCGCATCAAGGTGTCTCTGCCGGTGTAAGGACTTGGTTGATTGGCAAATAATTTTTCTCCTTTGGAAAGTAGCTGCCCCGACTGTGTGTTGTCACGCAAGCTGGCGTAAATGGTGAGATGTTTTCCGAACGTGCCTTTGAAGTCGGCTCCAATGGTTCGTGTGGCCACCGTGCCTCCTTGATTGTGCAACACCGTGAATCCTAAAATAGGCGTCACTTCAATGTGCATTGAATCGTTTCGATAAAAGACGCCCGGAGGCCACAATGATACAGCCAGTTTTGTATTTTCAATGATGTTCCAGTTTTGAGGCAGCGTGTCGCGTTCCAAAGCATAAGCGTTCAAATAAAAAGCCACTTCTTGTCGTTGACGACTGTTGAGTTGGTTGGATTTTTGGGCAATCTCTTCCAGCTTTTTGGCAATAAATCGTCTGCTGTAGGGCTGTATGGCCGAATTGACGGAGATGATCCCATCGTTGGCCATTTCGTCTAAGAAATGATAAATGGAGGTGTTCTGAATGCTCTCCGGCAAATACTGACTTGAGAGAGGCAGGGATATCATCAACAGAACAAAAAGGAAAAATGGTTTCATACGTGAATAATTTGTTTTTAAAAGGTCGTATGGAACTCGCCAAATAAACATTCTCTTGAGCATGAGCGATTTTATGGCTCGTTTCATACCGTTATTTTATTTTGTCTATAATTCGCTCATCAACATTTGTTTGAACATAAGCTGTTTTTTGCCGGGTTGCTGAAAATACATTTTTCCTGATTTGCGGATAAAAAATCCGTTGCTGGACGTTATCGTGTGATTCATTTGCTTCTGGCTTTTTTGAAAAGGATGTGATAGAGAATGATAAAAAAGTATCTAAAATCGGTGATAAATGTACCTTTTTTTTCGCAAGCATCTAAATATTTTTTTTCTGATTCTTGGATGGCTTCCAATGTTTTTGGCAGGTCAGCATAGTAGGGAGGCAATAGTCCAGGGCGATGACGCATTCGCTGAGCTTGTAAGTCAGGTGAATATAAATTGAAATATTGCTTGCTCAGTGGACGAATGCCTACCAATTTCAGATCTCGTTTCAATACATTGATAATCATCGGTATTTCATCCAGCCAATAGCGACGAAGAAATCCTCCAAGGGTTGTAACACGAATGTCCGTTTTGAATTTACCGCTTTGATGCAAATGATGATGTTTGTAAATGTAGTCTTGCAAATATTCAGAATAGGGATGCATGGTGCGAAGTTTATATACTTTGATGGGAGTGCCGTTTTTGCCGATGCGTTGCAATTTAATGATGGGACTGTAGTTAGCCACTTCATTGGTTTTGGCGGGTCCCGTTTTTCGTGCAATGACATAGGTCAATCCCTTAATTTTTCGTTGATCGATGACTTCAAAGCCGGTAAAATACAATCTTCCGAATACTTCTGTTTTTGACATCACCCGATCTATGCCGTTGGTCAACCAGAAATAATATTCGCGTGTAAGATTCAATTTCGGGAGAACGCGTCGAATGATGAAATCCATTCCGTAGTGCACATAATGGCTGATCGATGGATGGTTGCCTAAAATTCTTTTTTTGCGTTGACTTTTTGTTTCAAAGCAGCCGATAAAGATTCCACCATTGGGCAATCGTTCATTTACAGCGCCAAAAAAAGCATTTATTTCACGTATATGATTGATTTCTTTCAAGTTGACAATGCCATTGTAAGTGTGATGGTGAATCATCTCAATGTTTAGTCGCGAAGTGGTATTGACAAACAACGTGGTTGTTACAAACGGGTGAATGTGCATTTTAAGAAATTCGAGCAACCGTTGTCCACCGGTTTGTCGGATCAAGGACTGAAGTGTTTGAGCGGTTTCTTGATCCAACGGCTCTTCCTTAATGGGCTGAGAGGGCGCTTGAACAGCTGCAGAAGCGGCGATTGGATGTGTTTCGACCAACTGCGCTTCTCCAAAAGCATAAAACAGCGAGATGAGTACAAATTCACTGATCAGGAAGCTGGCGGTCAATGCCAACAAAAAACCAATGGAGAAGTTGAAATCGGCAAAACCGATCAATAGACCAATTCCAACAAGTAATGCCAGAAAATCACTTTTGGTGGTTTGCGAAACGACGTTCGAAATGGTGCGATGCCGTAAGGGAAGGTATTTTTTGAAGGAGATGCCCAATAAGATCCATACCAATTGATACGCATAAAAAGGCCACGCATATTTTTTGGTCGGATTGTCGTTCACAAAAGGAAAAACACTGACAACAAAAAAGAAAATCCCACTGTTGATGAATAAATTGATTAAAATGTATTCAATTTGCGGGTTGTTGTATTGCTTCGCTTTTTGTTGTTTTTTCTTGGTGCCGAACATCTTTTTGCTGCGTGAATCATCATTCCTTGAAATGGCTTTCGCCTTTTTCTTTCTTTCCAATAAATTACAAAGTTAGTGTAATTCTTTTAAACAATCAATTTATTTCTTTTGCTTCACACCATGTCCTTTTGTTTAGACGATTTTATATTTATCATATTATCAACAAAATAGATATGTTCAAGATCAATGATTGCATTTAAAAATTGAAGTTAAAAGGAGTAAAGTCATGTTGATGGTGCTTCTGTTTAGTGTGACTGACCCTGATGGATGAACCAACAATCGGAGTGGATGACCTTTTTTCATCTGATTGTCTGCCGCATCAATCAGGAAAATGAATCGGATTTGTTTTCCGGCAAAGTGTCGATCACCTTCTTGAGACGGATAAGCAACCACTCGGTTGTACATTCAAAGAAGGCGAGTTTTTGAGAAAAAGATGACAAATAGATGAAATTTTTATACTTTTGTTGTTTCAATGATGAGTCGTTTGTTTTTTCCCTGAATGAACGATCGACTTGGATGAAGGCCATTGTTTCAACACCTTATTTAATTGACCTCAATGATCGTAAAGCCATTGCATCTGCGCTTAATTTTTATTACCATTGCTTTGGTCATCGCGGTGGTTTCTCTTTTTTTTACCAATCGACTAGTCAACCGGTTGGCAAAAGAGGAGCGTCAAAAAATTGAAATCTGGGCTGAAGCCACCCGCTTAGTTGCCAATTCCAATACTGACAGTCAAACCGATTTGACACTCATCATGCATGTGTTGGAAGGAAACACAACGATCCCCGTGGTGATGGTTGACAGCCACGATCAATTCATTGCATCGCGTAATATTGTTGAACCGAAAGAAAACGTGCAGACGTTTCGAAAATCCATCATTCAACATCTAAAGTACAAACATCCACCCATCGAAATCAACATTTCCCCTTCAACAAAACAATTTATTTATTATGATGATTCATTGATCATCAAAGAGTTGGCTTATTTTCCTTACATTCAATTGGGAGTCATTACGTTGTTTATTCTGGTTTCGTTTTGGGCTTTTTCAAGTACCAAAAAGGCGGAACAGAATTTGGTATGGGTTGGACTGTCAAAAGAGACGGCGCATCAGCTTGGCACTCCCATCTCTTCGTTGATGGCGTGGGTTGAACTGTTGAAAACGCGTTTTCCTGAAGATACGTTGTTGCCCGAAATGGAAAAAGACATCATGCGGCTAAAAACCATTGCCGAGCGATTCTCCAAAATTGGATCAAAGCCCGAATTAATCGCTATTCCGCTCATTGAGGCAGTCTCTAATTCAGTTTTGTACATGCGCAATCGGATTTCAAACAAAGTCACCATTGATTTAGTGTCCAAGGTACCCGAAACAGCCGAAGTCGCCCTCAATCTTCCTTTGTTTGAATGGGTTATTGAGAATCTGTGTAAAAATGCCATTGATGCCATGAACGGAAACGGAACTATTATCATCACCTTGTTTGAAGCCAATCATCACTATGTCATCGACATCAAAGATACCGGCAAAGGAATGCCGAAACGACTGTTCCGAACGGTTTTCAATCCCGGCTTTACCACCAAGAAAAGAGGGTGGGGCTTAGGCCTTTCACTGGCCAAACGCATCATTGAAGAATATCATCAAGGCAAGATTTTTGTCAAACAATCTGAATTGAATCGCGGGACTACGTTTCGCATTATTTTAAGAAAATCAAATTAGTTTTATCCGTTTAAGCCTTCATTTTTGCTCAATCGCATCTTGATTAGCACAGGCAACTTAACGGAGAGTGATCGTTTTTAATTTTAAAACTGTTTTCAAAATGAAAATCGCATTAATCGGGTATGGAAAAATGGGGCATGAAATTGAACAAATCGCACTGCAACGCCACCATTCCATCGTAGCAAAAATTGATTTAACAACGAATGATTCATTTGATTCACCGGCTTTTCGTTCGGCCGATGTGGCCATCGAATTTACCCGTCCTGAAGCAGTGGTCGATAATTTACGTCACTGTTTTCATGCCGGTGTTCCGGTGGTTTGTGGCACCACAGGTTGGACGGCTCACTGGTCTGAAGTGCAACAAGAAATGGAGGCTGCCAACGGAACATTGTTCTGGTCATCCAATTTTAGTTTGGGAGTCAATCTTTTCTTTGCTCTCAATCGTTACTTGGCTAAATTGATGAATCCTTTCCATGATTATGACGTTCGGATGGTGGAAACTCATCACACACAAAAGTTGGATGCTCCGAGCGGTACTGCCATCACATTGGCCGAAGATATCATCAAATGCCTCGATCGGAAATCAACGTGGAGAAAAGAGCAAGCTTCCACTTCGGATGAATTAGCCATTGTTTCCATTCGCGAAGGGAATGTCCCAGGCATTCATGAAATTATTTATGAGTCGGAGATGGATACCATCAGCATTAAACACGATGCAAAAAGTCGTCGGGGTTTTGCTTTGGGAGCTGTTTTGGCAGCTGAATTCACTGTTGGAAAAAAAGGATTGTTGAGCATGAACGATATGCTCTCTTTTTAATCCGTTCGTTTGAAAGAAGATAGAAAAATATTGAAAAAAATACGCTTAAAACTTGTGCTGACGGAATTTTTGTATTACCTTTGCACACGCAAAAGCAAGGCCCCGTGGCTCAACTGAATAGAGTATCTGACTACGGATCAGAAGGTTACAGGTTTGAATCCTGTCGGGGTCACTTTCGTAAAAAGCGCTAATTACTTAGAAAAAAGTTATTGGCGTTTTTTTTTCTCTCTGTGTATCACTGTGTACTCCGTGGTGAGTTATTTTTTTTACCACAGAGGTCACGGAGCAGCACAGAGGTTTTTGTTTTTTCTCCGTGTATCTCAGTGTTCTCCGTGGTGAACTATTTTTTTTTTACCACAGAGTGCACGGAGAGTCACAGAGGTTTTTGTTTTTTCTCCGTGTATCACTGTGTTCTCCGTGGTGAATTATTTTTTTACCACAGAGGGCACGGAGCAGCACAGAGGTTTTTGTTTTTTCTCGGTGTATCTCTGTGTTCTCCGTGGTGAACTATTTTTTTTACCACAGAGGTCACGGAGAGTCACAGAGGTTTTTGTTTTTTCTCCGTGTATCACTGTGTTCTCCGTGGTGAATTATTTTTTTTACCACAGAGGGCACGGAGGTTCACAGAGGTTTTTGTTTTTTCTCCGTGTATCTCTGTGTTCTCGGTGGTGAGTTATTTTTTTTACCACAGAGGGCACGGAGGTTCACAGAGGTTTTGTTTTTTTCTCTGTGTATCTCTGTGTTTCTCCGTGGTGAGTTATTTTTTTTTACCACAGAGGGCACGGAGGTTCACAGAGGTTTTGTTTTTTTCTCCGTGTATCTCTGTGTTTTCGGTGGTGAACTATTTTTTTTACTACAGAGGTCACGGAGGGTCAAAGAGGTTTTTGTTTTTTTTCTCCGTGTATCTCTGTGTTCTCGGTGGT
>JGI24721J44947_10011558_pt1 | contig 11015 bp, 10 predicted proteins | sample YelNatPaOPGAMG01_FD_44947 | JGI IMG/M metagenome (IMG submission 44947)
TTTTATAAGCAACTCTTCGAGCCAACTGTAAAGTAGCGCGTATTCATCTTCTGCTTCAACCTCAACATAATCCTCAACTTCCGCTTTAACTTCGTCTACATTAGTCATAACTTCAAACATTGCCAGCGCCGCGTTTTCAAATGCTTCCGTTAGGTCCTTTCCGTAGGCGGCAACGTATGCATCCGCTGTATGTTCGAGGAAGTCAAATTTTTTCTCTTGCATGGTTTAGCCAACTAAATGATTTAATTGACAGTCTTAAAATGTTAGTGCTCGTCGATGTCTGCCAAAATTTCCACCATTGTCTTTACAAAGCCAACGCATTTGGTTTCAAAAACTCTAGCCTTTTCAGCTTTCTCTAAATCCTTCGGATTAGATAAGTTAAATCCAATAAGTTCTCTACATAAGACAGTTCCGTGGCGCTTCTCAAACTCTTTATAAACAATTCCAGCCAGTTCATAGGCTTTCAAGCGCTTTCTCGATGAAGGTTCATTATCGCCATATTTGATTCCTATAGCCATCACTCCGCCAGTTAAAGCCCCGCAAACAGACCCTTGTAGTCCTATTCCTCCACCAAATGCTGTGGCAATTTTGGGGATAAGCTCGCTTTTGATGCTCCAGTGTTCGCACATTGTTGATAATACACTTTGGGCGCAATTGTACCCTTCAAGGAACCTTTTAACAGCCTTTTCGCTAAGCAGAGCTTTTTGATTCACGTTTTCAACACCAAATGTGATGCGGATTTGCTTTCAGAAGTATTTTGGGATTTTCTGAATAGCAATAGCCGTCAGTTTCGCCGCGTTTTCCGCGTCCTCAAGGCTTAGTAGGGCGGATGGACCATGAATGTAACGTGTTGGTATTGAAATGACGCCGCTTGGCACGCCTTCTCTTGTAAGGGATATTCGCGCTGCATCTGTTGAACCTGGCAAACCAGTCTCAAGCTGATATGGAATCTTATTCTCTTCAGCAGCATCAACAAGCAGACGCAAAACCTTCGGATGAGTAATCAAACCATAGTCGGCAACGGTCAAGGACGGCCCCTTCCTAAGCTTTATCGGAGCTTCAACTTCTTTCACTCCTGGGACGTCGCCGGCTATTGTGACGTCGAGGGCTATTCCAACGTCTGGGTATATGCCGAATGCGGCTGTTGTCGCTCCTCTTAAGCCAACCTCTTCTTGGACGGTTCCAACGGCGTATACGGTGCACTTTGTTTTTTCTAAAAGTTTCATCGCCTCAATCATGACTGCGCATCCAACTCGGTCGTCAAAAGCTTTGCCAATCACTATGTTTTTCCAGGCCCTCACAAATTTTATGTCAAAGACAACAGGGTCTCCAATTCTTACTCCCATTTTCTTTGCTTCTTCTTGGCTCTCTGCGCCGATATCTATGAATAACTCATCAAACGTGGGAACTTTTTTGCGTTCCTCTTCCTTTTGTATGTGTGGGGGCTTTGAGCCTATTATTCCGTGTATGGGTCCTTTCTCGGTGTAGACGATGACGTTTTGGGCTAGTAGGATGCGGTCGTCTATTCCGCCTATTTTAGCGAACTGCAAAAAGCCTTCCTTTGAAATTGTTTTTATCAGCAAGCCTATTTCATCCATGTGGGCGGCGAGCATCACCTTTGGGGCGTTTTTCTCTCCCCTTTTTATTCCGATAACATTCCCAAGTTTATCCTCTTTTACCTCGTCAACGTATGGCTTCAGGAATTTTTTCATCAAATTTCTGACTTCTTCTTCTCTCCCGGCAACTCCAGTTGCGTTTGAAAGTTTTTCTAAAGTTTCAGCTAACGCCATGATAACCCCTCTATAGAGAGTTAGCAATTTCTGAAACTTTATATTAAACTATTGTGGTTTGTGAAATCTAAAAACAGGAAAGAGTTGTAATAGACATGAATGATAAAAAGTTAATGAACTCGGCTTTTGTCTCGCTGGCCGCTGTTTTCGCAGCTCTAAGCATTGTTTGCGACTCTTTGGTGGTGCCGCTCCTTCCTTATTCTGGTGTTTGGTACAGTTGGATTTTCATATCTGAACCAATCATAGGAATAATCCTTGGACCCTTAGCTGGGTTCTTTTCAAACCTCATCGGGGTCATGATTGGCCATTCAATAAACTTCATAGACGTTTACGAATTTCTCTTCACGCTTGGGGCTCCTATCGGAGCCATGATTTCCGCTCTTATTTTCCGGGGGAAATGGGGCATAGCCTTGACGTACTACTTGGCTTTGTTTGCAGGCTATTTTGTTGTGCCTGTTGCGTGGCAGCTTCCTCCTTGGGGTATGTGGGATACTTATCTAGCATTTGCTCTTCTTTTCGTCGTAGCTGTTTTGGCAACAAAATGGAAAAACTTGTGGGACACTAAATCACGTGCCCGTCTCATTTACATTCTTGCATTAAGCGCTTTCATAGGCTTAGAAGCCGACGTACTCTTCCGCATCTTTATTTTCGTTCCATGCCAAACATATCGTCTGTTTTACGGTTACGATGNAAGCNTCCTCCAAGCCATATGGGCTGTGGGTGCTGTTGAGACTCCAATAAAGGCTGCGTTGTCTACTAGCGTGGCGGTTCTAGTAGGTCCGCCAATAATTTCTGTTGCCAGAAAAATGGGTTTACGTGTTTAGGCTGGGTGAAGCTTACCATAAATTAGCTTGGCTGTTTCTTCAGCCTTTTGAAGAGAGATGTCACGGCTTTCTCCTTCCGTTAAAACCGAACATAGGGGCTCTCCTTCTTCTTCGATTATGCTGTTTGGCAGTGGGATGTCCCACACTTCTTGAAAAACCGTTAAGTCCGGAGCGATAACACGTTTAGGAGCGTACAAGATTAAGCGAGTACAGAATTTTGAACTTCTCCCTATTTTTGGCATTTCACCGTAAAGACAAGCCTTAACGTGAGCATCTACTAGGTTTATTCCAAAAACCCTTTCAATACATCCCAAGGTTCCCTGAAGCCTCGGGTTCACTTCCACAACATACGGTGTTCCGTCCTTTGAAATTACTATGTCGATGCCATTAGAACCTCTAAGGCTAAAATGTAAGGCGATTTTCTCGGCGATGGACTTGCATTTTTCGAAGATTGAATCAGTCACGCGTAAAGGGACGATGTTACCACAATACCCAAATGGCTCGCTCTGGAAAACGGAGGGTAAACCTAATAACTGCTCGTTTATGGATACCACTTTGACGCCTTTATCTCCAGCTAAAATGGATATGCTTGCGTGAACTCCTTCAATAAATTCTTGAACTAAAACATTCTCACTCGTTTGAGAAACTTCAGAAAACGCTTTTTCCAAGTCCTCATCGCTCAATGCAAGCCTTATGCTTGTGCCCCCAAAGCCCTTGGTTGGTTTCACAACAACAGGAAACCCCATCTCAGCAGCTGCCGTTTTTGCCTCAAAAACATCTTTTGTAAGTGTGGTTTCGGGGTAAGGAATATTCATCTGTTCGAGTTCGTCAAAAAACTCCGGTTTTTCCCGAACACTTTTGATAATTTCTGGAGAGTTGCCCAATATTGGAACTAAACTGTTCAACTCGCAAAGAACGTCGGAATAATCGTCAAGTCCCGAAGAAAGCAGTATTGCATCTACCTTATGCTTGTTATCAAGAGCTTTCGCCATCTCCAGAAAAGTTTCCGGTTTGAAATCTAACTGTATCCTCCCAGAACTTTTCCCTTCTTCCTGTTCAACTACCGCCTTGAACTCGGAGCAAAATCTTTGAAGGTCAACGTCGCCGAAATAGTCTGCTACATATACGGTGTAGCCCGCCCTCTTTGCCGATGCGGCGATGAAAACCGTGTCAACTCCCAGTACCAACAATTTCCGAATTCCGGTTTTCTTCAACTGCTCTAAACCTGTCATTTTTATTTTCAAAGACACGTAAAAAATAAAAGTATTTTTAGGACTGAGGTGATTGTTTCGGTTGTTGTCTCTGAAGCTCCAGATACTCGGTCAGTAACAAAACGCCTTCTATTATGAGGAATATGCCAACTACGAGGTTTAGAAATTCTTTCCATACTATCACTATTAGTCCGAAGATTATGCAGAGGATGGCTAAGACTGGTTTTGAGACAGTTATTCCAATTTTTTTCAACCCTTTCTCAACGACTTCTGTCAATCGAACGCCCTCCTAACATTTATAAAGACTCTAGGTGTTCAGTTAATATTTAAACTATTCGAAGGCAACGGCGATTAAAGCTTCTTTAAAGCTTTAAACTTGAAGTACGTTTGTTAAATGGTGTTTACTGGTTATATTGTATATAAAAATATATATTCGTGTTCTTGTATTAATGCATGCGGGGAGCATGTATGGAGCAACGAAAGATAATGTCGCTTGGGCGTTCCTCTCTGGTAATTTCCCTTCCAAAACATTGGACTCAACTGACTGAGCTAAAACCAGGTGATGTTGTTTCGCTGGCTATAAACCGTGACCGTTCACTGGTGATTTTTCCGGGATTAAAGAAGGAGAAAGAAGCAAGTAAGATAACTATTTATGTAGAACCGGATGAAAGGGATACGTTTGTTGTCCGTAGCATAATTGCGTGTTACTTAAACGGTTATTCAGACATTAAGTTAATCTCAAAGAAATTCTTCTCAGTAGCTCAGCAGAAGGCTATCCGCAGAATAGTCCAAACGCTTTACATGCGCATAATGGAAGCAGACACAAAAGAAATTCATATTGCAACTCTAATAGACGAATCCAAAGCCTCCATTCAAACAGGAATCAACAGAATGTATAAAATATCCAGTTCCATGTGCCGCGACGCCTTCACAGCCCTCAAAGACCAGGATGCTGCCCTAGCTAAATCCGTTTATTCAATCGATGATGAGGTTGACCACTTTTCATTTTTCCTTTTGCGACTAATTCGCGGAGCATCAATTGACCCAGCCCTAGCTAATCAGCTTGGACTTGAAGCGCTCGACTGCCTCGATTATGAAACTCTCGTTTACTTAATAGAACAAGTTGCAGACCAAGCCGCCAACATAGCAAAACACATAATAATGCTTGAGGGAAGACAAAAGAAAATTTCTGAAACTCTACGAGAAAAAATGTACGCTGCTGGCTGTGACGCACTTGCCAACTACGATAAGGCTGTAAACGCTCTGTTATCTAACGAAGTAAAGTACTCAAACGAAATAATCGAAAGTAAAGCGCGAATAGAAAAATTGGATCAGGAAATAGCGTCATTAGCCTTTTTAAAAGAGAAAAGTACAGAGGTAATATGCGCCTGTTGTTCCATGCGTGACAGCATACTGCGTATAGCGGAAAACTCAGCGGACATCGCAGAGGTTACTATTATTCGCTCTTATAGACCACCTACTTAACTTTAGCCTGACCCTTTCTTTTCTTTGGAAGGATAGTTTATTGTCACCGCAAGTTTGACTGCTGAGATCTCTCCCTTCAAGATTTTTCTCGCCAATTGAAACGCATAGTTGTAGTTGTAAACTGTTGCTTTGCCGTTTCTCCGTGCCTCTTTCAGAATCTCCTGCTCAAGTTTATACTTCAATCTGCCTATGGTCAACGCTCCTATAGTGAATATCCCTGGTGCTATCTCTCTCATGTTGTCTTCAAGTTTTATTCCTTCAACTCCCAAGGGCGGAACAGCGTTTACGTCAGCTATGACCTTGGCAAACTTCATTTTATCCAGTATCTCTTTACTGATTACGCGAAATCCTGCTCCGGCAGCACAGAAGATGACATCTGCCTTTTCCANGACTTCCGCTTTCTTTTCTGGTGTTGGGGCGAAAACTCCATNCACGTTCACGCCGTATTTAGTGCGAAGCAGATTCGATAGGTTTGCAACGTATTCTTCTCCATTTGTGCGCTCAGGGTTTGGACTGACTATTGTGACTTCGCATCCAAGCCTAGCCANCAGAATTGCGGCAACTCTCCCAACTGCACCAGTTCCAAAAATGGCGCAGCGTTTGTCTTTCAAATCCCCAAGTTTTGAGCGTGCAATTGCATCCTCAACTTTAGCGACCATGGCAGCGGCTGTAGTGTAAGCTCCAGCAGGGTCAATTATCGTGTTAGCCTCAAAGGGCGGGAACATGGAATCTCGTACAACCTTCAAGACTTCCTCGGCTTTCTCCATGTCCTTTCCGCCGATGAAGAAGCATGTGTGTTTGATTCCCTTAGGGTCTCTTGAGAATATTGCGTCTTGCACTATTCTTTTTGCGTCTTTTGGTGTAACGTTTTCGTATGGGACTACTACGCTGAATCCCGCGTCATAAGCCATGCAGATGTCGAAGGGGCTGGCTCTTTCATCGGTGTCCAGGAAAAAAATTATATGCGGCAATTCCTCAGAAGCCTTTTTGATCACAGGTTTTACCTGAATTTGCATAGATTTCAACAAGTCTTCAAGTTCGCCTAAAGGGGCTTTTTTCTCTGTTAAGACCAGTTTTTTTGTTGGCTGAATCGTTTCAACCTCCACATCAACTGATTCAAGCAGTTTCTTTACGCCACTGACGTGTTCTGGGCTTGAGATGTGGATGCATGTTACTTCTTCCTTTTCAACTTTTCTAGCATTTTCTAGGATTCCCATGGCTATCCAGCTTTCTCTGACTGAGAATTTCGCTTCGCGCTCTGCTTCTTCAAGCTCTTGCTGTAAGCATTGGAGATATGCAGTCAGGTACTCCTCTTCGACGCTATTTCCGTTTCCCTTTTTGGACGATAGTTCATCGAGGGCTTTGATCATTTTATCTCTTAATTGCCTTTTCTCTTCTAGGAGAGANGACAAGTAGCTCTTGGCGTTTTCGTCGATGTCGACGGCGAAGAACGGTATGTTCTTTTTCTGGAATACTTTGGCTAAGATATTTTCTTCCGCGAACTTTTTGGAAGAACGGTTTCCTTGTTCTTCTGTTGCGAAATCTGGTTTAACTTCGTCTACGAGCTTTTCAAGGAAGCTGCTGAAGGCTATGGAAGGTTTAAAAATGGATGATAGCGAGTTTTTCGGAGCGTTTGTGTGTAGTGGTTCGATGATCCAGAATGGTTCGCTATATTCTTTTTCAACTATTATTACCCGTAATCTTTTTCCTTCCAATGGAGTTATTTCAAGTGACTTCAATTCACATCACCTTTGAGTATAAGTAATTGTCAGAAATATATATACCTATTCGAAATATCATATATACACATTAATAACGTATATACATATATACTCTCTATTCCCTTACGCCATCTCCCTCTCCATCACCTACAAGCGCTTCAAAAACTTTCATGAAACTCTACTATTTAAGCCATTTTTTAAGAATTTCCTCGTCTGACATTGGAGGTAGCATCAACTTATCCTTAACTTTTGGCGTACCGTCCTTAGAATGGGGTCTCCTAACCAAAGCATCAGAATACTTCTCTATCTCCCTCGCTTCCTCGGCTAATCTCGCTGCAACCTGAGCAATTTCGTGGGCGCACGCCACAAGCGGAATATACTTTTCCCTTTCTTTCTCCATGAAACACGCGCGCACATTGATTTCAGCAATCCGCTTAGTCAACTCATAAGCCGCCATGGCCTTTGCCTTTGCATAAGGGTTTTGGAAGTCGGAATGTTCCCTAACTTCATCAGTGTCAATAATCAACCTTGGAAGCTGCGGATTCAGCCCCNCCTTGTAACCATGAATAAGCCTATCAATCTCTTGATAAATTATTTTGAAAACACCCGTTATCGCCAAAACCTTGATGATGTTAGCGTTAAAAATAGCCATTTCTGTCGGATCCAAAAATTCCTTCCGCGCTCCGATAAGCGGGTCNCCCATGATTATTATGTAGCCGAAACCGGATTTTTCAAATTCTTCTTTAAGGCGTTTCCCTGGAGAGTCAGATATAAATATGCTTGGAATTTTCTTCTCGAGAAATACTTGCCTTGCCCTTGCTGGTCCTTGAACCGCAGGGTTTGGCGATATGAATATCAGAAAGTCAGGGTTAAACTCAAACATTTTTGGCAACGCGTCTTCAACCGCTTCTGCAACCATCTTTGACCCGGTTGTTACTGTTCGTACGTTTATGTCTTCCCTATCTGCTAGTTCGTCGAGGAGAAGTTCAAGTACGGGGGCTGTTCCGATGTTGCCGCATTTCATGATGCCTATCCTAACTCTTTCCAACGAAATCACCGTGGTCAAATTAAAAGGCTATTTAGATGATTTTGTTTATAAGGGTTTCAGAATACCGCTAAAGTGAAACCACGTTGATGTACGCTACTTGGCATACTAGGGAAAGTGCATGGAAGAGAACCTTCGTGCTCGTCAAAGGATTTAAATTTATCTCGCTATTTGTATACTAAAATCTGTGCAAAGGAAGAGAGTTCCGATGAGCGAAAAAATATTTACATATAAAGCAGAAAACGGGAACACTTGCGAGATTGTAGACACGTTCGCTGAAATGTTTCCAATGTGGGCTGGCAGAGTTTTGATAACGGCTGAAAACGAAAAATGGGCTTTAACGGCAGCAAACGTTGCGACTGGTCTAGCAACAAGCGTCATTATGTCTCCAGCTGAAGCTGGCATAGAAGGTATTGTGCCTCCAGACAAAACACCCGACAACCGCGTTGGAGTCTTAATTCAAATATACAACCGCAACAGGTTTGACTTGAAGAATCAGATGATACTGCGCATAGGCCAATGCATAATGACGTGTCCAACAACTTCCGCCTTCGACGCCATGCCAAACGCGAAAAGAAAATTAAAAGTTGGCAGAAGCATAAGATTTTTCGGGGATGGTTTCCAAAAGAAAGGCATCGTTGGAAACAGAAAGGTATGGAAAATTCCAGTGATGGAAGGCGAATTCATAGTTGAAGACTCCTTTGGCGCGACGGAAGCCATAGCCGGCGGAAACTTCCTCATCTTAGCAAAAGATAAGCCCTCAGGATTAAAAGCGGCTGAAGAAGCCGTCAAAGCAATCCAAAACAAAGCAAACGAGGTGATAATGCCATTCCCGGGCGGAGTTTGCCGCTCGGGCTCAAAGGCAGGGTCATTAAAATACAAGCTTAAGGCTTCCACTAATCACCCCTTCTGCCCAACGTTAAAAACCCTAGTGCCTGACTCCCAACTGCCAGAAAACGTCAACTGCGTTTATGAGATTGTCATCAATGGTTTGACTGTAGAAGCCATTAGAAAGGCTATGAGTGAGGGGATAAAGGCTGCTTCAAGGATTCCGGGCATTGTCAGGATTTCGGCAGGTAATTACGGAGGAAAACTTGGCCCGTATAAGGTGTTCTTGAAAGAGGCTCTGGAGATGACGTAGCCTTTTAAAATCCAAACTTTTATTTTGATGCTTTGCGTTATGCTCCAAGGCTAAATCGCCTGAGTGAAAATACTTGAGTAAAAAGAGGACTTCCCTAGAACTGTTCAGACTAAAAAAGATACTGAGTACGCTAGCAAATAAGGAGGGACGCGGAACCGAACTTATTTCGCTTTATGTTCCGCCTGGAAAGCAAATAAGCGAAGTTATGAACATGTTGAGGGAAGAGTATGGTACAGCATCAAACATAAAATCAACCACAACCCGCAAGAGCGTTCAAGACGCCATAGTGAAGGTTCAGCAACGCCTCAAGCTTTTTAAGGAAACTCCGGAGAACGGACTTGTTATATTCTGCGGTTCGATTCCACAGAACGGGGCTGGAAGCGAGAAAATCGAAACTTACGTCATTATACCGCCCGAGCCAATACACATATACCTTTACAGATGCGACTCGAGGTTCCACACGGAGCACCTGCAAGAACTTTTGAGGGAAAAAGAAACTTATGGCATACTCCTGATAGATGCTACAGCCGCCACATTGGCGACACTTCAGGGACGAAGGCTTGAAATAGTTAGAGAAGTAACATCAGGCGTGCCCGGCAAGACGAGGGCTGGGGGTCAATCAGCTCGTAGGTTCGAAAGGCTTAGAGAGATGAGGCTTCAAGAATATTTTAAGCGTGTTGGCGAGCACGCTAACGAAATTTTTCTACCGATTGAAAACCTAAAAGGTCTGATAATCGCTGGTCCCGGACCGACGAAGTATGACTTTGAAAAGGGAGAGTATCTCAATTACATGTTGAAGGAGAAGATTATAGACATAGTTGATACAGCCTATGTGGACGAACAAGGCGTTAAAGAGGTTGTTGATAAGGCTCCTGAAATAATGCGAAAACTGAGGTATATAGAAGAAAAGCAGATTATGCAACAGTTTCTTTACGAGATTGGGCATGACACTGGACTGGCAACTTACGGTGAAGAAGAAGTCAGGAAAGCCTTGGAAGCTGGGGCTGTCAAAACTTTACTTCTCTTTGAAGGACTGGATATAATGCGGGTTAAGGTGAAATGCAATGCTTGCGGCTACGAAGAACAACACACAATGAAAAGCCAAATGCTAATGAGCTTCGAAAAGGACTTGTTTGGGAAGCCGTGTCCAAAATGCAAGGCGCCAGCCCTAAGCATAGTTGAAACTCAAGACATTATAGACAATTTTGCGCAGATAGCAGAATACACAAACACCGATGTAGAAATGATATCAGACGCGACAGAGGAGGGGCAAATGCTCAGAAATTCTTTCGGCGGGATAGCGGCAATACTCCGTTTCAAACTCCAAAACCACTAAATAAAAATAACCTTTACTCTGGTAGGCTCGAAACTGTTAAAACTCACTTGCAACAACGTGTAAAGAAGGCGTATCACATGGACAAACTGTTTGAACCCTTCAAAATTGGCACAATGGAACTCAAGAACAGAATAATTATGCCAGCCATGGGCACAAACTTCTCAGCCGAAGATGGCTCAGTGACCCAGCGCCTAATTAATTATCATGTGGAAAGAGCCAAAGGCGGGGTCGGCTTAATAATCGTTGAAGGAGCCTACGTAGAACCCAGAGGAAAGGGTAGTGTCAGACAACTGGCCGTAGACCACGACAGCAAGATTCCCGGGTTAAGAGAGTTAGCCGCAGCAGTTCGAGCGAACGGTGCCAAAGTTGCTCTTCAACTTTTCCATGGCGGCAGACAATCCCACTCCTCAATCATTGGAACCCAGCCAGTTTCAGCCTCAGAAGTTCCTTGTCAATTGACAG
>JGI24721J44947_10011562_pt1 | contig 11013 bp, 7 predicted proteins | sample YelNatPaOPGAMG01_FD_44947 | JGI IMG/M metagenome (IMG submission 44947)
TTCCGATGAACCGAACCTTCGTGGTAAATAATTGCACTGAACATACTTATAATTCTCTGATTTAACCCTGCAAATCGTTCGGGGGGAATACAGTTTTTGACAAGGCAGGGGCGTTGCCCCTATGCTCCACTTCCTTTCTTTAAATTAAATAGTAACAAACATGGTTTAGGTAAGGGGCTCTGCCGTAATTCTATGCATTCCGGCATTCACAACAGCCCGGGCCACCTGTTTTGCCCTGGCCCACGCGCTTTGGATTCACGTTCAGTAAAGAAATTCCTTTTCAGAAACGGGATTATGCTCCTGCTCTGGCCCTTAGCAAGCCGGTGGGGGGACGTCCACGATTGGTGCGGGCTGAGGCCGGGTTGGTTATGGAAGATGGTAGGTGGAACGAAAACCATTGCAACACCGGAGGTGTTGAAGAAAACGATTTTAGCGCAATGTGCCACGGAATAGCACTCTCACTGCGTTTCATTAAGGTTTGGCCGGATGCGTGCGCGCAAGGCCTAAGCACTGCAGATTAGTTCATTTTCACTCTTCATGCACAATCAGGAATTTAACTGCAAAAAATCAGTTTCCTATTTGCATAAAAAAAATATCTTTGGCCCTTTATGTGCCAAGTATGGAAACCCTGAAACGAACAATGCGTGATTCACTGCTGGTGCGCTGGTCTGTCCTCCTGCTGGTCAGCTTTGCCATGGCAGCCAATTATTATGTGTATGATGCACTGACCCCTTTGCAGGAACGGTTGCGGGAAGTATTGCATTTCAGCGGAACCGATTTCGGAATTGTCGTGGGGTTTTATTCTTTTCCTAACACCTTTCTGCTGATGGCTGTGCTGGGGGGTATTATACTTGACCGCATCGGCATCAGGAAAACCGGCTTTGCATTTGTTTTGTTCATGGTTATCGGAGCGTGGATTACCTGGTACGGGGCTTCACCTGCTTATAACCACGGCGGTTTTGGATACCGTTTCATGGGTTCCTTTCTCCCCTCCTATTCACCGGCGGTGAAGATGATGGCGCTGGGCATGCTGTTCTTTGGCCTGGGAGCTGAAACCGGCATTGTAGCCTTTAATAAAATCATTGTCAAGTGGTTCAAAGGGAAAGAGCTTGCCCTGGCCTTTGCCATCAATCTGGGCATTGCGCGGTTCGGAACGGCACTGGCCATCAAAATTGGTCCCAGACTGGGCGCCAGTGATTACATGCTCCCCATCTGGTTTGCTGCCGTGCTGATGACCATAGGTTTTGTGGCCTTCCTGATTTACATGCTGGCCGACTACCGGCTCGACCGGCAGACCAGCGAAAACTTCACCATCACCGCTCCCGAAGAGAAGTTTCAGTTAAGCGACGTTTCCGATCTGCTGAAAAACCCCAGCTTTCTTTTTATAGCAGCCCTCTGTGTAACCTTCTATGCCGCCTTCTTTCCGTTTCTGAAATATGCCCCCGATTTTTTCCTCAACAAATACGGTGTATCTCCTCAGACCAGCGGTGATATCACTTTCTGGCTGCCCATTGGCACCGTTTTGTTTACGCCCATATTCGGCTGGCTGGTTGATCATAAGGGGAAAGCCGCCACGCTGATGATTTTCGGCTCGCTGATTGTCATCGCCGTTCATCTGCTCTTTGCCTTTACCAGGCTGAACGCCTATGTTCTGTGCATTTTGCTGGGCATTGCCTTTTCCCTGGTTCCTGCTGCCATGTGGCCGAGCGTGGCAAAGATTGTCAGCGAGAAAAAGCTGGGAACCGCCTACGGCATGATGTTCAGCCTGCAAAACCTCGGACTTTTTGCCGTGCCCATCCTGGCAGGGCACATCATCGATACAACCAATGCCGGGAGAGCAGCCGGCACACCACTGAACTATACCTATGCCATGTTGCTCTTTGCTTCTTTCGGGCTGATAGCACTGGCATTTGCCTTCCTCCTCAAACGCGACGACCGCACGTCGGGGTATGGTCTGGAACTCCCGACCAATGCCGTACAGGAAAGGGAGAAAATCTGAAATTTCCTATCCCTGATTTCTGAAAATAATCTGCTTTCTGTCAGGGCCAACCGAAACAATGCTGATGGGAAGGTTCAGTTCCTTTTCGAGAAAGGTGATATAACCGGTAAGTTCTTTCGGGAATTCCTCCACCCTGGTCACTCCGCAAAGGTTTTCTTTCCAGGCCGGCAATTCGNGGTAAACGGGTTCGATTTCGGCATCGCTGGCATAGGGTACGCGGTCGGTAAGGTGACCGTTTACCTTATAGGCCGTACAAACCCTGATGGTATCGAAACCGCTCAGGACGTCAGCCTTCGTCATGAACAACTGGGTAACCCCGTTGAGCATGATGGCGTATTTCAGGGCCACCAGGTCGAGCCAGCCGCAACGCCGGGGCCGGCCGGTAGTGGATCCGAACTCATGTCCGCGCTTCCGCAGNTCTTCNCCGGTAGCATCGAGCAGTTCAGTGGGAAAGGGACCACTGCCCACCCTGGTACAATAAGCCTTGAAAATACCGAATACCTCTCCTATCCGCTGGGGAGCAATGCCAAGGCCGGTGCAGGCTCCTGCGCAGATGGTGCTGGAAGATGTAACAAAGGGGTAGGAACCAAAATCTATATCGAGCATAGTACCCTGGGCTCCTTCGGCCAGGACCTTTTTCCCCTTGCTCAGAAATTCATTGATAACATATTCGCTGTCNACAAGTGCAAACCTCCGGATGGCCTCAATACCCCGGAACCATTGCTCTTCGGCTTCTTCCAGGTTGTAGGAAAAATCATACTGCCTGAGGATATCCTTGTGTTTGTTCCGGAGAAAATGGTAGCGCTCCNTAAAATCGTCCCGCTCGAGGTCGCCGACNCGGATTCCGTTCCGCCCGGTTTTATCCATATAAGTAGGGCCGATGCCTTTGAGGGTGGAACCAATCTTCGATACGCCCTTTGCCGCTTCGGAGGCAGCATCCAGCACCCGGTGGGTGGGAAGAATAAGATGGGCCTTGCGGGAAATGAGAAGATGATCCTTTACATTCACCCCGAGCTTTTCAATNGCCTGCACCTCTTCCATAAAAACCACCGGGTCCATGACAACACCGTTTCCAATCAGGTTAACTTTGCCCGGATGGAATATTCCGGATGGTATGCTGTGCAGAACATGCTTGATCTCGTTGAATTCGAGGGAGTGGCCTGCATTGGGCCCGCCCTGAAACCTGGCGATGACATCATAACCGGGAGTGAGAACATCCACGATCTTTCCTTTGCCTTCGTCACCCCACTGAAGGCCGAGTAAAACATCAACTTTCATTTAATCAGGTAATTGAAAAATTTGCAAAAAACCTTCCGAAGATACAACAATTTGCGACAAAAATGCCCTTGCGCTGAACGGATTCTTTTTCTGAAATAAATGCTTCTAAGGCCTCTGTTTCCGGGATTCAGCCGTAATCAGGCCAATGCCCAGATGCACTTTACCCAAACTACTTTGCGGTGAAGGGTTGCACCGAAGTTTTTCATAGCCGCCAACCAATTTTTGGTATGCCAAAAAACACCCTTTGTTAAAATGCTGATAATCTGTGACGAACGAAACGTATTTTCTGACGAAAGAATCAAACGGCCAAAACTGATTATCTTTGTCAATTGCACAAAAACCAAAGCTAACCTGTATGGCAATAAAAAAACAGATTCTGGAGCTAAAAAAGCGCCGCGAAGCCGTACTTGCGGGCGGGGATGAGAANGCCATTGAAAAGCAGCGTGCCATGGGCAAACTGCTGGCACGTGACCGCATCAATGCCCTGCTCGACAAGGGTTCATTTACCGAATACGACATGTTTGTTGAGCACGAAGCGCGTGACTTCGACATGGCCGGGAAGGTTCTGCACGGCGACGGGGTTATTGTAGGCACCGGAACCATTTTCGGTTCTCCTGTGTGCATTTTTGCCCAGGACTTTACCGTGGCCGGTGGTTCCCTGGGGATGATGCATGCCCGGAAGATCACAAAAATCATGGATCATGCCCTGAAGATGAAAGTACCCCTCATCGGCATCAACGATTCGGGGGGAGCCCGTATTCAGGAAGGGGTTAATTCACTGGCCGGATACGGAGAGATCTTTTTCCGCAACACCCTCGCCTCAGGCGTAATTCCGCAGATTTCGGTCATCCTCGGGCCCTGTGCCGGAGGGGCTGTTTATTCTCCTGCCCTCACCGATTTTGTTTTTGTGGTTGACAAGATTTCCAAAATGTTCATCACCGGGCCGGAAGTTATCAAAACGGTGCTGGGGGAAGAAATATCAATGGAAGACCTCGGCGGGGCAAAGGTACACGCCGAAATATCGGGCAATGCCCATTTTTATGCGAAGTCGGAAGAAGAATGCTTTGAACAGATCAAGAAACTTCTTTCGTTCATACCGGCCAACAATACGCGGAAGGCGAAGCCCTTTCCGCCGCGTCCGCCGAAACCCGAATACGACATTGACCGCATTGTCCCTTCCGATCCTACCCAGCCTTACGATGTGCGGGATGTGATACGCGCCATAGTGGATGATTCCGATTTCTTCGAAATCCAGGAGCATTATGCCGCTAACCTGGTAATAGGCTTCGGACGTATGAACGGAGAAACCGTAGGTTTTGTGGCCAACCAGCCTCTGGTGCTGGCCGGCGTGCTGGATGTCGACTCATCCGATAAGGCTGCCCGCTTCATCCGGTACTGCGATGCCTTCAATATTCCCATTGTGACCTTCGTTGACCTGCCGGGGTACCTGCCCGGGGTAAACCAGGAACACATGGGAGTTATCCGCCACGGAGCCAAGGTGTTGTATGCCTACAGCGAAGCTACCGTACCGAAGCTGACGGTTATTTTGCGGAAAGCGTACGGCGGAGGCTACATTGCCATGGGTTCGCGGCACCTGCGGGCCGACTTCGTATTCGCCTGGCCAACAGCCGAAATTGCCGTTATGGGGCCTGAAGGAGCCGCCAACATCATCTTCCGCAAAGAAATCATGTCGGCACCCGACCCGGAAAAAATGCGCAAACAGAAAGTTAAGGAATACAAGGAAAAGTTTGCGAATCCTTATGTGGCCGCCGCCAAAGGATACATTGATTCGGTGATTGAACCCGGGGAAACCCGTAAACTTCTCCTTCATGCCATCGATGTGTCGAGGCAGAAATTCATTGCCGGACCGCAGAAAAAACACGGAGTTCCACCCTTCTGAAAATATCCGGAACTATGGAAGAACAGAATGCTGCATTGTCCCAGGCTGAGAGTGAAAAAAGCCGGGATCCATTCAGGACGCTCGTTCTGGAGGGCACACGATACAAAACCCTGTACAACAAAAAGTTTGAGCTTTTGTCGCCCTGGCAGAAGCCCGATCCCAAAAAAATGATTTCCTTCCTGCCGGGTACGGTAATAAAGGTTTTGGTGAAAAAAGGAGATAAGGTTTCAGAGGGACAGGATCTTCTTCTTCTCGAAGCCATGAAGATGCAGAACCGGATCAAATCGGACCGGGAAGGGATCATAAAAAATGTGCTGGTAAAGGAAGGGGATAAGGTNCCGAAGGGGGTTGTGATGATTGAATTTCGGTGAGGTGTTCTTTTAAGCCGGCTGGTGTTTGGCGCCTTATCATCAGCACTCTTTTATCCTCTCATACTTACTGTTTCTCTCCACCGGCGTAAACCCTTCCTTCGCGATGAGGGATTCAATTTCGCGGGGGGTGAGGGACGGATGTTGTTCTTCGGCTCCTGCCATCGTGTAGATACGGGTGGAGTTGTGAATGGTTCCGTCCAGATCATCGGCACCAAAATGGAGCATCAGGGCGGCATGCTCTTTGCCGAGCATCGGCCAGTATGCCTTCAGATGAGGTATGTTGTCGAGAAAAATACGCGCCATGGCAAAGGTTTTCACCACATCGGCAAAGGAGGTTTCGCCGATCTGCGACATTTTGTTGTGTGCACTTTTGTACTTGAGCGGGATGAAGGCATAAAAGCCGGGGGTTTTATCCTGCAGTTCCCTGAGCATGAGCAGGTGGTGAATCCGGTGCTCCGGTTTTTCAATATGGCCAAACAGCATGGTAGCATTGGAGGCAATCCCCAGGCGATGGGCTGTGGCATGCACCTCCAGCCATCGTTCCCCGGTGATTTTTTCAGGGCAGATGTGTTTCCGCACCTCAGGATGGAAAATTTCCGCCCCTCCTCCCGGAATGGACTGCAGTCCGGCCTGTTTCAGTTCTGCCAGCACCTTCTCCGGTGAGGAATGGTCGCGTCGGGCCAGGTAATCAATTTCCTCGGCAGTGAGAGCCTTGATGTGCACTGAGGGAAACCGGCTTCTGATCTGCCGGAACAGTTCAGCATACCAGGCCAGGTCTTTGGACGGATGCAATCCGCCGGTTATGTGCACTTCCGTAATTCCAGGATGGTGCCCGATCCGCTCCAGAATTTCTTCCGCCGAAAAGTTCCACGCATCCCTGTCGCCTTCGTTCCGGTAATAGGAGCAGAAACGGCAGTGGCGCACACAGAGGTTGGTGGGCTCGATGTGAATATTGCGGTTGTAAAAGGCCTGATCATCGTGCCATTTTCTTCTTACGAAACCGGCCAGGGCAATGAGCAATGCAAGGCTGGATTTTTCCCACAGCAGAAGAGCCTCTTCCGGCGTAAGGCGTTCTCCGGAACATACTTTTGCGGCCGCCGGTTGCACTTCAGCAGGCAGTTCCTTGATGAGGAAAAGCAGGGTATCAGGGCAAAGTGTTGGCATAATCGAGCAATTGCTGGGCATCGGATGTTCTTCCCTGCTGGCGCCAGATGTCGGCCAGTACGAGGTAGGCCGGTTTATAGGAAGGACTCACCTCAATGGCTTTCTGCAGGTACCGTTCGGCCATATTGAGATTGTTCAGGCGGGCATAGGTAAGCCCGAGGTTAAAATAAGCCGTAACAAACTTGGGATTTACCTTTATGGTCCGTTCAAAGATCGACATGGCCTGGGTCAACTCGCGCTTTGTGAGGTAAGCAACCCCGAGCAGATTGAGGCCTTTATCATAGTCGGGGTAAATCCTGAGCAGACGTGTTGCATAGGGAATNCAACTGTCGGGCTGCTGCATTTCAACAAAACAGCGGCCCATATTCATCAGAGCTGTTTCATTGTCGGGATTGTCAGCCAGGGCAAGGTGAAAGTTTCTGCAGGCTTCCTCATAAAGGCCCTTTTCCAGCAAGCGGGTACCTTCCAGATCAGCTTTTGAGGTACGTTGTACGACAGCACATACCGGAACGCCGTCAACAGTAATGGTATGAAGGGTATGGCGGGGAGGATAATACTTCTTCTTGAGCTGGTAGGGATTCAGGTAACTGCAGGCAAANACCCCGTAATCCCAGTCTGTTTCGCCTTTTTCATAGTAACGGGTGTAAACGGGCTTCACCCGGCCCTGCCTATCACGGAAGTAATACCGCAGGGAAGGCAGGAAATTGGATGCCACAATTACGGTGTCCTTTCCGTTGCTTTCCGAAGCAAGTTTTTCCCGGAGCCACAGGCTTCCCGGGCGTATGCTGTGGTAGTAATAATCCGTTTCATAATTTCCGTAAGCTCCTTTCACCCCTCCCACCAGTTCGTTATAATAGATGTATTCGAGGGGATGGTTGGCCACAATGTGCCGGAAAGGCAGAAAAAGCAGGAAGGCCGGAACGATGGAAACAAGCCAGACGACATACTTCCGCTTCAGCAAAGCATAAAGTACATTCCAGCCGATAGCCGAAGTAACGGCCAGAGGCGGAAAGACGAACAGCAGGTGGCGCCAGCTTCCGTAAACATTCGATGATTTGTTGATCACATAGGCTACCGGAAAGACCCATGCGAAGAGCAGAAGGAAGGTAAAGAGGCGGTTGTACCGTTTCAGAATCGTACGGAAAAAAGATATATAAAGCAGCAGGCCGGCAATTACGGCAAGCGGAACAGTGATCAGAATATATTTGGGAATGTAATACCAGGGAACGTTATCAGACCAGATGTATTTCCCTTCAAAAACCTGCCGGAGCGAAGCATCGAAGTTGGTCATCAGCTTGAGCGATGTCAGCACGTTCTTCACCGGATTCTGCAGGGCATAAGGCCACCAGAGGATGCCCAGGATGTATCCGGCCACAGATATCCCGACCACCCAGAGAATCAAATTTTTCATGCGCTTCATATTTTCGGCCGAAAAGAAGCTATTCCTCCGGCTGGTAACCAGAAAATACAGCCCGGCAAAAAAGGCAAAGTACACAATCTGAAGCAATCCGCCTGCCCGTATGCTGAGGGTGAAGGCAATGCCCAGAGTTAGCAGAAGGATATGCTTCCAGCGGACAAACGGGTAATTCTTAAGAAAAAGGATAATACCGTAAATTGACCATATGTAGCCGAGAGCAAAGGGAATATCCTTGGGATTGTTGAACGAGTGGCCAAGAAACACGGGTGTCAGGAACATCAGCACCATGGTAAAGATGCCGGCCCTCCATCCGGCCAGAACAGCCGCCGTTAGTCCGGCAAAAAGGATCGCCAGCCAGCCCGTGAGGGAGTTGAAAACATGCCTCCACTCATACACATGCTCTATTCCGAAGGTTTTATTGAACAGGTAGGTGAAATTGTCAAACGACTGTCCGTAATACTGGAGGCGGGTTACCGGAGTATTGAGGCAGGTTGTGTCTTTGCCAAGGGTTTTGTAAAAGTTGTATACATAGCCTGCATGCACGTAGTTCACGTCCTCATCGCCTGAAATGCCCGCATCAAGGCTGAGAAGCGGCATGATGACGAACAGGAGAGCTGTTAGTGCCACGAAAAGCAACCGATACAGGGAGGATTCGCTGTGGGGCAGAAAAGGAAAGGCTTTCTTTTTTCGTTCCGACCAGGGAAGGGTGACGTACCACTTCCAGAAGCCCTTCCAACCCGAAAAGGCATGCTGTTTCTTTCTGCTCTCCGGCACGGCAAACGGATCCGGCTGATTGAAGCGGACCGGACTGACCTCCCCGTCAATTTTCCGGCAGAACTCCGTGAGGCTTCCGGCCGTAAAAGGTTCGCCTTTCAGTGTTTCCGAAAGATACAGACCAAAATCAACCGGAAGAAGGATAAAAGGAATTCCGTTGCGCCCGGAGTGGTGAAAGTAATCGGTGTCAGAAAATGCAGGAAGCCAGACGGCCTTATCGCGTCCGGGGCTGTCGGTTTTGAAGGACAATACTTCCGCCAGCTGAAAAGGGCGGGACATCCACTGCGGGAAAAGCACTGCGGCAAAACGGGTGTTCACCTTTTCCAGCCCCTGATGGACCAGTTGCCATGGATCGGAATGTCCGGAATGAACCTCTGTACGAAAAAAACGGGAATATACCGGTAGCGAAAGAAGGGCACTTTCTGCATCACCGGCACCCGGAGCGAAAACACTCACAACCGGAAGGGAAGAAACGCCGCGTTCCGGGATTTTCGCCAGCGATTCCCCCAGAACGGACATACCGGAAAACGGTCCGGGGAAAATCAGCACCAGTGTAATTTCCTGACCATCATCTTTACCCTGTTGTATCTTTTTACCCGTTTGTTTAGCCATGTTGCATGATATTATGTTACAACCACAACAAATGTTCAGGGAACCGGATTACCCTGCCGNTCTGCTTTCCGTATGCCGGAAATTCGCCGGTGGTATTTTCTCCACAGGGTNAACAATTCCGGCAGCATGCGCATCAGGTCCTTCGGCCTGATCCGTGTATCTCCGTCATCAACCCAAACNGAAAGGGGCAATTCGCAGACCGTTTTCAGGGTTGTCTGATACCCTGAAAGGAGGATATAGCGCCCTAAAATTTCCACGTCGAAAATCCAGCGGCTGAGGAAAGGTTCGCTGAAAATTTTCTCTGCGACCTCTGTTCTGAAGATTTTCGCCCCGCACTGGGAGTCATAAACGGGAATCTGCAGGGTGTGCGACACCAGCGAGGCAAAAATTCTTCCGAAAACGTGCCTCAGCCAGTTCCGTTCAATATGCGATCCCAGCCGTTTTACGCGACTTCCGAAAACCATGGATGTTCCGGGCCTGCTTTCAAAAANGGCCGTCATTTCATGGATGGTTGGCAGGGGTGTGGACAGGTCGGCGTCAAAAAATCCCACCAGCGGGGGATGAAAATGTTCGGCGGCGTAAAGGATTCCGGCTCTCACAGCCGCGGCCTTGCCTTTGTTTTCTTCGAGAATGAGCAATTCCGCCTTTCCGGGGAATTGTTCCGTGAGTTCTTTCAGCAGGGTGGCCGTGGCGTCCCTGCTTCCGTCGTCGACAAACAGAAGCAGGGTATCCTGTTCCTGCGCCAGGAAAACCTCAAACTGATATTTCCGGAGCCGGCGGGCTTCGTTATAACATGGAACAACAATTACTGTCTGCGGCATACGGCAATACATGACAGGCCTGGCAGCCTGATGCCAAAGATACGTAAAAAGCGGGCCAGGGCAACATCGGCCAGCAGAAAAAAGACGATCAGCCTGTCTGCCACGGGATGGGATTTCCATCCGCCGATTCCTGTCATCTGCGACTCGTCAGGTTTTCTGACGGCCTGAAGAACCTTCTGAACCGCTCGGGCCAGAAAAAGGGAAAAGAACAGATACCCGGAATCAACAGGTTCCAGGCCGGCCTGCTTCAGTGCGGCATGCAACGACCGCAGGGTATAACGCCTGTAATGCCCCAGCCAGGTATCATGAATGGTAAACAGCCCGGGATATGCCGGTACCGTAATCAGAAACACCGTATCGTTGCCAATCTGCGGGAGGCTGGCTATCTGGCCGAGAAAAGCGGCATCATCACTGATGTGCTCAATGACGTCAAGCAGCAGAACAGCAGAAGGAGCAGACAGTTCAGGAGGAAGCTCGCCGGCAGACCGGTACAGCCTGACGGAAGAGTTCCCTATTCTTTCGGTATATTCGGTAAGCAGTTGATCGTCAAAAGCAGTATCTACCCCGTAAAACTGGGTGCCGGGAAAATCGCGGGCAAGCTGTTCCATCACAAAAGCATCTCCGCATCCGATATCCACCACTGAAACGGGCGAAGGCACATGCCGGAGCAGGTACTT
>JGI24721J44947_10011576_pt1 | contig 11002 bp, 10 predicted proteins | sample YelNatPaOPGAMG01_FD_44947 | JGI IMG/M metagenome (IMG submission 44947)
GGGCGGGCGCCGTGGCCGCGGCCGGGATCGCTCCTGCCAGTGGCGCGGCCACCAGCGCAACCAGAAAGAGCAGACCGGCGACGATGGCCGTCACTCCCGTACGCCCGCCTGCGCTCACGCCGGCTGCGCTTTCGATGTAGCAGACCACGGGTGAGGTTCCGGTCAGAGCACCCGCTACGGTAGCCGTCCCGGCTACGCCCAGCATCGTGCCCGCGCGGGGCAGACGATCACCCGGTTCGAGCAGGCCGGCTTTCTTGGCTACGCCAATCAGGGTGCCCACGTTGTCGAAGAGGATCACGAAGTAAAACACAAAAACAATTTCGAGCAATCCTGTATTCATCGCGGCGGCGATATCCAGCTTGCCGGCGGCGGCGGTGATCTGGGCCCAGTCGAGCGGTTGCGGCCGCCACTGCGTCAGCCCGACGAGCGCCCCCAGCGCCGTAGTCGCCAGGATGCCCAGCAGCATGGCGGCGCGGACACCCCAAGCCGTCAGGGTCGCGATGACCAGCAATCCAAAGAGGGCCAGTAGCGTGTTGGGTTCCCGCAGGTTGCCCAGCGCCACCGTAGTCTCGGGATTGGGTACGACGATCCCCGCGTTGCGCAGCCCGATCAGGGCCAGGAACAGGCCGATGCCGGCCGCCACCGAGGCATGCAGTTCGAGAGGGACGGCGGCCACGATCCGCTGCTGCACGCGCAGCACGGTCAGCAGCAGGAACAACACGCCCGCCAGAAAGACAGCGCCCAGCGCGGTCTGCCAGGGCACGCCCATGCCCTTGACGACCGTGTAAGCGAAGTAGGCGTTGATGCCCATGCCGGGCGCCAGCGCAATGGGGTACCGCCCCAGCGTTCCCATCAGGATGCTGCCCAGCGCGGCGCAGAAGCAGGTGGCAGCGGTTACCGCCGGCGCAGGCAGGCCCGCGGCGCCGAGGATCGCGGGGTTCACGAACACGATGTAGGCCATAGTCAGGAAGGTCGTGGCGCCCGCCAGCAGTTCCGTGCGCCAGTTCGTCCCCAGTTCGCTGAACCGGAAATACTGTTCGAGCCGCGTCCTCATGATCTTCCTCCGCTTCGACCACTCACGAATGTACAACGCCGGCAAGGAGGCCATGAGGGNGGCGGCGTCGCCAGTATAATGGGCGCGACCAGGGAGAGTTCCATGCCGATGAGAAACACGCAACGCAGAAGATTTCTGGCTGCGCTGGCTGCGGCTCCGCTGGCGCAGGGAGCGAGTGCGGCCNGCGACTCGCANCCGGTGGAGATCCCCGGCGGCTTGTCGCATCTGTTTCTGGAGCGTCGCGCGCGAACGCGGCGCTCCTCCAGCTATGACCGTACGGGCGGCAACGCGGACGGTGTGCCGCTGGCGGCCGGAGCCACGCACGTGCTCGCGGATCTGCAAGGTCCGGGCTGCATCCGGCACATCTGGATCACGTTGCACTCGCTCGAGGAGCACTACCTGCGCCGGTGCGTACTCCGCGCCTGGTGGGACGGGGAAGAGCAGCCCAGCATTGAGTNCCCCATCGCCGACTTTTTCGGCGTCGGTCACGGCGGAATCGCCAATTTCTGGTCGCTGCCNCTGAACATGGTNACTGGCGGCGACTCGATCCCCAAACATCGCGCCGCGATGAACTGTTTCTTCCCCATGCCCTTTGCGCGTTCGGCGCGCATCACNGTGGAGAACCANGGCACGCAGCCTCTACGCGCTCTTTATTACTACGTGGACTGGGAACAGTACGACCGTCTGCCCGAGCGTGCCTTGCGTTTCCATGCGCAATGGCGACGGCAGTTCCCGTTCCCGGCCCAGTATGACGTGGCCAGGCCTCCCAAGCCGCTGCCCACGAACCCCGACGGCAAGCACAACTACGTAATCCTGGAGGCGACCGGGCGGGGGCATTACGTCGGCTGCGTGCTCTCGGTGGACCACATCAATCCCCACCCCGGCTTCAGTTGGTTCGGCGAAGGCGACGACATGATTTTCATTGACGGCGAAGAGCGCCCTTCCTTGCACGGCACGGGCACCGAGGATTATTTCTGCGCGGCCTGGGGATTCCCCGGCGGAGCGTATTCGACCCCGTACCATGGCGTCTCGCTCGCGGGAAGAACATCCGGCCCGGACATTTACGCCGGCAAGTGGAGCATGTATCGCTTCCACATCGAGGACCCGATTTGTTTCGAGAAATCCATCCGCGTGACGATCGAGAGCGGCCACGCCAACGGTCACGCCAACGACATTTCCTCGGTGGCCTACTGGTACCAGCGGGAGCCGCACGCGCCGTTCCCGGCTCTGCTCCCGGTCGAGCAGCGCTTGCCGTTGTCGGAACTGGAAAGCCTGCGCCGGTTCTGGAAGACCCTCTGACGGGGAACTACGGCCTGGCGTCCATCAGGCGCAAAAGCAGGGCGCGGGCGGCCTGCTGGCCAGCTTCCTTCTTGGACGCTCCTTCGCCCCGCGCGACCCATTCCTCGTCAATGCGGACTTCTACCGTGAAGCGGCGGGCGTGGGGAGGGCCTTCCTCGGCGACCACCGTGTAGCGTGGCGCCGGAAGGTTGAGCTGGCGGGCGGCTTCCTGCAAAGCCCCTTTGTAGTTGGCGCCGGGTGCGGGCGCTTCCTCGCCGGTCCGCTCTTCCGCAAAGATGTAGCGCTCGGCGAAGCGGCGCGCTGCTTCCAAGCCCGCATCGAGATAGATGGCAGCGATGAGGGCCTCCAGCGCGTCGGCTAACAGACCAGCCTTTTCCCGGCCCCCGCTGAGTTCCTCGCCTCGTCCGAGAAGCAGGTGTTCGCCGAGTCCCAGTTTCTGAGCGACTTGCGCGAGGTGCGGGGCGCTCACCAGGTAGTTTTTCAGGATGGAGAGTCGCCCCTCCCGCCAATCCGGATGCTGCCGGATCAGGTGCTCGCTGGCCAGCAAGCCGAGGACGGCGTCACCGAGAAATTCCAATCGCTGGTTGTCAGCATCGGGGCCGGAGGCAGTTTCGTGGGCGTGCGACGCATGCGTGAGCGCGAGGCGCAGGAGTTCCCGGTTGGCGAATGTGTGGCCGATGGCGAGTTCGAGACGTTCGAGCGGCGGCAACATGCAGTCTGTGCCGCGACGCGTCCCGCCCCGGCGAGCAGCGCCTCTCGCTCAGGGCTGTTTGGGCTCCGGCTTGGCTTCCCCGGCAGGTTTTGCTTCGCCGGCGGGTTTCGCCTGACCCGCCTGCTGTTGGGCAGCCTGCTTGAGCTGAAAGGCGCGCGCCCGTTCCGCCTGTGCGAACTGTTTGATGGTGGGATGAACCTCGGCGTCGTTCATCACCTTGTCGAGCAGTGCGATGGCGTCATCGTACTTGCCCGTCATGTTGTAGACGGCGCCCAGGCGCACCATGGTGGCGGGATCGGGATTCGCGGCGCCCTCGACGGCCAGCTTGAACTCGGCGATGGCGACGTCGTACTTCTTGCGGGCCAGAGCTGCCAGACCGAGAGCCTCATGGGCCTGCGCCGTGAAATCCTTCTTGGCCGCTTCCCACTGCTCGTCCGGGATGTCCGGGCGTGGCTTGGGCAGGGTCTTCAGGATCTCCATGGCATCATGGGCGTACTTCTCCGCGCGAGCCAGCTTTTCTTCCCGGTCGAGATCAAACTCGCGCGTGCGCTGGGCGATGCCGGTGGCCAGCATGAGCATGGCGTGGTAGCTCTTGGGATCGGCTTCCAGCGTCCGTTCCGCCCAGACCACCATGTTTTCGAAGTCGTTTTTCTGCTGGTAGGAGGCCGCGATCATCTGCATGGCGATGGCCTTGAACTCGCTGTCGGCGAACTTGTGCAGCAGCTCCTGCGCCGCCTTGATGCGCGAGTCGGGGTCCGGCGCCTGGAAAATGGCCATCACGGCCTCGGCTTCCTTCTGGGATTTCACCTGCGGCTGCCTTTGCACTTCCTGGGCAGCCAGTTGGAAAAGGGAGAATGCGCCGGCNACCAACAAGCCGGNNAGCATCCGTTGGGCTGTGCTCATGAACGATTCCTTCCTGNGAATATCTTTGTCCAATTGTACTTTACTCTGGCGACCGGCGGGGAACACGCGCTCCCAGGGCCGCCAGTCCTTTTTCCGCAGCGGCGCGCGCCGCCGCGGTTGCGCCCTCGAGCTGTAATGCGGCCCGGTAGTGTTCGCGGGCCTGATCCGTCTCACCGGCCGCTTCCGCGAGTCGCGCCAGGTAAACGTGTGTCCAGGCTGCAATCTGCGGGTCCGGATCGAGCTCCAGAACCCGCTGGAACAGGCGCTCGGCCAGATCCGGATCGTTTTCCAGCGTCGCGATCCGCGCCAGCCCGTAGTAGCAGCGGGAGTGCAGCTTGCGGTCGTCGGTTTGCCGGAGCACGGCCAAGAATCGCTCCCGGGCTTTGCCCAGCTCACGTTTCGCGTAGAGGTCCTCCGCTTCCTCGACCTGTTGTTCCGGGCCGCTCGGCGCCGGCTTGGGTGCGGGCGGCTCAGACTGGCGTGCGGGTTGCGCCGGTTGCCGCGCGAACTCGACCTTGTCCAGCCGCTGGGTTTCCCGCCTCAAGTCAATCCCCTTGACCATTTCCGGGAAGTAAAAACGCAGGGCTTGCTCCTGCTTTTCGTATGCGGGCAACGCCTCGGCGAAATACGGCGTCAGAATGTAACCCTCGCGCAACGCCTGCTCGACCAGGGCCTGTCGCTGCGATCTCGGCGCCAGCCGGCTCTCGATCGCCTTCACCAGGCACTTGGACACCAGGAGCGGGAAGTCCTTCTTGTAGGCTTCAGGCAACAGCGGCGCCCCCAGCGCGAAATCCATGAGCGGTTTTTTCTGATTGACCTCTTCGGCNTGGCGCAGAACGATGGGATCCACCAGNTAGTGCAGGTAAGCGTGACGGATTTCTTCGATCTGCGGCTCGCGCGCCGGGGTGACCACGACGAAGTAGTCGTTGGCGTAGTTGCGCACGTGGACCTGACTGGCCGGCGCCAGCAGCTCGACGTAGATCTGGAACCGCCGGCCCAGCACGCCGCTGGTCGGACTCCGTACATAGGCGTTGGCTTCCAGCACGGCGCGCGCGATCGGGCTATGATAGCGTTCGATCACCTGCTCGTAGCGCGGCTGCGCCTTCTTCCAGAGTTCCTCGACGCCGCTTTCCTTGTAGAACTTCGCCACCAGCTTTTCCAGGCCTTGCAGCGGGAACACGTCCGGCGGGAGCTGGTTGAGCAGGAACCGGTACTTGAATTCGGGCGGTCCGTGGACGCTCAGGGCGAAAGAAATGTACTGACTGAGGTCTTCGATCGGATCCCTCTGGCGGTGCTGTTCGAAGAAATTCTTTAGAGCGGGCAAGGTCGAGGGCTTGCGGCTCAAGATTTCTGCAACGACGGCTTCCCGCAAGCTCTCATCGGCAGCCCGCCAAGGTTGCTCGGGTGCACGAGCTGCGTGATACGCCGCCAGAATGGTGAACAGAGAGGGGCTGGAATCGAGCTGCCCTTGTTCTGCCGCCGGCGCCGAGAGCGCCGCCAGCACGATGCCCGCTACCAGTGACCGCAAAATCCGAAACCTGCCTGCGCCTAGTGTAACGCACCGGGCCCGCTTCCCGCGGGCTGTCAGACGCCCGCCGCCTCGCGCATCATCGCGCAGATTTCGGTCTCCACTTCCTTGGCTACGTTGTCGAGCTCGGGCGAGCCGAACAGGCTGAGCATCGCGGTGGGCAGGATCGTGGCCAGCTTGCACCGATCGCCCGAGCGATAGACTGAGATGCGGCAAGGCAAGGCTGTGGAAATGGCGGGATTGGCGGTGAGTACCTTGGCGGCCTGCTGCGGGTTGCAGACCTCGTAGATCAGGCACTCGCCTTCGTAATCCACGCCTTTCTTTTTCATCGTCTCGCGGATGTTGTGGACAGTCAGGATTCCGAACTTGTGCCGCGCGGCCGCCTCCTGCAAGCCGCGATCAATTTCCTCCAGGCTCCTGGTGGTTTCAACCTCGAANAGCATTGCTTTCCTNCTCAGCTTGATTCTCGCTGGATCCCGGAAGTCTCGGCGGCGATNGGGACCGGCTCGCCTTCGACCACTGTGAGCACNGGGCAGGGCGCGTGCCGCACCACGCGCACGGTGGTCGAGCCGATTACGGTGCTGTCGAAGAACCTGCGGTGCTGGGCNCCGATCACCAGCAGATCGCAGCCTTCTTCGCGCGCCTGGGCGATGATCTCGCGGGCGGCCTCGCCCCGGCGCGTGATTTCACGAATGCGGCATTTCTGGCGCTGCTCGTTGGGGACCCAGGCGCAAAGGTCAGCGATGCGGTCGCGCGAGGACCCCTCGTCCACGTGGAGCAGCGTCAAGGTTGCGTCGAGGCAATGTGCCATTTCGGCCGCCTGCCGCAGCGCGCGCCGTGCCACGGGCGTGTCGTTGACCGGGCACAGGATGTTGCGGATGGCCANAGGACGCTCGGGCGTACGCATGTCGCCACGGACCGTCAGGACAGGAATGCTGGTCTCGCGCAGGACACGCTCNGTGACGGAGCCGAGCATCAGCCGGTTCCATCCGCTGCGCCCGTGGGTCCCCATCACGATCAGGTCGCTGCCGATCTCTTGCGCCGTGCGCAGGATGGTTTCAGCCGGGCGCCCCTCGACGACCCGAATGGCGGGCATTGCCGTATCCGGTCCGAGCGCTTTGCGGACGAACTCCCGCAAATCGCGTTCCGCCTGTCGCTGGGCGGCCCGCAATCGCGCCCGCAGCTCTTCTACCTGCCCTTGCGTGAAGTAAGGAGGCGCCTCGAAGGCGCTGGCGTGCAGCACCGTGATGCGCGCGCCCGAGCAACGCCCGAGCGCGTCCGCGTACTGCAAAGCGAGTGCAGAAAGCTCGCTGAAATCCACCGGGACCAGGATGTGCCTGGGATGATCCAACTGCATGGAGCCTCGCTGCGGGCGCCGCGCGCCCGTCATCCTTTCTGATGCGCGCGCGAGGCCCCGGGTGACGCGCTATTCGGTGGAGACGCGGTTTTCGAGCACGCCCACGCCTTCGATCTCGATCTTAACTTCGGCGCCGGGCGAGAGCGGCCCCACCCCGGCCGGCGTGCCCGTCGCGATCAGGTCCCCCGGCTCCAGCGTCATGACCTCGGAGACAAACGCGAGGATGCGGGCCACCGAAAAGATCATCTCCGCCGGGGTGGCNTGCTGCTTCAAGTCGCCGTTGACCCAGGTGCGCAGCCGCAACTGATCCAGACTTACCTCGGNAGCGGGTACAATCCAGGGGCCGACCGGGCAGAAGGTGTCAAAGCCNTTGGCCCGCGTCCATTGCACGTCCTTCTTTTGCAGGTCGCGCGCGGTTACGTCATTCACGCAGGTGTAGCCGAGGATGTACTCGTGCGCCCGCTCGGGCNGGACGTTCCGCGCGCGCCGTCCGATGACCACCCCAATCTCGCCCTCGTAGTCCACTCGCTGGGAAATGGGCGGAANCACGATGGGATCNCGGTGCGCATTGAGCGCGGAGGGCGGCTTGAGGAAGATCACCGGCTCGGCAGGCGCCAGGTTGCCAAGCTCTTTCGCGTGTTCTTCGTAGTTGCGTCCCACGCACACGATTTTGCTCGGCCAGCAAGGGGGAAGCAGCCGCACCTGGCTGAGCGGCCAGGAAGACCCTGTGCGGGACGACCAGCCCGCCAGGGTCTCATAAACCGTCTCGTCTTCCACCACGCCATACTTGACCAGCGGCGAGCCGTCCGGCGTGGTTGCAGGTGCAGCAGGATCGAGACTGAAGCGTACCAGTTTCAAGGCGCATGTACCTCCACAGGAGATGAGGGTGCGCTCTCGTTGCCGCGGACATCCACGGCCGAGACCGCGTAACGATATCTCTGTCCTGATTCGATCTTGCGATCGGAGTAAGCGGGCAATTCGACCAGATCGCTCAACGGTTGGAGCGAACCGTCGCCGACCGCGCGCCAGACGCGATAGCCTCGCAGATCCGGCTCTGCGTTGCGCTCCCAGACGAGTTCGATGCTTCCCAGGCCGGGTGTGGCTTGCAAACCGCGTGGCACAGCAGGGGGAAAGCGATCCTCGGGCGTGATGCGGACCGCCTCGGAAAGCTCGCTGAGAGCTTCCGTCTGTCCGACCTTCCGGAAAGCCTGGACCTGGTACTCCCAGGGCTTGCCGAACTCGGCGTTCGCGTCCACAAAAACAAGCGACTCGGTTTCGCCCACCGGCTCGGCCTCGCGCGCCTGCGCTGCACGACGAAAGATGCGATAGCGTATGTCGGCAAGGTCGCCGACAGCCTTCCAGCTCAGTTGCACGCCGGATGCAGTGGCTTCGGCACGCAGGTCCGCGGGGCGAGGCAGGGGCGGCACAACTTCCAGCGCCACCAGATTGGACCACGCGCCCGGACGGCCCTTGGGTCCGATGGCGCGAACCCCGAGGATCACTTCGCGGCCGGCCCATTCTGCCACGGGCAGCGTGACCTCGACCGGCCCAGGCGTGCGCGTAGCCACCGAGACCTGCGTCGCTCGTGCGGCCCACCGTTCTGTGTCGAAGTTTCCCTCGGGCGGCACGCCCACGCGCAGCTCGACCTCACGGAAGCGCCGTACGACGACGCCGTCGGTGGTGAGCTCGGGCAGCGTGAAGCGCACTACGATCCGTTCGCCCACTTGTTGCGCGCGAAGGTCCGAGACCGGCTCCGGGATGCCGAGCGATGGCGGCAGCGGTTCGCCAGGGGACCCACAGCCGGCAGCGAGCGCAACGAGCAGAAGAAGCGAGTCGGCCGGCCGGCTCACAGGATATACCGGGTCAGATCCTGGTCTTTCATGATGTCGGCCAACTGCTTGCGCACGTAGGCCGCATCAATGCGCACGTGCTTTTTCTTCAGGTCGGGGCCTTCGAAGGAGATCTCCTCCAGAACCTTNTCCATGATCGTGTGCAGGCGACGTGCGCCGATGTTCTCGGTGGTTTCGTTGACGTAAGCGGCGCAGCGNGCGATCTCCTCCAGCGCGTCGTCGGTGAAGGTCAGCTTGATGCCCTCGGTTTCCAGCAAGGCCGTGTACTGCTTGACGAGCGCGTTCTTGGGCTCTTTGAGNATGCGGATGAAGTCCTGTTCCGTGAGCGGCTTCAGTTCGACGCGGATGGGGAAGCGGCCTTGCAGTTCGGGAATCAGGTCGCTGGGCTTGGAGACGTGGAAGGCGCCTGCGGCGATGAACAGGATGTGATCGGTGCGGACGAACCCGTAGCGCGTGTTGACCGTGGTGCCCTCGACGATGGGCAGGATGTCGCGCTGCACGCCTTCGCGACTGACGTCGGGCCCGTGACCGCTCTCGCGCCCGGCGATCTTGTCAATCTCGTCGAGGAAAATGATGCCGTTGCGTTCCACGCGATCCAGCGCCTCGCGGGTCACCTGATCCATGTCAATGAGCTTTTGTTCTTCTTCCTGGGTGAGATAGTCGAGGGCTTCGCTGACCCGCATCTTGCGCTTGCGGGTGCGGCCGCCGAAGAGGCCGGGCAGCATGTCGCGGATGGAAACGTCCATTTCCTCGACGCCCGTGCTGGTCGTGATCTGGAAGACGGGTCCCGGTTCGCGGACGTCAATTTCTACGATGCGGTCGTCGAGTTTGCCGGCCCGGAGCCGTTCCCGCAGCTTTTCGCGCGAGCGCTCGTAGCTTTCGGTGATCTCGGCCGGCGGCGGCATCAGGATATCGAGCAGGCGTTCCTCGGCGTTGCGCTCGGCCCGGTCGCCGATTTCCTCGGCGCGCTCCTCGCGCACCATGTCAATGGCGATCTCGACCAGGTCGCGGATCATGGACTCGACGTCGCGCCCCACGTAGCCGACTTCGGTGAACTTGCTGGCTTCGACCTTCAGGAAGGGGGAGTTGGCGAGTTTGGCCAGCCGCCGGGCGATCTCGGTCTTGCCTACGCCGGTGGGGCCGATCATCAGGATGTTCTTCGGCATCACCTCCTCGGCCATTTCCGGGTCGAGCCGCTGCCGGCGAATCCGGTTGCGCAGGGCGATGGCGACCGCCCGCTTGGCCTCGGTTTGGCCAATGACGTACTTGTCGAGCTCGCGCACGATTTCGCGCGGAGTAAGTTCGTCCAGGGCGGGTTGTTCCTCGACGGACTGTACGGGAAGATAGATGACCATCAGCCCAGCTCCTCGTAAGTTACTTTGTCGTTGGTGTAAATGCAGATTTCCCCGGCGATCGCCATGGCCTCCTCCGCGATGCGGCGGGCGTCCAGGTCCGTGTTGCGCATGAGGGCCACGGCTGCCGCCTTGGCGAAGGGGCCACCCGAGCCGATGGCGGCCACGCCTTCATCCGGCTCGATGACATCCCCCGAGCCGCTGAGGATGTAGGTGTTGTTGGCATCGGCCACCAACAGGAGCGCCTCGAGGTGCGCAGAACGCGGTCCGTGCGCCACTCCTTGGCCAGCTCGATCACGGCCCGGGTCAGGTTGCCGCTGTGCGCCTCGAGCTTGGACTCGAAGCGCGCGAACAGAGCCACGGCGTCCGCCGTCGAACCCGCAAAGCCGGCCAGCACCTTGTCGTTGTAAAGGCGCCGGAGCTTGCGGGCCGAGGCCTTGAGGACTTCCTGGCCGATGGTGACCTGCCCGTCGCCGGCCATGACGACCTTGCCGTTCCGACGGACACAGAGAATCGTTGTTCCGTGCACGCGGGCGGAGGATCGCCGCGTGCCGCGATGCCTGGACATGGATCCGTACCTATTCTAACGCGCCGGCAACAGAGCATCGCGACCCCGCCTTCTGACTTCTTGCTCGCGCCCGCCGCGCCACATGGGCTATGATGAAGAAAGAACTTTCGACTCCGAGGGGCTGGAGACGAACTGACATGGCTTACGTGATCGCGGAACCTTGCATTGGCACCAAGGACACGGCTTGTGTGGACGCTTGTCCGGTGGATTGTATCCATCCCAAGAAGGACGAGGCCGGTTTCGCGGAGGCCCCCATGCTCTACATTGATCCGCAGGAGTGCATTGACTGCGGGGCCTGCGTGCCGGTCTGCCCGGTCTCGGCGATTTTCGCCCTGGATGACCTGCCGGAGAAATGGGCCCATTATGCCCGCATTAACGC